>UMLG01004701.1_pt1 | contig 17642 bp, 10 predicted proteins | sample 1966511 | NCBI WGS metagenome assembly UMLG01 (sample SAMEA4836195, study PRJEB28245) | human gut metagenome | biome: gut microbiome; material: fecal sample | place: Denmark | collected 2008
TGCTCAGGTATTCGGCTATGGCTGCCACTCCCAGTCCAATCCAGATGGCAAATGCATAGAACGAACCGGCGTATGCATAGTCTCGTTCACGAGGTTGCTGCGGTGTCTGGTTCAGGTAAAGCACAATGGCTAGACCGGTCATGAAGAAGAGGAAGAAGACAATCCAGAACTGCTGGATACCCTTTTCTCCCTTATAAGCCTGCCAAAACAGACCGATAAGTCCTAAAATCAACGGTAAGCAGTAGAATACGTTGTGTCCCTTGTTATTTTTCAGTTCACTTGGGAGCAGCGTCTGGTCGCCTATCAACATGTTATCGATAAATGAAATACCGGTAATCCAGTTTCCATGTTCGATTTCTCCCTGTCCCTGAATGTCATTCTGACGTCCGGCAAAGTTCCACATGAAATAACGCCAGTACATGTAGTTCAACTGGTAGATGAAGAAGAACTTGATGTTATCCCATTGTGTCGGAATCTTCACCATAATCATTTCTCCACACTGGTCGTAGGGAACCTGACGTCCTTCTACTCCTCCCAGCCAGTCTTCGTAGGCTTGTGCATGTGCATCGCTGTACATACGTGGGAACAACATGTTTTGAGCGTATTTATACTCTGTTTTATGACGTACAATTTCGTAGCTGTCTTTTTCATCCGGATGTTCCTTTTCTTTCCGCTGGTATACCGGAGCCCCTTCTTCCACGTCGTACACGCATCCTCCTTCAGTAGGTTTCAATGCCGGTTTAGAAGCATAAGTTTGTCCGTAGAATAACGGGCGGGTACCGTATTGTTCACGGCCTAAGTATTCTCCCAAAGTAAAGATGTCTTCCGGAGAGTTCTGGTCCATTGGCGTATTGGCCGAAGAACGGATGACAATGACTGCATACGAAGAATAACCTACCACAATCATCATCATGGCCAGCAGACTGGTATTCAGCGTGCGTGCGCTGACACGGTATTTTTCACCGATATTGGCAAAGAGGTAAATTGCTAAAATAGCCAGTACGATGATACCGATGAAGACACTGCTCCAGCCGTGTCCGTAGAACGGAATACCCAGCAAACCGACAGTGGTCAGGAAAGAGATATTCATCCGCTTGCGGCTTTTCACGGTGTAGCTTTCGTATACACCCCAGATGATGCTTGCAGCCAGAATAATCATGTAAATGATGACACCCGTATTAAATGGCAGGCCGAAGTCGTTGACAAACAACAGCTCAAACCATCCGCCTACCTTCACGATACCCGGCACGATGCCATACAATACGACAGCTACTAGAATCATGGAACCAGCCAAGGCTATCAGACTGCCTTTCAGGTTGGCGGTGGGGTTTTTCTTGTAATAATATACCAGTACGATGGCCGGAATACACAGTAAGTTCAGCAAATGTACACCGATAGACAATCCTGTGAGGTAAGCAATCAGAATCAGCCAACGGTCGCTGTGAGGCTCGTTAGCCCGGTTCTCCCACTTCAGAATCAGCCAGAAAACAACGGCAGTGAAAAGGCTGGAATATGCATATACTTCACCTTCTACCGCACTGAACCAGAATGTATCACTCCATGTATAAGCCAGTGCACCTACCAGACCTGATCCCATGATGGTAATCAGCTTGCCCGTAGTCATCTCTTTGTCATCGGGGCAAATCAGTTTTTTGGTCAGGTGAGTAATGCTCCAGAATAGGAACAGGATACATGCCGCACTCATCAGGGCACTCATTATGTTCACCATTTTAGCCACTTGAGTCGCATCGCTGGCAAATTGGCTGAACAGGTTGGCTGTCAGCATGAAGAAAGGTGCGCCAGGAGGATGTCCTACCTCCAGTTTGTATCCGGTGGTAATAAATTCCGGACAGTCCCAGAAGCTGGCCGTCGGTTCAATGGTCATGCAGTAAGTAAATGCAGCCACCGCAAAAGTAAGCCAGCCTACCAGATTGTTAATCTTGTTGTACTGTTTCATGAATTATTTTTAGTTTCTCGTTAAAATTCAATGCGGCAAAGATAGCAAACATTTGCAAATCAAGTCCCAAAAGTAAATGATAATGTTGCAAAAGGCGTTAAAAGCAGCCTTCTACTCTTCATGATGATGGCATTTTAATATTCGATGAGGCAGGTTGCCGTGTCCTAACAGTTCGATAGGACATTCAAAATGTGCCTCCAGCCATTCGGCGGAGACTTCCGTATCCGGATGGTAATCCAGCGTGCCGTTTACACAGGCAATGCTTTTTACGTTTTGCAGGATGGTGCCGATATCGTGACTCACCAGCACGATGGCGCATTCCTTGTTGATTTCTTCCAGCAGTGCATAAAGACGAGCCTCAAACCGTTTGTCAATGTACGTGTTGGGCTCATCCAGGATGACGACTTCCGGATTGGAGACGAGTGCGCGTCCTAATAAGGCCCTTTGCAGCTGTCCGCCACTTAATTGTCCGATAGCTCTTTGTTCCAAGCCTTCCAGTCCCATGCGGGCAATGGTTTCACGTACTTTGTCATGCTGTGCCTTGGAGAATGAGCGAAACAATGATTTTTGTTTATTTAATCCAGAAAGGACCACTTCGTACACCGAGATGGGAAATTTCTTATCTATAGTGTTGTATTGGGGCAAATACCCCATTGTAATCTCATTCACCTCCTTTCCCTGATGAAAAAACTGAATTGTTCCAGCCGAAGGCTTTAGTAAGCCTAAAATAATTTTCATCAAGGTGGTTTTTCCTCCTCCGTTCGGGCCGATTACTCCAAGAAAATCCTTTTCTGCAATTTCCAGGTTGATATGTTCCAGCACTTTTTTCTGGTCGTATGCAGCGGCAATCTCAGTCAGTCTGATAAGAGGTTGGTTCATGAGGATAAATTTTAGTTATTGTTTTTTGCTTAATGATTTGGCTATGTGAATCATTTCTTTGTTCCAGTCATAGCTTAACGGGTTGATAGGGACGATTTTTAGCCCCAGTTCCTGGGCGATTACTTCCGCATTACGCTGGTCGAATTCCTGTTGCACGAACACGACTCTTACCTGTTTCTGTTTGCAGGTTTTCATCAGTTCCTGCAGATGGCTTGGTGAAGGTTCCTTTCCTCCTTCCTCGATGCTGATTTGCTGCAGGCTGTAATCTCTGGCAAAGTAACTTAATGCCGGATGGTAAATCAGGAAACAATAGTCAGCATTCGTCAAATAGCTCTGCATCTCACGTTCAGTACGGTTGATGACCTGTTGCAGGCTGTCCAATCGTGTCTGATAGTAAGTTTGATTGTCCGGGTCTATTTCGGACAATGCCTTGCAGATGTTAGAAGAAATGATACGTGCATTCGAAACTGAATTCCATATATGAGGTTCTACTCCGTCTATATTTCCATGCGTATGGGCATGCGGATGTATTTCATGAATGAGATCGACTCCTTGCGACATGTCATAAAAAGGCAGTTTGGGTGTGTTGGCTTGCAATCTTTCTGCCCATGCCTGTTCAAACCCGATATGGCCGATGCGCAGATAGGCTTTGCTTCGTGCCAGTTCGACGAGTTGCTGGGGCGTAGGGTCGTATATTTCCGGATTAGCTCCTTTGGGAACGATACTGACCACCTGGAATTTGTCTCCAGCAATGGCTTCTGTGAAATATCGTAACGGTTCAATGGTTACTGTCAGAGTAGGGGCGTCTTCTTTTCCTTGCTTTCCCGTACAAGATACGGTGAGCAGCAGGATACTTATCAAAGTAAAAAAATATTTTTTCATTCGTTTGTGTCGTATTGAAAGTGTGATACAAATATAGTAGTTTCTTTTGGTAGCGGGAGACTCCTTTGTTTATTTTTAGGTTCTTTCTTTGGTTGCCCGAAGAATTTCTCTTTTACCTCCCGGAGGGCCAGGGAGCCGCTCTACGGTGAAACCAGCTGCCTGCAACATTCTCCTTACCACTCCTTTTGCGCAGTAAGTAGTCAGGATTCCACCGGGATTCATCTGGCGGTACAAGTTGTCAAAAAGTGGCAGACTCCACATCTCAGGCTGCTTTTCGGGAGCAAAGGCATCAAAGTAGACCACATCATAACATTCACTGAATGCAAAGTGAGTGAAATCACCTTCTATCTTGTGAAGTGTGAAATAAGGTGAGATTTTTACTTCCTGATTCCAGGGAGCAGTGTGCAGTGCATAGAATTTCTCACACTCTTCCGGAGCGATTGTTTCCGGATAGGCAAGTTCGCGTACAATATCTTCCGAAAGCGGGAATCGTTCAATGCTGGTAAAGTGAATGGCTCTTTGGCTTTTTTCTGCTTCCAACAAGGTCAGAAAGGCATTCAGTCCTGTACCGAAACCGATTTCAAGTACACGGGGATTTGCCGCCTGAGCGTGATTCAATCCCATTTGAATAAAAATATGTGCAGACTCGGTCAATGCGCCTTTTACGGAATGATAATGTTCATTCAATTCAGGAACGTATAATGTATTGCTTCCGTCGGCAGTGGGTTCGAGTGTAATCATCTTTCTATCAACAGTATTTCATTAAAAATCCGGTTTTATTTATTGGGCTTTAAAAAGCTTTCCGGAAATGTTACTTCTTGTTCCGTATGATTCTTTACACGAATCCAAGTACGGAATCCTTTTTCTCCTTCAGTCAGTTCGATGACACGTGCTCCGTTGGGCAGATTATTGTAAACCGTATTTCCACCTGTATAACGTCCGTATGCCAAGAGGATACCTTGCCACATTACCGCATAATCATTGTCATGGTCATGTCCAACAAATACTCCTTCAATATCTCCCATTTCTTTCATGGCAGTGAAAAGTCCTGAGTTTAAGGCTGGGGCACATGCTTTCTCTTTTCGGATACCAAATAATGCCGCATTTTCATAAGTCGCAGCCTGGTTATATTCCGGCAAAGGAATATGGAAGAATGCCAGTGAAGGAACGGGAGTTCCACCGTTTGCCTGTGTATATTTTGAACTGTTCTCACGGTACCATTGAATCTGGTCGAAATCGATATAGTCATATCCTCCCACTTCTTTTATCTGCGAATAAGAATGAGAATCAAATACATAAAGGATTTCAGCATCCTTCTGTCCATCGGATGATTTTACAGGCAGAATAAAGTTGGTGGTACCTGAGATACCTTTTGTAGTGGCAGTCAGGCTGTATGGGATATTTTCAATGATTTCGAATAATTTTTCTCGGGAAAGCCCTTGTTCGTCATCGTGGTTTCCGAAGGTTACAGCAAAGGGGATTTTTCGTTTTGAAACTTGTTCCAGTACGGTACGCATACTTTTTTCTGCAGGTTTTCCGTAGATTACGTCACCGGTAAACATTACCAAATCTGGATTTTCGGCATTCAGCACTTCATTGATACGTTCAATGGCTACCTCTGCGCGTGGGTCATTAAAAATATAGTGTACATCGGTAAACTGGACGATTTTGAATTTTCCGTTGGCATTGAACTTTAAGTTTTGTGCATAAGCCAGTGCAGTCATGCATAATAGGCAATAGATGCAAAGAAGTTTTTTCATGTTTTGTTAAATTTTTCGTAGATGATTTTCGGTAGTTTTCGCAAAGATAGTCATATCTTTTGAGCAAGGAAAATTTGCATTGGTTTTCTATCCGATGAATCGGAAGACTCCCAAAGCTGTGGCCACAATAATGGCATAGCGAGCCAGTTTGCCAATGGTCATGGCAATAGTGGTAATCCATACATTGCCTCTCATAAATCCCAAGGCGATGAGCAAAGCATCTCCAATGACGGGAAGGAACGAGAAAAAAGCCATCCACGACCCTCTTCCGTGAATAAACCGGATGGTCTTGTCCATTTGTTTTTTGTCAACCTTGAAGTATTTTTCAATCCATTCCGTTTTACCAATTCGCCCTATCCAGTAGCAGGTAAAGCCTCCAAGTGCGTTTCCGGCAGTAGTGAAGAGTGTGGACCACACAGGGTCAAGTCCTAATCCGATGCAGGCCAGTAATACAACCTCCGAACTGAACGGCAAGATGGTTCCGGCCAGGAATGCAGAAAGAAACATTCCCCAGTATCCCCAATCTATCAGAAATTGAATAAATGCATCCATAAATTCATGATACATACGCAGGTCCAGATTCCAAGAGATACCCAAAGAAAGATGCGGGTAAAACGGTTGAAGGTCAGTGCCAGTAAGTGACCACCCATGACGGAACCTACGACTAATGTCATAAGAAAATAAGTATTGAAGTGTGAAGGCAGAAGCAGCATACAGGCCAATGTGCCGATTCCTGTAATTATCAGGACACGGAGCATGATGCGTGTTTGTACCTTGTCCTGGTAGCTATGCAGAATACATTCTACACTGCAGATGGCTATAAATAAGATTGCAATACCTCCCGAAACCAATTGTGACAAAGAGAGAATAGCGTAGTCTATTGGAGGGAAGTGGGCAAGTGCTTTGAAAGGTAGCCAGGTCGCTTCCATGTTTCCAGCATAAAGATGATAGGCCAATGCAATCCAATAAGGAACGAGGAGGCCGATGAGACCTGCAAAGAATGTGCGGAGGGTAAAAGCCCTCAAACCAATCATGTAGAAATAAATCAGCGGCACAAAGTAGAGTACCTGCGGAAGCAGAAAACTGCTGATACCGAGACAGAGGAAGCAATGAAAAACAGGAATCGGAGCATATACCGATTCATAGCTTCTGAATAAGTAAGAGAAAGAAACCGTAAACAGCAGAGGAATCCATTGCTCATGTGAATAGGTGTGTAGGAAAGGAAGTCCGCTTAAGAAAAAAAGAAATAGGGCCGCATGAAGTGTTGTACGTGTCCGGATGAGTGAAAACGTGGTATTCAACTCAATCAGGCAGTAGACTATGGCTCCGTGAATGGCCAAAGAAAGTAAATCTGTCTTTTCCTGATAGGTAATACCATACATGATAAGACAGATGATAATGGTCACCGGAAGAGTAGCCCTTCCGGTGGCCAGTTCATATTGAAATCTATTTCGGGCAAGCATGTGTTACAGGTCAAACCCGATGTCTGAACGGAAATATTTTTTCTCGAAACAGATTTTGCCTGCATTCTGGAAAGACTGTGCTAGAGCTTCTGCCTTGTTGGCTCCGTAGGAACTAACTGCGATCACTCGTCCTCCGGCAGTAACCACCTGTCCGTCTTTCAAGGCTGTTCCGGCATGGAATACAATACTTCCGCCTGCCTTTGCTTCTTCAATACCCGTCATCGGGAATCCTTTTTCATAAGCTTCTGGGTAGCCGCCAGATACCAGCATGACGCAGACAGCTGAGCGCGGGTCAATTTCTAGGGCCTTTTCATTCAGGTTGCCCTGAGCTACCCCTTCAAATAAGTCTACTAAGTCACTCTTGATACGAAGCATGACACTTTCTGTTTCAGGGTCCCCCATGCGGACATTATATTCGATGACCATCGGTTCACCTTTTACATTAATCAGTCCGAAGAAGATAAATCCTTTGTAATCGATACCTTCTGCAGCCAGTCCTTCAACTGTAGGACGGATGATACGGTCTTCCACCTTCTTCATCCATTCTGCATCAGCAAATGGAACCGGAGAAACAGAACCCATACCTCCAGTGTTCAATCCTTTGTCACCTTCGCCGATACGTTTGTAGTCTTTGGCTTCCGGCAGGATTTTATAGTTCTTTCCATCAGTCAGTACGAATACCGAGCATTCAATACCGCTCAGGAACTCTTCGATAACTACTGTGGCAGAAGCATTTCCGAACATTCCGCCAAGCATTTCTTTTAATTCTTTCTTGGCTTCTTCCAATGTGGGGAGAATCAATACACCTTTTCCAGCACACAATCCGTCAGCTTTCAGCACGTAGGGTGCTTCCAGTGTTTCCAGAAAAGCCAGCCCTTCTTCCAGGTTGGCTGCAGTTACGCTCTTGTATCCGGCAGTCGGAATATGATGACGCTGCATGAAACCTTTGGCAAATTCCTTGCTTCCTTCGAGTACGGCTCCAGCCTTTGACGGACCGATAACCGGTACCTGCTTCAATGCGTCATCATTTTTGAAGAAATCATATACCCCCTTCACCAATGGGTCTTCCGGACCTACTACTACCATGTCAATGCCGTGGGCCGTTACAAACTGCTTGATACCTTCAAAGTCATCGGCTTTGATAGCTACGTTTTCGCCTACTTCACGCGTACCGGCATTTCCCGGAGCGATGTATAACTTTTCAATTTTCGGGCTTTGTGCGATTTTCCATGCCAGTGCATGTTCGCGTCCTCCTGAACCTAAAAGTAAAAGTTTCATATATGTATCTGTTTTTTAGTCTGTTATTTCAAATGGTCTTCAAAATAGCGGGTGATGTGTTCGTGCAGGTGTACACGGTCACGCCCCATCATGTTATGTCCGTCTTCTGGATAAACGAAGAAGTCCGGATGGGTACCAGCTTCAATACAAGCTCTCAAGAATGAGTAGCTGTGCTGTGGAACACAAGTGGGGTCTGTACCTCCGATAATGATTTCCAGACGGCCTTTCAGGTTGCCGGCTTTCTGTTTCAAGTCGGATCCCTTGTATCCTTCCGGATTAGTTTCCGGAGTATCCATATAACGTTCACCGTACATCACCTCATAGAACTTCCAGTCAATGACCGGTCCTCCAGCTACACCTACCTTGAAGATGTCAGGATAAGTCAGCATCAGGTTGGTTGTCATGAAGCCACCGAAGCTCCAGCCGTGTACACCAATTCGTTCACCGTCTACGTAAGACAGTGATTTCAGGAATTCGGCACCTTTTACCTGGTCTTTCATTTCTTCTACTCCCAAGTGACGGAATGTGCAGTTCTCAAAGGCTAGTCCCCGGTTATCACTTCCCCGGCTGTCCACAGTCAGCATCACATATCCTTTCTGCGCCATGTATAAATCCCATCCTCTGGCATCATAAAAACGCGTGTTGTGGATGAGTTGTGCGTGCGGTCCACCATATACGTAAATAATGGCCGGATATTTCTTGTTCGGGTCAAAGTCTACGGGCTTAATCAGACGATAATACAAGTCTGTTTTTCCGTCAGCTGCCTTAAAGGTACCGATGGTAATTTCCGGTAACTTAAACTGGCTGGCCATCGGGTCATCAGCTTTCAGTAATGTAGTTCCTTTCTTTCCGTTGGTAGGCAGCAAAGTGATTTCACGTCCTACATGGAATGAAGAGAAGTTGTCAATCAAATAAGTACCGCTTTCAGAGAGAGAAGCCCGGTGCATACCGTCTTTTTCTCCCAGTAATGTATGCTTTCCAGTTTTGACGTTGAGGCTGAACAGATTGGTTTGCAGCGGAGATATTTCTGTGCTACCGATAATAATTTCCTTCTTTCCTGCATTGAATCCAAGAATATCCTGCACCAGCCAGTCGCCTTGTGTCAAAGGAGTTACTTTCAGGTGTTCCAGATAGGTAGTGCCTTCCAGTTTGCCATTTTTCCATGTACCTTCTCCTTTTGCCTTCGTATCCATCAGATACAGGTGGTTGAAACCGTCGCGTTGACTCTGGTAAATAAATTTACTTTCGTCCCACGGCAGGAATACCAGCGGATGCTGAGGTTCTACGTATTTCGGGTTCTTTTCTTCATACAATACCCCTTCCCGTTCGCCTGTGGCAGCCTGATAGCATACAAGTTGGGCATGATTCTGGTCACGGTTCAGTTCGATAACATAAATATGCTGCTCATCGGGCGACCAGCTGACATTGGTAAAATAACGGTCGGTCGGGTCACCGGCCTGCAGGTAAATTACTTTTCCAGTCTTTACATCGTATACTCCTACCGTCACTTTGTGGCTGGTCATTCCTGCCATCGGATATTTGTCCGGCTCAAGAGTCGCGATACGGGTCGATGTATTCACCTGAGGATAGTCTGTGACCATACTCTGGTCCATGCGATAGAAAGCCAGATAACTTCCCTTCGGGCTCCAGAATGTACCTTTATAAATACCGAATTCGTTACGATGTACAGCTTGTCCGTAAACTACCCTTTCTTCTGTTTGTGAAGGATTAATCTGGTGACTTTCCTCCCCTTTGCCAGTTACAAACAAACCGTTACCGACGGTATAGGCCACTTTGTCATTGGTTTTGCAAAAGTCAAGATTGGTAGCTTTTTCGTTCAGGCGGGATATGTTCGTAATTTTTTTCTGTCCGAAGTCATATTCCACCCAATAGCTGTTCTGTTGAAATACTATGACTTTACGCTCTGACCAAGGCAATGAAGCCGACATCAGGCTGCGAAGCGGTTTTAGTTCGTGTGACAGCTGATAGGGTTTTTCTCCTTTTTCAATGGCCTGATTTACCTCTTCCAGTGTGACAAGTATGCTTTCCTTGCCATCTTTCAACTGAATGCTGCGGATGTTTTCCACATCCGCACGTACACATACATCTCCCCACCATTGCAGTCCCGGAATGTTTTCAGGGACTAAGTTGAAATAATTGTTTCCGCCCGGAATCACATCTTCCAGTGTATAGGTTTTCTTTTCCTGGGCAAAAGTGGCGAGAGTGGTCATACAGCACAAAAAGAATAAAAAGTATATACGTTTCATGTTCTGTCTATTTTTAATCTTGTGAGTTACCTTCCTCCTCGCTGCGGCGTCTGTGCATGTAGCGTGGGGCAGGAGCCGCTTTCGGGCGTCCGTCGTCTGTAGAAGGACGCGGAGTACGTGGCTTCGAATCTTCCTTATATTTGAATTCTTTACGGCGTTCACGAGTAAATTCTTTTCCGTCGCCTGCTTTGCGTCCGCGGAATGTTTCTTTGCGGTCAGCATCTTTACGGAATCCTTCTTTACGGTCGCTGCGGAAACCTTCTTTCCGTTCTCCACGACCTCCGTCTTTGCGCTCCTTACGGCCATATTCCACTTTTTCTCCCTGACGACGTGGACGTGCCGGTCTTTCTTCACGCTTCGGCTTAAACTCCTTGTCGCTGTTATCGGAACGGAATTCCTTGTATTTCCCGTCAAACAACTGGTATTTACGGAACTGACATTCCAATGCTCCATTAAACAAAGGCACTTTTATAGAAGCCTTCAGTCCGATCTGGTCAAAGCATTCGTCACGGTAGCTCAGAATCCAGGCGTCATTTCCCGTGAATGCATGTTTCAAGCGTTCACCAATCATCTGGTAAAGTCCCAGCAAATCTTCTGAAGAGATACGCTCTCCGTAAGGGGGATTGGTGATGATAATACTTTTCTGTGCAGGCTGTTCAAACTGCTGGAACGGTTGGATTTTCAGGATGACATCCTTGCTTACCCCTGCAGCTTTCACGTTATGCTGAGCAATTTCGTTTGCTTTCGGATTGTTGTCGTATCCGTAAATCTTATGAGTAAACTCACGCTCCTGTGAGTCATCGTTGTAGATAGCATCAAACAAATCCTGGTCAAAGTCTTTCCATTTCTCGAATCCGAATTCTTTACGGAATACACCCGGAGCGATATTGCGTGCAATCAAAGCAGCCTCGATAGGTATAGTTCCTGAACCACACATCGGGTCTATCAGGTCACATTCACCTCTCCAGCTCGTCATCAGAATCATACCGGCTGCCAATACCTCGTTCAACGGTGCTTCCACCTGTTCCTGGCGGTATCCTCTACGGTGAAGTGATTCACCTGAACTATCCAAGGCAAGTGTACACTCTTCCTCTGCAATATGGATGTGAATAGCCAAATCCGGGTTGCTGATACGTACAGAAGGACGGTTGCCTGTCTTTTCGCGGAAATAGTCGACTACCGCATCTTTTACTTTGTATGCCACGAATTTAGAATGACGGAATTCATTAGAGAACACTACGGCATCTACCGAGAAACTACTCATGTTGTCCAGATAGTTTTCCCATGCGATACTCTTTACGGCCTCATATACTTCGTCGGCAGTCTTCGCAGTAAAATGTTTGATAGGTTTTAAGATACGGATGGCAGTACGAAGGCAGAAATTAGCCTTATACATCATGGCTTTGTCTCCGGTGAAAGAAACCATACGTCGTCCGATTTCAATGTTGCTGGCTCCTAATTCCGTGAGTTCCTGTGCCAGAACTTCTTCCAGTCCCTGGAAGGTCTTGGCGATAAGCTCGAATTCTTGATTCATCTTGATAAAATTACGTAATTTCAATTGATTGGGCAAAAATACGAAATTTCAGGTTGCTAGTCAACTGTGTATAAAGAAAAGATGGCTTATGAGAAAATAATTTCATAAGCCATCTTTATCTATAATGATTTGTGTAATATTACCAACCTGGGTTGTTAGGAGCTAAGTTAGGATTGATGGAAATTTCATTGATAGGAATGGATAATAGGTAATGTTTTGGTTCTTCAAATACAGCTTGTGTTTTTACTCTTTTTCCATAAATATCCAATGCTCCTTCAGAGGTAAGGCCAAGTTCTTCTTTCATATCGTTTATTTGTTCTGTAGTATACAAACTAGCATCAGGAATAATACCAGCTCTTACTACTACACTAGCATCCAGTCGTTTACCACAAGCCCATCTTCTTAGGTCATCGTATCTATAACCTTCACCGAATAATTCAATACGGCGCTCTCTTCTGATTTCACGAATTAAATTAGCATTGCTACCCTTGATGTTTGGATATTCTTTTTCCAGTTTTGGATCAGCTACTGGGTTAACGGTCAATGGATGATTGAAACCAACGCGCTTTCTAAGTTCATTGATTGTTCTTCCAAGTTCTGTATTATCCAGTACTCCTAATTCTGCTCCGGCTTCAGCACGGATTAAAAGAATTTCTCCGTATCTGAAAATGGGAGCGTCAATGCTACCTTTATGGTGGTCTGAAGAAAACTCAGATGTTTTATAGAATTTTGCAATAGCATAACCTGTAGAAGAAGAACCATCCGCACCAGTTGCTACGATATTGGCAATATTAGCTGCTTTACCATGCAAATAGTATGTATACTCTCCATCTTTCGGGGTAGCTATGGTTTGCAATAATCTAGGATCTCTGTTTTCCAGTTCCGCAATAATTCCTGTGTGTGTAGTATGTCCTTCACATCCACATAATGAGATAGGTTTTCCTGTTGTTGCACATAAGTAATCTTCTACTGCATCTCGGCTTGCACCGATAGGAGTTTCACCTACTCCAATTTGTCTGGTAACATTATTACCTTTACCTAAAGACGGATCATATTCTTTAGCTAAAATAACCTCTGAATTATTATTATAGTTTTCTTGTGTAAATAATTCATGATATGCAGTTTTAGGTGAGCTTCCTTTAAATATGGAGTAGCCATATTCTTCTTTCATTAATTCGCCTGCAGCATCATACGCTTCCTGCAAGAATTTTACGTCGCCTTCTATGTTATGGTATCTTCTCCAGGTACCTTCAAATAAGCACATTCTTGCTTTTAATGCAATAGCTGCGTCTTTTGAAACTCGGCTTACTCCCACTTTAGATTTAGGAGAAAGCAGATTGATGGCCTTTTCAATATTTAAAAGTAAGCTGTCAGCTACAAGTGTTCTTGAATCACGTCCTTTATACATTTCCTCATCACCAGGGTTCAAGACTGTGGTATACCAAGGAACATCACCATATACACTTAACTTATTAAAGTAATCTAAGCATTTAAAGAAGTAGATTTCTCCTGCGTATTGATTCTTTTCAGCCTGAGTTGCTGGAGATGATTGATAGTTCATCAAGAAATCATTGCATGCACGTATATTTTCCCATTGCCACTCTGTATCTTTAGCTTCTGTAGGAGCTACATGCAAGCCAAAACTTTTTACGTTATATTCCCATGTAAAAATGTTGTCTGACTCAAATTCTTTTTCCAGCATTCCAAAACTATATGATAAGGGATCACCATGACCTTTTATCAGTTTTGGGTAGAAGTTGTTACAGTATTGCTGGAGGGCAGTACCAGTCGCAGTAGTAAAGAACTGATCTTTTGTTACTGAGTCTAACGGCTCCCTGTCAAGGTAGTCACAACTTTGAAAGCTAAGTGCCAACAATGTGGCATATAATATAGTTTTTTTCATAATACAATAAGCAAATTTAGAATGTAACATTAATACCAAATGAATAAGATCGGCAGAATGGATATTTCGTCATTCTTTCTTCCAAGCTACCATCATCTTTTGTATCTCCTGTAGAGTCTGGATCCAAGTATTTATATAAGCCGGTAGCTTCCCATAAGTTTTGTCCACTTGCAAAGACTTTCAATTGTGAGATACCTAATTTAGATACCCATGATGTCGGTAAAGTATAACCGATTGTCAAATCTTTCAAGCGGATATAAGATGCGTCTTGCAGGTATTTTGTTTGAATCTGACGGCTTCTCGTTGTATTTGTGGGTACTGGGAAATAGGCATTAGGATTGGTTTCACTCCATACGTCATTTATATGGGTTTCATTTAATGCACTCCACCATTGACCTGTGTATCCCCAGAAGACTGTATTGTTATCTCCTAACCATAAGTCTCTTTTCATTACACCTTCAAATAAAGCTCGGACATCAAATCCTTTCCAATTTAATCCTAAATTGATATTGAAGCGGTATCTCGGTGTTTGATTACCGATAATCTTTTTATCACCATGGTCATTCAGCTGATTTTTTCCGTAAGTAATGACACCGTCACCATCCAAATCTGCATATTTTATGTCACCAGGAATCCAGGTACCACTGATTTGTTTCTGACGTACTTTCATTGCTTCGGCTTCTGCGTCATCTTTAATGAATCCTTCTGTTACGTATCCCCAGATGTCTCCCAAACGTTGACCTTCATAATAGTCACCAAGATATCCGGTTGGGTTATCATATTTAGTGATAGTTGAATAACTGTCTGAAATGCCAATGCCGATATTATAATTTAAAGTAGAACCGGCTACATCGTTGATATTATCATTCCAGTTAAGTGTCAACTCCCAACCGTTTGTCCGCATATTGGCTAAGTTTTCTTTACCTCCTGTAGATCCCATAGTAGCAGGGTAGGCCTTAGATACGACCATATCATTTGTATAACGTAAGAAATAATCAAATGAAGCAGTCAGTCTGTTGTTTAATAATCCTAAGTCTATACCAAAGTTTGCGGTAGTAACTTTTTCCCATGTTACGTTGTTGTATGCCAGTGAAGCAGGAGTAATACCGTTGGCAAGTTTGCCGCCAATCAAATAATTTAGCTGTTCGAATCCCATCAAGCTTAAGAAGTCAAAGTTGCTGTTTGTTACCTGATTTCCTAAGCTACCTAAAGATGCGCGTAGCTTCACATTGTCGAAAATCTTTTTAGCTGGTTCAAAGAACTTTTCTTCTGAAAGTCTCCATCCCAAAGAAGCAGAAGGGAAGAATCCCCAGCGGCTATCTGATGCATATTTTGAAGAACCGTCATAACGTCCGTTTACTTCTACCAGATATTTCCCAGCATAGTCATAGTTTAATCGGAAGAAAGCACCTTGAACTGCCCAAATGGTAGCTTCTTCTTCTAGTTTCTGTTTGGTGTTTGCCCAGTCAATAATAGGAGCATCATTCAGGTATAAGTCTGTAACATAGCCATAAAAATTGCTGGTTTTTTTACTTTCCTGGTTGTATCCTACCATGGCAGTAAAAGAATGAGATTTAGGCAATTCAAACTTATATTCAGCCCAAAGATTCAATGCCTGATAAGTGTCATCATATTTTCTTAATGAAACTCCGTTGGGTTCTCCTTTGGCAATCTGTGATCCATCTGGTTGTTTCTGGTAAATCGTTTTATTATGAGCGCGTTCATCTCTGAACAGCCGGTTCCCAGTATAATCTCCTTTAATGGATAATCCTTTTAATGGAGTTAAATTGAACGATCCTGTATACCATATATCGTCATATACATTCTTTTTGCGTCCGGCTTGTGCCAGCATTCCTGCAATATTAAAGTTGAAGTTTGAGCCTGCTACAGCAGCAAAGTCTCCATCTGGCAAGTATACAGGGATGAAGGGGAATGCACGGTAAACTTCATAATAAGGATCCTCACTTGTATAATGGTTTGAGTTTGGTTCATTCACTTCACTTCTATTATATTTTGTTCTAAATCCAATTTCTAACCAGTCTGTTACTTTTGAAGTGAAATTAAATGACATATTGATACGTTTATATGTATCTGTACCAAAAGCCAGTAAGCCGTCTTGCCCTTTGTATCCTAAAGAAGCATAGTATGCGGTTTTTTCGCTACCACCTCTTAAGCTCGCATTATGTTGTTGCATAAAGGCTGCGTTCTTATAGAAGATATCCATCCAGTCTGTATTTCCGGCGTAGGCCCATTCTCCGTTTGCTGTAAATTTATTTCCTTGTGTATTTTCCCATGCTGTGGGGCGAGTAGGGTCTTTCATATAGGCATCTACAGCTGCGATTAGTTCGTCGCTCCAGTATTGGGTTCCACTGGTATTCTTAGATTCATTATTCATCGCTCTTAGCCATTGATCTGCCGGTAAGCTATGGGGTAATCTGGATGGTGTAGACCATGAAAAATTATTATTGTAGTTAAAAGTGATTTTCTCTCCTGTTTTTCCTTTTTTGGTTGTAATTAACACAACTCCAAATGCTGCTCTGGCACCATATACAGCTGCTGAAGAAGCATCCTTTAAAACAGAAATGCTTTCAATGTCTTGAGGGTTGATTAATGAGATATCATTTGTTTCTACACCATCCACAAGCACGAGAGCAGAACCTCCGTTTAAGGATGTTAATCCACGCACGTTAATGCTAGTTTCTGCATTTGGATTACCATTGGCAAATGAAATGTTTAAGTTTGGGATAACGCCTTGTAAACCTTGAGCTAGATTAGCTATAGGTCTGTCTTCCAGTACATCACTTTCAGCCATTGCTACAGAACCAGTTAGGTTTACTTTTTTTTGGGTTCCGTACCCTACTACTACAACTTCTTCCAATGTTTTTGTATCGTCTTCTAGTACGACTGAAATTGGAGTTCCTTTCCATATGACTTCTTTTGTTAAGTAACCCACAAAAGAAACTTGAATTACAGCTCCTTTTTCTACATTTGGAAGCTCAAAATTTCCATCAAAATCTGTGATGGTACCAATTGTTGTACCCTTGACCAATACAGATGCACCAATAACACTTTCACCGGACGCATCTTTTACAACTCCTGAGCACGTCGATTTTTGTTGTACAATGTTAGAATTGATAATTACGGATGGTTGCTCTGCATACAGCAGTTGTGTGGTTCCACCTACAGTTAGTAGTAACGCACCTAGTAATTTCAGATTACTCATAGTTCTTAAAATTAAGGTATATAGAATTTATTGATTATTTTCAATAGATTCAGTATTAGATTGGTTAATTAAATTGCACATATTTCTATATTTTGTATAGGAATATATTTTTTCGAATTCAAAAATAAATATATATTTTTAAATATCCAAAATTTTACCCACTATATATTAAAAGAAATTGTTCGTTTTTTCTATTTCTAGTATGAATATTAATGATTAATAAATGTGGAGGAGTTATTCTATTTTTTGAACGTTTCAGATATTCTTAAGTATGGGGAAATAATTTCTTTTTATAGCATATATCTTTTTCAGGTAGATCTGTCATTAGTATATTAAGCTGTCATTTTTCCATTATTAAAGAGGTTAATATATATCTAACATCATTAGTGTCCACTAAAAAATTATAGAAGTTCTTTGAAATTATTGAAATTTAATTTGTTACAGGAGATTTTGGGGAGAACGGATTTGAATTTACTTTTGTGGTAATTTTCAGACC
>UMLG01023647.1_pt1 | contig 17531 bp, 11 predicted proteins | sample 1966511 | NCBI WGS metagenome assembly UMLG01 (sample SAMEA4836195, study PRJEB28245) | human gut metagenome | biome: gut microbiome; material: fecal sample | place: Denmark | collected 2008
GTCCACGAGGGCGAGCTGGATGCGCCCGCTCGCGAGCGCGGTCGTCAGCTCCTCGCTGCGCACGAGCACGTCCAGCTGGATCTCCGGGTGCTCGGCGCGGAAGGCGCGCAGCAGCTCCGGCAGGCGGGCGCGCGCAATGCTCGCAAAGCAGCCGATGCGCAGCGTGCGCTTGCGCGGGTCGCTCTGCTCGGCGGCCTCCTGCAGGAGGGTGTCGCACGCGCAGACCACGTTTTGAATATAGGGCAGCAGCTGCCTGCCCGCGTCCGTCAGGCGGATGCCCTGACTGTCACGCTCGAGCAGCGTACAGCCGATTTCCGCCTCCAGTTTGTTGACCAGATGTGTCATTGCGGACTGGGTATAGCCCAGCTGCGCCGCCGCTTTGCTGAAGCTGCCGCAATCGACCGCCGTCAGCAGGGCGCGAAGTTTACCGTCGTCCATACGCTGCCTCCTTATCTGCATTTTGCGCCTCCATCATACCATGAATTTGTGTCAATTTCACATAAAATCACAGAAAAAGAATAAAAACTTTTTCACCGATGTCATGCATTTTTTTCATATCCACATGAAGAAGTCTCGGTTCTCTTTTATCAATAAAAATGATACGCTATATTCGAAAAAAGGAAACGGGAGTCCCTTTTTGGGAAATCAAAGGAGAGAAAATCATGAAAGAAACGAAAAACCGGGCCGGCCGCGATATCATCGTTGTTGGCTTTGCCCTGTTTTCCATGTTCTTCGGCGCCGGGAACGTGATCTTCCCGCCGTATCTGGGCATGGAATCCGGACCGGCGTGGCTGGCCGGATTCAGCGCGTATTTCATCGCGGACATCGGTCTTGCGCTTGCCGCCATGTTTGCGCTGCTGCGCGTCGGCAGCAGTGAGGCCGTGCTCCAGCGCGTCGGCCGTGTGCCGGCCGAGATCCTCATGTGCGCGATCATTCTGTGCGTCGGCCCGATGGTCGCCATCCCGCGCACATCCGCCAGCACGTTCGAAATGGCCATCGCGCCGAATCTGCCTGGCGTGTCGGCCGTGGTGTTCTCGGTGCTGTTTTTCGCGCTCATCCTCGCGCTGTGCATCCGCGAGTCCGCCGTGGTGGACATCGTGGGCAAGGTACTCACGCCGCTGCTGCTGCTCGGCCTTGCGGCCATCATCGTCAAGGGCATCGTCACGCCGCTCGGCACGATCGCGGCCGAGACGAAGATCGACAGCGCCGTCGTGACCGGTGTCAAGTCCGGCTACCAGACCATGGACGCGCTCGCTGCGCTGCCGTTCGGCATCCTCGTGCTGCAGAGCGTGGTCGACAAGGGCTACACCGAGCCGGGCAAGAAGTTCCGCATCATGAGCGGCTCGTCCATCCTCGCGTGTGTGCTGCTGCTGGCCGTCTACATGGGGCTTGCGTATCTCGGCGCCACCGTCTCGGCGCAGTACACGAGTGAGATCGGCCGCGCCCAGCTCGTCATGGCCATCGTCGAGGCGCTCATGGGCAAGACCGGCATGATCCTCTTCGGCATCGTCGTCGGCCTCGCGTGCGTCACGACCGCCGTGGCGCTCACCAGCTCCGCCGCCGCTTACTTTGCCAAGCTCTGCCGCGGCAAGGTTTCGTATCCGGTGTTCGTCATCGCCATCTGCGTGTTCAGCGCCGTCGTGTCGAACCTCGGCCTTGACCGCATCGTCGCCATCGCCGCCCCGGTGCTGGACATCGTCTATCCGCCGACGCTCGTGCTCATCTTCATCGCGCTCGTGCGTCCGCAGCTGCCCGACCGCATCAGCCGCGGTGCCGCCCTCGGCGCGCTGCTCATGAGCGTGCTGTGCACGCTCGACGGCTACGGTGTGCCGCTGACGTTCCTGCACAAGCTGCCGCTGTTTGATCTCGGCTTTGCATGGGTGCTGCCGGCGGTGCTCTTCGGTGCTGCGGCTGCCCTGCTGCCGGTGCGCAGGGAGCGCACGGCCAAGGCAAAGGCCGAGCGCCGCGCCTGCCTCGACGAGAACTCACCGATCAGGTAAGCAAATCTGTGCCTCCCCCGCGGGATATACCCGCGGGGGAGGCTTTTTTGTCCGCTGCGGGCGCAGCGCAGGCAAAAAGCCGGGGCGCGGCCGCGCCGAATACGCTCGGACGCCGCCGCACCCCGGTCGGGAGCTCGGATATCAGCCGATCATGTGGCCGGGAAGCCATGTCACGATCTGCGGGAAGAGGATGCACAGCACAAACACCAGCACCTGCAGCGCCATAAACGGCCAGATACCGTGGATCGTCTCTGCCGTTGTGATGCGGTCTTTCGCGACACCCTGGAAATAGAAGATGGACGCCGCCATCGGCGGGGACAAAAACGCCGTCTGCATGATGATCGCCATCATCGTCAGGAAGTAGCAGGCGTCGAAGCCGGCCGCCGTTGCGATCGGCACGAAGATCGGGATCGTGATCATGCACACCGCGATCCAGTCCATCAGGAAGCCGAGCAGGAACACGACCGCCATCATCAGCGCAAACAGTCCCCACTTGCCCAGCGGCAGGTGCACGAACAGGTTCGTGACGGCGTTGCTGCAGCCGAGGCGCATAAAGACCGTGACGAACAGGTTGCCGAACGCAGACACGGCATAGACCATGCTCGTGAGCTTGATGGACTCGATGAGCGTCTTTTTGATGACCTGCGCGTTGATCGAATGCGTCAGCAGCGCGATGAGGAACGACGCCACCACGCCCAGCGCCGCAGCCTCCGTGGCCGGGCACCAGCCGAGCCAGATCGCACCGAGCACCGAAAAAATGACCAACGCGACCGGCAGGACGTTGACGATCACGCCCCAGATGACCTGCTTGCGCGAGTAGCGCGCGAGCTGCTCGGCAGGCATGGGCGGGGCATAGTCCTTTTTCACAACGGCGACGATCTTGATATAGACGATGTAGGCCGCGCCCAGCAGCAGGCCGGGAACGATCGCGCCGTAAAACAGCTGGCCGACGGATACGTTGGCGGCCGAGCCCATAAAGACCAGCATGATGCTCGGCGGGATGAGGATGCCGAGCGTGCCGCCGGAGACGATCACGCCTGCGGTGAGGGACTTGTTGTACTTCGCGTCCAGCATCGGACCGACGAACAGCAGACCCATCGAGACCACGGACGCGCCGACGATGCCGGTCGTCGCGGCAAAGAGGATGGCGATGAGCGTCGCCGCGATCGCCATGCCGCCGCGCTGGCGGCCAAGGGCGACGGAGAGATTATCAAACAGGCGGCCTGCCACGCCGGACTGATTGAGCAGTTGCCCCATCAGCACAAACAGCGGCACTGCCAGCAGGTTATAATCCTTGCAGTATTTGAAAATGCTGAAATATACGGTCTGGAACACGCCGGGACCCCAGAAGGCGAGACCCGACAGGATCGCCACGCCGCCGAGCGCGGCAAACAGGTAATAGCCGGAGAAAATGAACACCAGCAACAGGATGCCCATAATGGCTGCGATCGTAAGTCCGCTGACTGTCATTGCTCACCCTCCCGCTTCGCTGCACGCAGACGCTGCACCAACTGAATGATCTCCGCCAGCCCCTGCAGCGTGAGAATGATGAGGCTGATGGACATGACGATCTTGGTCGGCCAGATGGGTGCGTTCCAGGAGCCGGTGCTCAGCGTCTCGAGCTTGGAGACGGAGACGACCGCGTTTTTGATGCACTCATACGCCCCGCCGATCGTCAGCGGCAGAAACAGCACCGCGTACAGGACCAGATCCAGAATGCAGTGCGCCTTTTCCGGCAGCTTCGACGACAGCGCGTCGATGCGCACCATCGCGCCGCTTTTCAGCGCGTAGCCGAAGCCGAGCACGGCCGCGCAGCCGCCGATGAGAAAGCACGTGCCGGACGCCCACGTCGTCGGGTGATTGAAGACGTTGCGCGACACAATCTCGATCAGAAAAACAACAACCAGCGGCACCAGCAGGTAAGCCGCCACCAGGCCGGAAACGTCCGAGACCTTATTTGCAAACGCAATGAACCTGTCGCCGAAGCCGGCGTGCGTGTTCTGCGCGGAAGATTTGTCCATGTTTTGACCCCTCTCTGCCAAGCGGGCGGCACACGGTACCCCTGTGTGCCGCCGCTGTGCTGCGCTTATTTTGCCGTGGCCGCCTCGCTCCAGTCGCTGACGGAGGCGATGTACGCCTGCTGTGATCTGTAGATCTTCTCAAAGAGCGGGTTTGCCGCGCACTTTTCCTCGTAATATTCCTGCGCGACCTCCTGGATCTTGTCCAGATCCTCGTCCGGCATGCGGTAGATGGTCAGCTTGCCCTGCGCCTCCAGCGCGCGGAACTGCTCCCACGCCTTGCCGTTGGCGGCGCGGTCCTCCGCCCAGTTTTGCGCCATCATGGACGTGCAGGCAAGCTTGATGATGCTCTGCGTCTGCGCATCGAGACCGTCCCAGATGTTGCGGTTGATCAAAAACAGGTACACCGAGCAGCTCTGGTGCACGCCGGGCACCGTCAGATATGGTGCGACTTCCTGAAAACCGGCCGCCCAGTTGGCCGACGGGCTGGAATACTCCGCCGCGTCGATCGTGCCGTGCGAGAGCGCCTCGTAGCAGTCGCCGCCGTCCATCGTCACGACGGACGCGCCGAGCCGCGTCTCGATATTCGCCCAGTCGGACACACCGCGGATCTTCAGACCCTTGATGTCGTCCAGGCATTTGATGGGCTTGGTGGAGTGGTAGAGGATCTCCGAGTCAACAACACCGCACGGGAATGCCACGATGTTGCTGTCGATCTGCGCCATGACCTCGTCGAGCACCTGCTGCCCCTCGCCGGCAATGTACCAGCCCATGTACTCATCAAACGTCATGCCCACAGGCAGCGTGCTGAGGATGCCGAGGCTGTCGTCGGAGAAGTTGGTGGCCGCCGTCTGCGCGCAGTCGAGCGTGCCGTTGGAGACCGCCTGCAGCATCTCCGTCGTCGGCACGATGGAGTTGGTGGCAAGGCACTCCATGGTCACGCGGCCGCCGGAGGCCTCCACGATCGCCTTCGACAGGTCGGACGCGTACTGGTACGGCCCGCCGCCGGAGCCCCATGCGCACTGATACGCAAGATTATAATGTTGTCCGCTTGCAGCAGCGCCGGAATCCGCGCTCCCGCAGCCTGCAAGAAGCGCTGCAGCCATCACGGCCACCAGCATCCCGGAGAGAATTCGCTTTGTTTTTTTCATGTCGGTCGCTCCTTTTTTTGCTTGCCCGCCGGCGCGCGCGGCGCGGAAAACGGCGGGTGCGGATCGAAGTTGTCTCGATTATAACAAGTTGATTTTATTTTAACAATTACGAACTTTTTTGTATGTACTTACTCTTTGGTTCATCGTTACAAAAAAGTGCGTTATTGAAATCACAAAGATTTTTTGGTAGAAATAAACCAACGATTGCGATCGCCCACGCTGCCGCGCAGCGTCCGGAGCCGGCGTGTGCGTGCAAAACAGGAGGTATACTATGGAACTGAAAAAAGTATTTGAGCCCGGCAAGATCGGCAACCTTGAGCTGAAAAACCGCCTTGTCGTCAGCGCCATGTCTTCTCATATGGGCAACCCCGACGGCACGCCGAACGAGACGGTCAACGCCTACCTTGTCGCCAAGGTCAAGGGCGGCTGGGGTCTCGTCTTCACGGAGGATCTCGGCATCACGGCCGACGCCGGCAGCGACCCGGTCGTCGGCTCGCTCTGGAACGACGATCAGGTGCCCGCATGGACCGAGACCGTCCGCCAGGTGCACGCCGCCGGCGGTCTGATGGGCGCGCAGCTCTACCACGCCGGCCGTCAGCGCTCCCTCAAGGCTTACGACACGTACCCCGTCGCCCCGTCGGCGCTCAAAGAGCCCGCCGTCCCCTACGTCCCGCGTGCTCTGACCGTGGAGGAGATCCACGGGCTCGTCGCCGCGTTCGGCGAAGCCGCCGCGAGAGCGAAGAAGTGCGGCTTTGACTGCGTGGAGATCCACGGTGCGCACGGCTACCTGATCAACCAGTTCATGTCCACGTTCTCCAACAAGCGCACGGACGAGTACGGCGGCACGCTGGAAAACCGTATGCGCTTCGCGCTCGAGGTCGTCGACGCCGTCCGCGCCGCCGTCGGCCCGGACTACCCGGTCCTGTTCCGCTTCAACACCTGCGACTACGTCGAGGGCGGCATTGAGCTGCCGGAGGCGATCGTCATGGCCAAGATGCTCGAGGAGGCCGGTGTGGACGCGCTGCACTGCACGCAGGGCATGTTCGCCTCCAAGCAGGCGATCATCGCGCCGGGCTTCATCCCGGTCATGCACTATGCGGAAAATGCCGCCGCCATCAAGCGCTCGGTCAAGATCCCGGTGCTGGCGGTCGGCCGCTACAACGATATCTATATGTCCGAGGCTATGCTGCGCGACGAGAAGGCCGACTTCATCGTCATGGCGCGTGCCTCGCTCGCCGATCCCGAGCTGCCGAACAAGGCCAAGGCCGGCAAGACCGAGGAGATCATCCACTGCATTGGCTGCAACCAGGGCTGCACCGGCGAGACCGCCGTTGGCAACCGCGTCAACTGCATCGCCAACCCCCACACCTGCCGCGAGACGGGGTACGACCTGTCCATCGTGGCCGAGCCGAAGAAGGTCTTTGTCGCCGGCGCCGGTGTCGCCGGTCTGGCTGCGGCGTACGGCGCTGCCGAGCGCGGCCACAAGGTGACCGTCTTTGAGGCCAGCGACGAGATCGGCGGCCAGTGGCTGTCCGCGATGACGCCTCCGGGAAAGAGCGAGTACGCCTCCCTCATCCTCAACTACCGCAACCAGCTCAAGAAGTACGGCGCGCAGATCCGTCTCGAGACCCCGCTGACCCGCGAGATCGTCGAGGCCGAGAAGCCGGACGCCGTCATCCTCGCCACCGGCGGCACGCCGATGTTTCTGCCGATCCCCGGCCTGGACAACCGCGAGTTCGTCAAGACCGCGATCGAAGTGCTGCGCGGCCGCACCCTCTACGGCAAGCGCGTCGTCGTTGCCGGCGGCGGCATGACCGGCGCCGAGACCGCCGTGTTCCTCGCCGTGCAGGGCTGCGACGTGACCATGATCGAGATGGCGCCCGACATCATCACCGATGCCGTTGCGCAGCCGCGCGCCTGCCTGCTCGAGCACATCCGCAAGTACAACGTCAAGGTGCACACCCACACCAAGCTGACCAAGGTCGGCGAGGGCACGGTCTACGCCGAGGAGTACGGCGAGCCGATCACCTTCAAGCACATCGATATGCTCGTCAACGCCATGGGCGTGCGCAGCTACAACCCGCTGCAGGAGCAGCTCGAGGGTCTGGACTGCAAGGTCGTCGTCGTGGGCGACGCCAGCAGCACCAAAAACGGCTATAAGAACATCCGCGAGGGCTTCAACGCCGGCAACGCGATCTGATTTTCTCCCCCCCAATAACCGCAAAAAGCACGCCCCGCGCCGAATGGCGCGGGGCGTGTGAGCATTTAAGAAGTATTTCTGTTTGACAAACGAGTTTGCAGGCCGGGAAGTATTCTCTCCACCGCATAAGCCGCCGAAGAAAGGCGCGCAAGGCAGCAAGCAGCCCGGCGTGCAAACGCCGGGCTGCTTGGATTCAGTTTGCGCCGTCCGGCGTCACCGTTCCTCGCGGAAATACGGCAGGCCGAGGCTTGCGGGGGGCTGATTCTCGCGCTTGGAGCGCACGCTCGTGATGATGAGCACGATGATCGTGACGACATAGGGGATCATCTTGTACAGTTCCTTGACAGCGAGGTTCGTGCCGCTCGGCAGGAAGATGTGCAGGATATACAGTCCGCCGAAGAGGAAGGACGCGAGCACGCCGACGTTCGGCTTCCAGACCGTAAAGATGACGAGCGCGATGGCAAGCCAGCCGCGGTCGCCGAACGCATCGTTGGACCAGACGCCGCAGGCGTAGTCCATGACGTAGTACAATCCGCCGAGGCCGGCGATCATGCTGCCGACGCAGGTGGCGATGTACTTATACTTATTGACGTCGATGCCGGCGGCGTCGGCCGTCTGCGGGTTTTCGCCGACGGCGCGCAGGTGCAGCCCCACACGCGTGCGCTTGAGCACATAGGCCGCGATGAGCGCGATGGCCACGGCGAGGTAGGCCAGAAAGCCGTAGGACAGAAAGATCTTCCCGAACCAGCCGAGGCGCTCCACGCCCGGGATCGTCTTGGCAAAGTAGCTGTTGGTCGCCGAGAGCGCGATGGACGGCACCTCGCTGCCGGTGAGCTTGATGAGCGAGCCGCCCATGAAGTTGCCGAAGCCGACGCCGAACGTCGTCATGGCAAGACCGGTGACGTTCTGGTTGGCGCGCAGCGTAACGGTCAGAAAGCAGTACAGCAGACCCATGAGCAGCGAGCCGAGCAGGCACGACAGCAGCGGGATCATCACGGCGAGAAAGCCGTTCATGCCCGCAGCGCCGCCGGCGCCCTGTTCATACAAAAATGCCCCGATGACGCCGCTGATGCCGCCGACATACATGATGCCCGCGATGCCGAGGTTGAGGTTGCCGGACTTTTCGGTGAGCGTCTCGCCGGTGCTGCCGAACAGCAGCGGGATGCCCTGCATGATGGCGCGGGGGATAAAGGACACAAAATCAAACATGCTCCGCCGCCTCCTTCTTCGCCGGCTTGCGGAAGCTCAGCCGGTAGGTGATGAAAAACTCACAGCCGATGATGAAGAAAATGATGATGCCGCTGAGAATGTCGGCAAACGACTGGCTGAGCCCGAACGCGGTCGAGATCTCGCCCGCGCCGCGGTCGAGGAACACGAGCAGGAAGCTCGTGAGGATCATGCCGAGCGGATTGAACTTTGCCAGCCACGAGACCATGACGGCCGTGAAGCCCTGTCCGCCGGCGATGGTGGTCGTGATCGTGTGGTCGGTGCCGGACACGAGCAGCACGCCTGCAATGCCGCACAGCGCGCCGGACAGCAGCATCGTGCGCACGATGACCTTGCCGACCTTGATGCCGACATAGCGGGCGGTGCGCTCGCTCTCGCCGACGACGGAGATCTCATAGCCGTGCTTGCTGTAGTTGAGGTAGATGTAGACGAGTACGGTCAGCACCGCGACGACGAGGATCGTCAGCAGGTACTTGTAGCCGCCGATCTGCGGCAGCCAGCCGGCCTCAGTGCTCTGGTTGATGATGCCGACCTTGCCGGAACCCTTCGGCGACTCCCAGACGATGATGAAATAGGCCACGAGCTGCGTGGCGACGTAGTTCATCATGAGGGTGAAGAGCGTCTCGTTCGTGTTCCACTTGGCCTTGAAGATGGCGGGGATGACGGCCCAGACCGCGCCCGCGGCGATGCCAGCGATTACGATGAGCACGATGAGCAGACCGTTGGGCACCTTGTCGCCGAGGCAGATCATGCACGCTGCGGCGGCGAGACCGCCCGCGAGCACCTGACCCTCGGCGCCGATGTTCCAGAAGCGCATCTTGAACGCGGGCGTCACGGCCAGCGAAATGCACAGCAGGATGGCGAGATTCTGCCCCAGGATCCAGATCTTGCGCGGCGAGCCGAACGCGCCGCTAAACATGGTGCCGAACACCTTGAGCGGATTGAGGTGGGTGCACAGCGTCGTGATGAGCGCGCACAGCAGCAGCGCCAGCACGATGGCGATCGCGCGGATGCCCCAGGCCTGATACCAGGGCAGCGTGTCGCGCTTGACGATGTGGAACAGCGGTTCCCGGACTTTGTTATGCATGGGCTTCGTTCCCTCCCAACTGCGTCATCATCATGCCGACGTCGCGCTTCGTGGCGCCGCGGCCGGGGACGATGCCGCTGACCTTGCCGCCGCAGAGCACGAGGATGCGGTCGGCCAGCTCGAGCAGCACGTCGAGATCCTCGCCGACGTAGATCACGGCGACGCCGCGCTCCTTCTGCCGGTTGATGAGGTCATAGATCGTGTAGGATGCGTTGATGTCCAGGCCGCGCACGGCGTAGGCCGTGAGCAGCACGGTGGGGGCGGAGGCGATCTCGCGGCCGACGAGCACCTTCTGCACGTTGCCGCCGCTCAGACGGCGCACCGGCGTGGTCACGCCCGGGGTGTTGACGTCGAGCTCTTCGACGACAGTCTCGGCGAGCTTGCGCGGGGCCTTGCGGTCGGTGAGGATGCCGTGTCCCTTGCGGAACGAGCGCAGCATCATGTTGTCCGACAGGTCCATGTTGCCGACCAGACCCATGCCGAGGCGATCCTCCGGCACGAAGGACAGCGCCACGCCCATCTCGGCGATGCGCAGCGGGTCCTTGCCGAGCAGCTCCTCGCGCGTGCCGTCGTCCTCGACGTAGCAGATGCTGCCGCTCTCCGTCGGCTGCAGACCGGCGATGGCCTCGAGCAGCTCCTTCTGGCCGCAGCCGGAGATGCCCGCGATGCCGAGGATCTCGCCGGAGTTGGCGGTGAAGGACACGTCGTCGAGCTTGACGATGCCGTCGATGCTGCGCACGGTGAGGTTCTTGACCTCGATGCGCGGCTTGGGGTCGACGGGGTCGGGCCGGTCGATATTGAGCGTCACGGCGTGGCCGACCATCATGTTCGTCATTTCCTGCGCGTCGGTCTCACGGGTGAGCATGTCGCCCACGAACTGCCCGTGGCGCAGCACGGCCACGCGGTCGCTGAGCGCCTCGACCTCGTGCATCTTGTGCGTGATGATGACGATAGCCTTGCCGTCGTCGCGCATACTGCGCAGAACGGCGAAGAGCTTGTCCGTCTCCTGCGGGGTGAGCACGGCGGTCGGCTCGTCGAGGATGAGGATATCCGCGCCGCGGTAGAGCGCCTTGACGATCTCGACCGTCTGCTTCTGGGACACGGACATGTCATAGATCTTCTGATCCGGGTCGAGCTCGAAGCCGTAGCGCTCGCAGATGCTGCGGATGCGCGCGGCCGTGGCCTTGAGGTCGAGCTTTTCCTCGAGGCCGAGCGTGATGTTCTCAGCGGCGGTGAAGACGTCGACCAGCTTGAAGTGCTGGTGGATCATGCCGATGCCGTAGCGGTAGGCATCGCGCGGGGAGCGGATGACGACCTCCTCGCCGTCGATGAGGATCTGTCCCTCGTCGGGGAAGTAAATGCCCGAGAGCATGTTCATGAGCGTGGTTTTGCCGCTGCCGTTTTCGCCGAGCAGCGCCAGGACCTCGCCCCGGTAGATATCGAGCCAGACGCGGTCATTGGCGACGACGGAGCCGAAGCGCTTGGTGATGTCGCGCATTTTGACCGCTGCAATCTTGTTGTCCAATATGGTGTCCCTCCCGAAATGCCGGCGGACGCCGCACGGCGGCGGCGCGCTTTAAAGTACATATGAGGGAAGGCCTGGGTTGACAGGCCTTCCCTCTGCGGTGGATTCAGATATCAGCTGCCAAAGTTCTGGTCAAGCAGGTTGATGCCGTCGATCTGCACGTTGAAGTACGGAGCGGCGCGGAACTCGGACTCGTGGAAGTAGCCGTCCTTGATGGCCTCGGTGTCGCCGGCGTTGTCGGCATCGGTGTCGACATCGGCCATGTAGCTGGTCAGGGTCTCGCCCTTGACGGTGAAGGCGGAGGTGTCAAAGACGTGCAGGGTGCCGTCCTCGAGCTGCTTGGTGACTTCCGCGATCTTCTCGGCAGTGCCCTTGGCAGCGACCTTCTCGTTGACATCGGTCAGCACGACGGAGCCGGTCTTGAGGGTGCCGGTCCAGTCGGAGTCGAGCGCGGTGCCGTCCTGGACGGCCTTGATGACCATCTCATAGTACGGGGTCCAGTCGATGCGGGAGGAAACAATGAAGGTGTTCGGGCAGGCGGACTGGGTGCTGCCGTTGTAGGACACGTTCGGGACGCCGGCCTGCTCGCAGGCGGTCGGAGCGCCCATGGAGTCGGCGTGCTGGCTGATGAGCTTGCAGCCGCCGGCGATGAGCTTGTTGGCAGCTTCCTTCTCGAGGGCCTCATCGTACCAGGAGCCGGTGAAGGTGACGTCCATGGTCACGGACGGGCACACGGACTTGGCGCCGAGGTAGAAGGAGGTGTAGCCGGAGATGACTTCCGCATAGGTGAAGGCGCCGACGTAGCCCATCTTGGCCTGATCGGCGGTGAATTCACCGGCCTCGATCATTTCGTTGAGCTTCATACCGGCAGCGACGCCGGCGAGGTAGCGGCCTTCATAGATGGAGGCGAACGCATTGTGGTAGTTGCTGAGCTTCTCGGTGTGCGCCTTGGTGCCGGTGGCGTGGCAGAACTGCACGTCCTTGAACTCCTTGGCGGCCTGGATCATGAAGTCCTCGTGGCCGAAGCTGTCGGCGAAGACGACGTTGCAGCCGTCGTCCACGAGCTCGGCAGCGGCGTTGTAGCACTCCTGGCCCTCGGGGATATTGGTCTTGATGATGTACTGATCCTCGCTCAGGCCGGCGTTCTTGCAGGCGGCCTTGGCGGCGTCGATGAAGTTCTTGTCGTACGTGGAGTTCTCATCGTGCAGGCAGATGAAGCCGACCTTCACGGCCGCCTTGTCCTGCTTGTCATTCTGGGGCTTGTCGCCGCAGGCGCACAGTGCGAACACCATGACGAGCGCGAGCAGCATCGCTACGAACTTTTTCATTCTCAGCTCTCCCTTAAATATTGTTTGTATTTATCTGCATTGCTTGCGCAAAGAAGATACCCCTCAGCTGCCAAAAAAGCGCATTGGCAGGCGCAGCCGACGACGGCGCTCCTGCCAATGCGAAACCGGGAAGCAGCACACAGCCAACTCCCGCGGAACATTTCCCATCGATAGTCCGGCAATTCACGGTGCCGGGTAGAAACGCCAAGCCATAACCATTGGTCTATATCGACTGCTATATATCTGTACCCGAAAAACGGGAACATTAATAAATTACCATTCCCGAACCGCGTTGTCAACCGTCGAAACGGGTGAATTTCACACTTTTGAAACATTTACCCCGTCGATTTGCACAATCCGGTCAGCAGAACACGATGCCGGTCTCCGGATCCATGCTCTGCACGCGGGCGAGCGACTCCACGCGGTAGCCGCGCGCGCGGATGCGCGCACCGCCGGGCTGGAACGCCTTTTCCACCGCGATGCCCGCGCCGACCACGGTCGCCCCCGCGCTCTCGATGAGCGTGATGAGCCCGTCGAGCGCCGCGCCGTTGGCAAGAAAATCGTCAATGACGAGCACGCGATCGCGCGCCGAGAGATACTCGCGCGAGATGCGGATGGTGTTGTCGTTGCCGTGCGTGAACGAGTGCACGACCGTCGTATACGCATCGTCGGAGACGTTGCGGCTCTTGGTTTTCTTGGCGAACACGACCGGGCACTCGAACACGAGCCCGGCCACGGCCGCAATGCCGATGCCGCTGGCCTCGATCGTGACGAGCTTGTTCACGCCGCAGCCGTCAAACAGCCGCTTCCACTCCTCCGCCATCGCCAGAAACAGCTTCGGGTCCATCTGATGGTTCAAAAACCGGTCGACCTTCAGGATCTCGCTGGATTTGACCTCGCCGTCGGCGAGGATGCGCTGCTCGAGAAGCTGCATAACGCTCCATCCTCCCACAATCACTAAGATGCCTTTTATCGTAGCACCCGCGCGGGATGCGCGCAACCGTTTTTCACAAAAAACCCGGCAAATCGACGAATGGACGGTTTTTGTCCGAACGGCGGTTGACTTTCCCGTCGATGTGCGGTATCATCTGTTCCTACAAGTAGGAAAAGTATGAATTCCCCACAACAGGAGGCGAGGCTATGCCCGGAGGGAAACACGTGCTCGGTCAAAGCCGCGAGCGCCACATCTTCGGCACGGTCAAGGTCGGCGAAAAGGGACAGATCGTGATCCCGAAGGAGGCGCGCACGGTCTTCGGCATTCAGCCGGGAGACACGCTGCTCGTGCTCGGCGACGAGACGCGCGGCATCGTGGTCACGCGGCCGGAGGTCATGCGCGACGTGGCCGCAAGAATCTTTGACGAATCCGACGAATCATAATAAGGAGAGGAACGATGAATACAGAGTCCATGTACACCGCGCTCGGCATCACGCCGGCGGTGCACCGCTTCGGCGAGGAGATCCTCGCCGGTCTGCGCGCGCGCTTTGACGAGATCGACCGCGTCGCAGAATACAACCAGTGCAAGGTCATCGGCGCGATGCAGCGCAACCGCGTCGACGCGACGCACTTCGCCGCCACTACGGGCTACGGCTACAACGATGCCGGGCGCGACAATCTCGAGCGCGTCTATGCCGACTGCTTCCACACGGAGGCCGCGCTCGTGCGCCCGCAGATCACCTGCGGCACGCACGCGCTGACCGTGGCGCTGAGCGCGAATCTGCTGCCCGGCGACACGCTGCTCAGCCCCGTCGGCGCGCCGTATGACACGCTCGAGGAGGTCATCGGCATCCGCCCGAGCGCCTGCTCGCTCAAGGAATACGGCGTGCACTACCGGCAGGTCGACCTGCTGCCGGACTACGGTTTTGACTATCCGGCCATCGAGCAGGCGCTGCGCGACGGCGTCAAGCTCGTGACCATCCAGCGCTCGAAGGGCTACGCCACGCGCCCGACGTTCTCGGTCGCGCAGATCGGCGAGCTGATCGCGTTCTGCAAGCGCATCGACCCGAACGTCATCTGCATGGTCGACAACTGCTACGGCGAGTTCGTCGAGACGATCGAGCCGTCCGACCTCGGCGCGGACATGATCGTCGGCTCGCTCATCAAAAACCCCGGCGGCGGTCTCGCGCCCATCGGCGGCTACATCTGCGGCCGTCAGGATCTGGTCGATCGCTGTGCCTTCCGTCTGAGCGCCCCCGGTCTCGGGCAGGAGGTCGGCGCGAACCTCGGGCTCATGCCGGCGTTTTATCAGGGCTTCTTCCTCGCGCCGACCGTGACGGCCGGTGCGCTCAAGGGCGCGGTGTTCGCGGCGAACGTCTACGAGCGGCTCGGCTTCCGCTGCATCCCGAACGCGACGGAGACGCGCCACGACATCATCCAGTGCGTCGAGCTCGGCTCGGCAGAGCACATGGTCGCCTTCTGCAAGGGCATTCAGGCGGCCGCGCCCGTGGACAGCTACGTCGACCCCATCCCGTGGGCAATGCCGGGCTACGACTCGGAGGTCATCATGGCCGCCGGCGCGTTCATCCAGGGCTCGTCCATCGAGCTGTCGGCCGACGGGCCGATCCGCCCGCCCTACGCCGTGTATTTTCAGGGCGGCCTGACGTGGTATCACGCAAAGCTCGGCATCCTCATGAGCCTGCAGAAGCTCGTGGACGCCGGTCTCGTTACACTTGATCAACTGGAGGAGAAATAAAGTATGTGGTTCTGGCTTTCCCTGATTGCCCTGCTGTGCTGGTCGGGCTCGGATCTGTTTTCCAAAATTGGCTGCCGCGACGCGGACGACAAGCTCGCGCACCTGAAGATGGTCATCGCCGTCGGCGTCGTCATGGGTCTGCACGCGGCGTATGAGATCTTCATCGGCGGCGTGAGCATCTCGTGGCACGTCATCTGGACGTACCTGCCCGTGTCGCTGCTGTACATCGTGTCGATGGCGCTCGGCTACATCGGTCTGCGCTACATCGAGCTGTCCATCTCGTCGCCGATCTGCAATGCTTCCGGCGCGGTGGTGGCGGTGCTGTATCTGTGCTTCGGCGGGCTGGACGAGGATCTGACCGGCGGGATGCGCGTCATGGCGCTGGCCGCCGTGGCGCTCGTGTGTCTGGGCGTGATCGGACTGGGCGTCGTCGAGTCGCGCGAGGATGACGAGCTGCGCCGCGCGCGGCAGGCCGCCTCGAACTACCGCTATGCCAAGAGCTGGCTCGCCCTCGCGCTGCCGGTGGCCTACTGCCTGCTCGACGCCGCCGGTACGTTTGCCGACAGCCTCGTGCTGCGGAGCCTCGACCCGGACTCGGCCAACTGCGCGTATGAGCTGACGTTCCTGTTTGCGGCAGTGGTGTCGTTCGTATATGTCAAGCTCATCCGGCACGACCGCTTCCAGCCCAAGCGCGAGGCGCCGAAATATATCGGCGCGCTCTTTGAGACGGCCGGTCAGTTCGCGTACATCTACGCCATTGCGGATGAGGACCACGTCATGTACGCCGCGCCCATCATCGCGGCCTACTGCGCGGCGTCCGTGCTCTGGAGCCGTATCTTCCTGCGCGAGAAGCTCTCGTGGCGGCACTATCTGATGCTGGTGCTGATCGTCGCGGGCATCGTGCTGCTCGGCATCCTCGATATCTGAATGCAATCTTTGCGCACAGAATCCTCAGCCGTCCATGCGGCCGCTCCACTCCGGAGCGGCCGCGCAGAGCCCTGACACGGCAGGGCTCTGCGCATAAGACCAGATTCGAGGCGGGCCTTGCCCCCTCGAGCTCCCCCGCTGCTCTATCCGCGCCCCTCGCGGCGCAGATCTTCAATCATCCAAGCGGCCGCTCCACTCCGGAGCGGCCGCTTTTTTGTCAATCGCGTAACGCTTGCAATTGTACGCAGGTGTCTGCTATAATGAATAAACATCTGCGTGGAGGGCGCAGTATTTTGGTGAAATCTGAAGGATCAGGAGGGGTTTTGTGGATACAGATATCAAATCCAAGCGCGGTGGCTGGGGCAGCAACTTCGGCTTCCTTATGGCCTCGATCGGCTCGGCCGTCGGCCTCGGAAACATTTGGGGGTTCCCGTATAAGATGGGCAAGAGCGGCGGTGCCGTGTTCCTGCTGTTTTACCTGGTGCTCGTCGTGCTCGTGGGCGTGACGGTCATGCTCGGTGAGCTCGCGCTCGGCCGCCGCAGCGGCAAGAGCGGTGTGAGCACCTATCGCGCGCTGTCGAAAAAGTACACCTGGCTCGGCTATGCCGGCGTGCTGTGCGGTTTTTGCATCATGTGCTTCTACTTTGTGCTCGGCGGCATCGTGCTGCGCTATGCGGTTGGCTACTTCCTCTCGCTCTTCGGCGGGAGCACGTTTGCATGGTCCGGACAGGGCACGGACTTCTTCGGCTATTTTCTCACGGATACCAAGAGCATGATCCTGTTTTTTGTGCTCTACATCCTGCTCAACATCATCGTCGTGTCCGGCGGCGTGCACGGCGGCATCGAGAAGTTCTGCAACATCGGTATGCCGGCGCTGTTTTGCCTGCTCGTGTTCATCATTGCCTACATCGCCTGCCAGCCCGGCGCTGCCGAGGGCTACAAGTTCATGTTCCGCCCCGACTTCTCCGTGTTCAGTGACCCGAACGTCGGCTTTGGCCGCGTGCTGAAAAACGCCGCCGGGCAGATGTTCTTCTCCCTGTCGATCGGTCTGGGCGTCATGATCACCTACGGCTCTTACCTCGGCAAGCAGGAGCATCTGCAGCGCAACGCCTTCATCGTCTGCGGCGCGGACACGCTCATCGCGCTCATGGCCGGCATGGCCGTCATGCCCGCCTGCTCCGCCTTCGGCGTGGAGTACGGCGCCGGCCCCGGATTGCTGTTCGCCTCGATGCAGACCGTGTTCTCCCACATGGGCAGCGTCGGCAACCTCATCGGCTTCCTGTTTTACCTGCTCGTGCTGATCGCGGCGCTCACATCGTCGATCTCCATGCTCGAGCTGTGCACGGCCTACGCCGTGGACAAGCAGATCGAAAAGGGG
>UMLG01065352.1_pt1 | contig 17483 bp, 15 predicted proteins | sample 1966511 | NCBI WGS metagenome assembly UMLG01 (sample SAMEA4836195, study PRJEB28245) | human gut metagenome | biome: gut microbiome; material: fecal sample | place: Denmark | collected 2008
CGGATCGACGCTCGCCAAGCAGCCCTTGAAGCAGATGGTGAACGATGGCTGGAGCTACCTCACTTCGTTCATGCGTTTGGCAGGTGTGCCGCTGCTCATCTTTTTCATAGGCGGTATCTTTATCCATGATCCGTATATTCTTGCGGTTATCGTGATTGAGTCGGCGATGCCGGCTGCTTCGTCGGGCATTATGATGTGCTTGGCCTATGGCGGCGATACCATGACTATGTCGCGTGGAACTTTCGTAACCACCATCCTCTCGATCGTCACTTTGCCGCTGTTGGCGTTGCTGGTGGTGTAGCTCCCGTTTCGTGGCGGTCGGCGGGTGCGTTGCACATAGGGAAAAGACAGCTATTGAAAGGCTTTCAATGATTGAGTACCCAACTTCTTTGGAGGATCCGCGACTTGATGCGTACGCGCGCCTGACGGAGCTTCAGTTGCGCAATAAGCTTGAGCCGGAAAAGGGAATTTTCATCGCCGAATCTGACAAGGTTATCGACCGTGCGTTGGTGGCGGGCTATCAGCCGATTTCCCTTTTGGTGCCCGAGCATCGTTTTGAGCGCATGGCTGGTCTTGTAAATCGCATGGGCGGCAATAAGCCTGTTGAAGAAGGCGGCCTTACTGTTTTCGTTATGCCTGCTGAAGAGGTTGAAAAGTTGGCGGGTTATGAACTGACCCGTGGCGTGCTATGCGCAATGCGCCGCAAACCTTTGCCTTCGGTGGAAGAAACGGTTGCCAATGCACGCCGCATTGCCATCTTGGAAGACATTACCAACCATACCAACGTGGGCGCTGCTTTCCGCAGTGCTGCGGCGTTGGGGGTGGATGCGGTTTTGTGCACGCCCGCATGCTGTGATCCTTTGTACCGTCGCGCGGTTCGTGTTTCTATGGGCACGGTGTTCCAGGTGCCTTGGACGCGCATCGGAGATCAGCCGGGGGAGGAATGGCCCCAGGGTGGTATTGCCAAGTTGCGGAGCCTAGGATTCAAGACCGCGGCCATGGCTCTTGACGACAATTCGGTAAGCCTCGACTGCCCTGAGCTCAAAGAATGTGAAAAACTTGCCATCATCATGGGCACGGAGGGCGATGGTCTGTCGCAGCACACCATAGCCGCATGCGACTATACGGTGAAGATCCCTATGGCGCATGGAGTTGATTCTCTCAATGTTGCTGCTGCGAGTGCCGTGGCATTTTGGGAGTTAAGAGCGCGATAGGTTCTCCTCTCCCTGTACGTGGCATGACGGCGCTCATATTGGGTTGTGGCGTTTTGGCGAATCGGCTGTTTGTTTGGCTTGACCATGCCAGATACGTTATAATCACAAAACGCCTTATGGCATACGCTGGGCCATCGTCCAATGGCAGGACCCTGGTTTTTGGTACCAGTTATGTAGGTTCGAATCCTGCTGGCCCAGCCATATATTTGAGAACGAAACCGCCTTCGGGCGGTTTTTTGTTGCCTTGCCGGATGCAAAGGGTTTGAACCGATGAGGTGAAATCCCGTAAAGAAAACGTGCCTGTGGCACGTTTTTAGGGATTTGCCTGCAGGCGCTTGCGCCAAGGGGGAGAGCGCTCGCAGAGCGCGGGAATCCTGCTGGCCCAGCCATAATTGAGAACGAAACCGCTTTCGGGCGGTTTTTTGTCGCTCTGCAAGTGCATGCCCTGATTTCGGTGCGTATGCGATTCATCCTTGGCGGGGTTTGTCCCATCGCGACGATCAGCCAATCGCAAAAACAAAAATAACGAGCTTTTTGCAACTTTTTTGCGATTGGGGACTCCCCTTCGCTCCCACAAAGCGGAAAAGAGCCGCAATATAGCCATTTTGCTGCGCTTTCGGACCTTAATCTGCGATCGGGGGAACTCGCGACGATCCCTAATCGCAAAAATGTTGCAATTAGGAGCGATTTTTTGTTTTTGGGGCTCATGGGCCGGCCTCAGGACGGTGCTGGGGGGTGGGCTACCCGACCGCTTGCTAGATTACAGGCGTATGCTCTGGTTTAGGATTTGGGTCGTTCCTTGGCTGGCGCATGCCCTGATTGATTTGGCGTGTGCGCCGATTCGCGAATTCGCACTGCTCTTTGGTGCGGAATGCGGGTTCTCATATTCTGGTGCGCTATCATAGCTGGACACATTATTTCGTTTGAAAGGCTTGTTCATGGCTGAATATATTGAAGGTAAGCGTCCGGTTCTGGAAGCTTTGAAGGTGGGCGTTCCCGTTAAGCGTCTGTATGTCGCTGAAGGCTTGAAGGGTGACAAAGCGGTTGATGAAGTGGTTCGCCGTGCTCACAAAATGAAGATTTCGGTGAAGCAGATCAAGCGCCATGAAATGGATGAGCGCTCCGAGCGCGGTTCTCACCAGGGCCTTATGCTGGAAACTGGCTCATATCAGTATTCCAATGTGAATGAAATTGTCATTGCTGCCAACAAGCGCGCTGAAGCAAATGACGGCAAGGCACTTATTGTGGTGCTTGACCATATCACCGATGCGGGCAACCTGGGCGCTATCGCTCGTTCGGCAGAAGTGGTGGGCGCATCAGGCATCATTATTCCCAACAAGCGTTCGGCTCATGTAACTGCGGCAACGTACAAAAGCTCTGCCGGCGCGGTTTCTCATATCAAAATCGCCCAGGTTAGCAACATTGCGCAAACCATCGAAAACCTGAAAAAGGAAAACTTCTGGGTTGCCGGCGCTTCCGAAAAGACGCAGCAGTGCATTTGGGATTCGCCCTTGGCGGGCCGCTTGGTACTGGTAATGGGCAACGAAGGCGAAGGCCTTGCTCGCCTTACCCAGGAACGCTGCGATTTTTTGGTTTCCTTGCCTCAAGCAGGAGAAGTTGGCTCTCTGAATGTAGCTCAGGCTTCTACTGCCTGCATGTATGAGTGGATGAGGCAATGTAGGGAATAATAAGGAACGGCATCCTGCCTTTTCCCCATTTGCTCCATGCTCGCGTCGGAGCTTTGTTTGTTTTGACTTCAGCACGGAGCTCCGTTTTACGTACAGGGCGGGCATCAATTATCCCCATAAACGTGTTATTCGGACCTCAGTTTGAATCGAGCGGTTTTCATGGCTAAAAAACGTAACAAACTTCTTATCGTTGACGGGTACAACGTGCTGCGAAGCGGTCAGCGCTATGTGCATATGAGGCGCGAAGAGGACTATACCCACGAAACATTCAACAAAGTTCGCGAGGCGCTGATCAGCGACGTTGCGGCTTTTGCGGGGACTGAGTACAAGGCGATTATCGTTTTTGATGGCGCCGACAACCCTGAATCGGCAGGCAAAACCGAGCGTATCGGTGGCGTGAAGGTGGTCTTTTCGCCCTATGGCTCTTCTGCCGATAAGGTCATCGAGAAAATCGCATATGATGCGCGCGAAAATCGTTTGGAGGTGATGGTGGTAACCTCTGATGCCACTATCCAGGATACGGTGTTTGGCGGCGGCGTCGATCGCATGAGCGCCAATGGCTTTAGCCTTGAAATGGAAGATTTAGGCGACGAGGCCAAACGCGACCGCACCCTTGAAGTGCATCGTCGTTCCACGGTTGCAGAGCGGATCAACCCCGATACCTTGGCGAAGCTCAAGGCTTTGCGCGATGGGAAGTAATCGGGTAAAAACTAATTGCATTTGTTCAGGATTCCAGGGGGGGTCTAAGGGCCCTCGCGTTAATTCAAATGAGTTTCCGTCAGGGCGCCAAAAGGGACCTATGTTCACCAAGGCGAGCTCCAGTTGCTGTTTAGGCAATCGGAGCTCGTTTTTTGCATTCAGCTCGTTCTTATTAATTATTACCGCAACAGCCTTGATGGATCTGTTTCCTGCCCGATTGGTTTTTTATAAGTTTCAACTGGAATTATTACTGAATGCAATGACTTGGATCTATAGCTTTGCCGTTGCTAACCTATAATGGATTCATTGGTTTGTGATTCTCCGGGTGCTGTATGCGCACCAGGGGCGCTATGCGTGCAATGCTTACGTGAAAAAGCCGCCCGGGGAGGGGGAAAGGAGATCCAATGAAACCACTTAAGGGAATCAAGGTTGTCGATCTTACTACGTACATGGCAACGCCTGCGACTGGTCGTGTATTGGGCGAATGGGGCGCCGACGTCATTAAAGTCGAGGCAGCCAAGGGTGACCCGCTGCGCGTAACCCAAGCGGCGGTATTCAACATGCCCATGTCGGACGAAGAGAACCTCGCTTTCGATATGTGCAACTTGAATAAGCGATTCATCTCGTTGAACCTGAAGAGCGAAACGGGCGCTGAGGTTATGGACAAGCTCCTTGCCGATGCCGACGTATTCCTGACCAACACCCGTACGAAATCCCTGAAGAAAATGGGTCTCGACTGGGAAACCCTGCATGCAAAATATCCGAAGCTCATCATGGCTCACGGCTTGGGCTACGGCAAGAAGGGCCCCGAAAAGGACGATCCTGGCTTTGACGTAACCTGCTACATGGCTCGTGGCGGCGTATTCGGCACCACGGTAAACCGCGGCGATTCCCCGATGATTCCCACCAACGGCTATGGCGATCTTCAGGCTTCCATGTTCCTTGCTGCTGGCGTTTGCGCTGCGATTATCGGGCGTAACCAGACTGGCGAAGGTGAGTACGTAACGTGCGCACTGCAGCATGCTGCTATCTACGCATTGATGACGGGCATGATTTCTGCTCAGTACGGCAATCCGTATCCCAAGAGCCGTCTTGAGGTTATCTGCCCCTTCAACAACGTCTACACTGCAGGCGACGGCAAGTCTATCGCCATGTGCGACCCTGAATACGATCGCGACTACGACAAGATCATGGGCCTTATCGGCCGCGAGGACCTTATTGGCTCTGAGCGCTTGAACAACTGCAACAAGATGAACGCAGATGGCTTGAACGCCGAAGTGGTTGGCATTCTGGATGAGGCTCTGGCAAAGATGACTGCCGCCGAAGCCCTGAAGATCTTCAAGGATGCAGGTATTCCTTGCGAGCTGTGCCAGACCCCGCTCGATGTCTATGAAGACCAGAACGCTCTGGTGAACGATTATCTGGTTAAGATCAAGTATCCCGAGGCAGAGCGTTGGGTTCCCACTCCCCCCATTCAGTTCGAGTCCGAGGAAGCTCCCAACTACACGCCTTCCGATAAGCTGGGCAGCGCAACCGAGGAAATCATGCGTGATTTGGGCTATACCGACGAGCAGATCAAGGCTGCAGAGGCCGACGGTTCTGTTTCCGGCCCTATCGATCTTGACGTTTTGGCAGGCAAATAACGCCGTTTAGCCAATTCGCTATCAAAAAATGCCGAGTCCGCAAAAGCGGCTCGGCATTTTTTTTTCGCGCGGACGGGGTGGCGGTTGAGACGCATCATCCCGTAAAGAGGGGAAGATATCTCGACCTGTCTACAGCATTTCGTCGGTGATTTCGATATCGTAGCGTCGCTCGAGCTCTTCCTTGAGCGCAACGCATTCCTCGCGCCATACGCGAGGAGCCCATTCAGCATTGCGGGCGTGCGGAAGGTTCATGACGTGGACATCTTTGATGTCGTTGAGGAGCTCGTACATCTTCTTTTTGCCGTCGCATGTGGTTTCGCCGATGATCAGGTCGGCAAAGTACGTAAAGGGGCAGTGTTCGCTTACGGCAAATCCGTAGGTGCCTTTAATAAGCGGGCAGATGTTTTTCGGGAGATGTTCTTCTGCTGCTGCATCAGCTGTAATAGTAGATCTTGGTTAGGATGTCCTGATTGAGCATCGGCAAGTACGTAAGTGGAACCAGTGGCCGGCAAGATTGCTCTACTTGCACCGTCCATTGCAAATGCTTGGTAAGGAATGTGTCTTCTTTCTCCATTTTGTTGCACGTATCAATAAGGCTGATATACTGCAAAGGCTGTTTTAATACACATGCGTGAAGGACCTGCGTTCGCTAGTGGCCGCCATGGCGGTTGCGAACAAAGGAATGATCTCACGCAGAGGCACAACGAATGGAGAAAGAATGTCCAAGATTACTGTACAGACCCTGCTCGACGCAGGCACCCACTTCGGTCATCAGACCCGTCGCTGGAACCCCAAGATGAAGCCCTTCATCTTCGGCAACCGTGGCGACATCTACATCATCGACCTCAAGGAGACCATGTACGGTCTCGACGCTGCTTACACCGCAGTTTCCCGTTGCGCTGAAAAGGGCGGCACGGTTCTGTTCGTAGGCACCAAGAAGCAGGCTCAGGAATCTGTTGCTGAAGCTGCTAACCGCTGCGGCATGCCTTACGTAAATGCTCGTTGGCTCGGTGGTATGCTCACCAACTTCACCACCATCCGCTCTCGCGTTCAGCGCATGGAAGAGCTCGAGGCTATGGAAGCTGACGGCCGTATGGAGCTTCTGCCCAAGAAGGAGCAGATCCTTCTGAAGAAGGAACTCGCTAAGCTGCAGACCAACCTCAACGGTATCCGTAACATGAAGAAGACCCCTGACATGATCTTCATCATCGACACCAACCGTGAGCAGATCGCTATCCACGAGTCCCACCGCCTCAACATCCCCGTTGTTGGCACGCTCGACACCAACTGCGATCCCGACGACGTTGATTTCGGCATCCCCGCAAACGACGACGCAATCCGCTCCGTCCGTCTGCTCGCAGAGTTCGTTGCTGATGCTGTTATCGCTGGCACTGGCGCTCCTGTCACCGTTGAGGACATGACCGCAGAGCCCGCAGCTGAAGCTGCCGCAGAGGCAACCCCTGCTGAATAAGCACTAAACGAATCCATTGCAATTTCTCCCTCGCCCGTCTAGTGGGCGAGGGCTCTATCTGAAAGGAATTACCATGGCAGAAATCACCGCAGCACTCGTTAAGGAACTCCGCGAGATGACCGGCGCTGGCATGATGGAATGCAAGAAGGCTCTGGTTGAGGCTGAAGGCGAACTCGAAAAGGCCGTAGACGTGCTCCGCACCCGTGGTCTTGCTGCTGTTGCTAAGAAGGCTGGCCGCGCAACCGACGAGGGTACCGTTCTGGCTCTTGTTTCCGAGTGTGGCCATGATGGCGCTCTCGTAGAGCTCAACTGCGAAACCGACTTCGTAGGCATGAACGAAAAGTTCCGTGCATACGCAGAGAAGATCGCTAAGGCCGTTCTCGCTAACAAGCCTGCCGACCTCGAGGCTCTCAAGGCTTCCGAGATCGAAGGCGAAACCGTAGAGGCTGTCGTAACCGATGCTATCCACACCCTGGGCGAAAACATCCAGCTCTCCCGCTTCGCTTTTGCTGAGCAGCCTGAAGGCGCTGTTGCTTCCTACATTCATGGCGGTGGCAAGATCGGCGTTCTGGTTGAGTTCAAGCTGGGCGACGCTTCCTTCGCAACCAACGACGACTTCAAGAAGTATGGTCGCGACGTTGCTATGCAGGTTGCCGCTGCAAGCCCCGTATCCGCAACTCGCGAATCGGTAGATCCCGCAGTTGTTGAGCACGAGATGAGCATCTACAAGGCACAGGCCGCAGAGTCCGGCAAGCCTGAGAACATCCAGGAAAAGATCGCTACCGGTCGTATGGAGAAGTTCTACAAGGAAAACTGCCTCACCGAGCAGGCTTTCGTTAAGAACCCCGATCAGTCTGTAAACGAGTACACGGCTGAGGTTGCCAAGGCTCTTGGCACCACCATCGAGATCGTTTCCTTCACCCGCTTCATGCTGGGCGAGTAAGCGAACTTAACAACGCTTTTTCTGCAAGCCCTTCCAGAGATTTGGGGTAAAACCCTTTTCTGGGAGGGCTTGTCTGCATAATAGGGCTATAAATAGAATAAGCATGCCTTGTTTTGATTTGGCATGGCTATGAAGAATCCGCATCAAGTAGATTGGGTGCATGAGATATGTCCGAAGAAGTAATTATTGCGCGTGAAACCGAAAACGTTTCAGGTACGGTACAGATCAGCGGTGCCAAGAATTCCGCGTTGAAGCTCATTGCAGCAACAATGTTGGGCCAAGGTAAGAGCACGCTCCACAACATTCCCCATATCTCCGATATTGAGATCATGAACGACGTAATTCGCAGCTTGGGCGCAACGGTTGAATGGGATGGCCATTCGCTCATCATCGATACTGAGCATGCGGAAGGTCACGATACGCCCTACGAGCTTGTTTCGAAGATGCGCGCTAGCATTTCTGTGCTGGGTCCGCTCGTGGGTCGTTTTGGTTGCGCACGCGTTGCGATGCCTGGTGGCTGCAAAATCGGTGCCCGTAAAATCGATATGCACCTCAAAGTGCTTGAAGCTATGGGTGTTGAATTTGAAAACAGCCACGGCTACCTTTACGCCTCCACCCCAAATGGGCTGCACTCGGCCGATGTGCTGCTCGAGTTCCCGAGCGTTGGCGCTACTGAAAATATGCTTATGGCTTCCGTGGTTGCTCCTGGTACCTCAGTTATCGATAATGCTGCGCGTGAACCTGAAATCGTCGACCTTGCCAATATGCTGAATGCCATGGGCGCTCATGTGGAGGGTGCGGGTACGCCTACCATCACGGTAAAGGGTGTCGCTCTCTCCGAGATGCACCCTTGTGAGCACACTACGGTGGGCGACCGTATCGAAGCGGGCACGTTCCTGACGGCGGGTGCGTTGCTCGGCGGTCCTGTTACCGTTCAGGGGATAGATCCGTCTTATTTGCGCATGGCGCTCATGAAGCTCGAGCATATGGGGTGCGATATCTCCACTACGGAGGATTCCATCACCGTTTCGCGCACCCAGCCTTTGCGCGCCACTGATATTCAGACGCTCCCTCATCCTGGATTCCCCACCGATCTTCAAGCCCAGTTCATGCTTTTGGCTTCTTTTGCAGAAGGCAATTCCGTCATTTCTGAAAACATCTTCGAAAATCGCTTTATGTTTGCCAGCGAGCTCAACCGCATGGGATCCCGTATTGCTGTCGAGGGGCATCATGCACTAGTCCAAGGCGTTAGCAAACTCGAGGGCGCTCCTGTTTCCTCGCCCGACTTGCGTGGCGGTGCCGCTCTGGTAATTGCCGGCCTTGCCGCAGAGGGCGAAACGGTTGTGCATGATATTCATCATATCGATCGCGGTTACGAAGACTACGTTGGCAAATTGCATGCCATCGGTGCGAACGTCGAACGCAAAACGCTCTAGGTAGGCGCGATGGCAGCAAGGAACAATAGGGGAATGCATGGTGGCGGCTCGGGCCGTCGCCGTCCCTCGTCTCGAAATAAAGCCGATTGGTCTTCCTCGGTAATTGGGTCGCATGCGTCTGGTTCTCGTGGGCCTCAGTCTCAGCGCCGAGCCTCTGCCCATTCGCGCCGTCCTCGTACCTCAGCGGTGCCGAGTCGCCGAACCGGCGAAGTGCGTCAGATCCATATTCAATCTCGTTCCGTTGACGAACGCACGTCACGCCGAAAAGTAGGGCAGTCGCGAACCGAAAGCTTTATGCGCCACCGCGACAATGTGAGCCGTATTACGTTGATCGTCGGCATCATTCTGATTGTGGTTATTGCGCTGAACCTCGGTACATGCGCCTATCGCAATTCGCTTTCTTCCTCGATGGCGCTTGACGACAGCAGTGTATCCAGTGCGCTTGTTTCGGCAAAGAACGATGAGCCCACTTATACGTTGCTTGCGGGCCTCAATGGGAGCGGCGAAAACGAGTGTGCCAGCTACTTGGCTGTCTTACGCGTGGATTACCAGAACAATACGGTTTCATTGTTGAATATACCCAGCAATATTACTGCCACCTATTCCGATACCGACTCTAAGGGGACCATGCTGCGAGATGCTCCCCATATCAAGGATGAGGGCGAGCTGGTAAAGCAGGTCTCTTCGCTTGTCGGTCAGGACATCAACCACTATGTAAGGATTACGGGCGAAGACTTTGCCTCGCTCGTTGATTCTCTTGGTGGGTTGAATGTCAACGTAGAGCAATACGTTGATGATCCAACGGTGGGAACTGCAGTACTCGACCCTGGTCAGCAAACCTTAAACGGGGATCAGGCCCTCGTTTATGTAAGTGCCAAAAACTATACCGATGGATACGGTCAGCGCGCCAATGTTCAGAATCAGGTGTTTACTGCATTTGCGCAGGCTCTTGAAGACAAGGGAGGCCTTGATTTCGCTATGAGCGCCGACGACATCGCTGGCAAGATCAAAACGGATATGAGCTACGACGAAATCGGTAAGATTGCTTCGTTGTTCCCGAATGCGACGTTCTATTCGAATACGGTGCCGGGAAGTCAGTCCGTTTCAGGTAACAAGGTTTCCTGGTCGGTAGCATCTTCTTCGTTCTCCCAGATTTGCGATCAGTTCAAGAACGGCCAGAATATGGATACCTCCGTAGACACCAGCGGGGTTAACAAGGGATCGGTTTCCATCGTGGTTCTGAATGGCGCAGGCGCTGATGGTTACAGTTCGCAGGCAGCTCAGGTTCTTACCAATGCTGGCTATACCATCAAAGATACGGGCAACGCGGAATCGTTTGTATACGATGAAACCTTGGTAATCTACCGCTCCGACGACGACAAGCTGGCCGCCGAGGCTATCGTCCAGGACCTTGGAACGGGACGCGCAGTTGCTGCAGGTGTGTATTACAACCTCTCGACCAATATCCAGGTGGTAGTTGGCAAAGACTGGACGAGCCATGTTTGATCCAGTTGCCTATATCAACGAACCGCGTTGGCGAAGCATGAGCTTAGGCCTCGAACGTATCGAAGAACTTTTGGCTAAGCTGGGCAATCCACAGGATACCCTTCGGTTTGTGCATGTTGCGGGCACTAACGGCAAGGGCTCAACCTGCTCGTTCGTCTCAAGCATTCTGGAAGAGTCGGGCTATAAGGTCGGCTTGTTCACCAGCCCCTATATTGAGCGTTTTGAAGAGCGCATTCGGATCAATGGGGAAAACATCTCCTTGCAGCGTCTTTCAGAGGTAACGCTGAAGGTGAAGGATGCGGCAGAGGCTATGGCTAGCCACCCGACCGAATTCGAGCTTATGACGGCTGTGGCTTTCACCTATTTTGCCGAAGAGAAGTGCGACATTGTCGTCGCGGAGGTCGGTTTGGGTGGAAGGCTTGATTCGACCAACGTTATCCGCACGGTCGAGGTTTGCGTGTTTGCCCCCATTTCGTACGATCATTGCGCGCTTCTGGGAAGCACGCTCTATCAGATTGCGGGCGAGAAAGCGGGCATCCTGAAAACAGGGATTCCTGCAGTGAGCGCGCCTCAAGAACAAGAAGCCCAACGCCGCTTGAATGAAGAAGCAGATCGTTGTGCGACATCCATTCGCTACGTTGATACCGCATCTATTGTTGGCGATACTTCCGATTTCTCGTACGACGGGTTCAGCCACTTGTCTGTTCAACTGCAAGGATCGTTCCAACGCACCAATGCGGCGGTAGCTTTGGAAGCGTGCAGGGTTCTTGTTCAGCGCGGTTGGAGCATCGACGAACAAGCGATGCGGAGCGGTCTGTCTCGAGCTTCGTGGGCAGGTCGCTTTGAGTTTCTTCGTCGCAGCCCCGATGTTCTTATAGATGGTGCTCACAATATCCATGCCGTGCGCGCTCTTAGCTCAGAGCTGGCATCTCGCTACGATCGTGGGAGCGTGGTGTTTTGCATAGGCGTAATGGCCGACAAAGACTATGCGGAAATGCTGAAACTGCTGGTTCCATTGGCCAAGGCGTTTGTATGTTACCGCCCCGGTAATCCTCGCGCGCTTTCGGAATCCGATTTGGCGGACGCGGTTCAAATTGCCGTAGGAAGCCATCCTGTAGAAGTGGTGGCGGCCTCTACGCCTCATAGCGCAGTAGAGCATGCCCTCGAGTTTTCCGAGGGCAGTTTGCCCATTTGCTTCTGCGGCAGCCTTTATGGAATCGCCTCTATCAAAAAGGCCTGGCACCACTTCGAGAACGCCAGGTAGCGAACCTGTGCGCATTTGATGATCAAAGCCCCTGCTGGATGGCAACGGTATTGCGTGGGTTATACTAACCACTGTTGAAGTATCCCGAAAGGGCTTGGGCGGCGCCAAGTTCTGAACCTGGTCAGGTCCGGGAGGAAGCAGCCATAAGGGGCCTCTGACGAGCGCCCGGGCCTTTTCGGGATACTTGGTTTCGCCGGTCAATTTGATCGGCGAAACGTGTATATGGGCACATTTGCAACAATCAAGACGAAGGATCGCATGGAAATCATCAATTTTATTCTGGGCTTGCTTCACGATCCGCGTGGCGCAATTGCAGGCTGGATCGTAACGCTGGGTGCAGTTTGGGTGTACACTCCTCTGTTTCTCATCGTGTTCATTGAAACGGGTTTGGTGTTCTTTCCCTTCCTGCCCGGCGACTCCCTTTTGTTCGCGGCGGGTGTGTTCTCTGCCGATGGCGGTGGTCTTAACCTTGGGGCAACGCTCTTGGTGTTCTATGCTGCGGCTATCCTGGGTAACACCTCCAACTATTGGATTGCCCGTTTCTTCGGTGCCCGTATTATCGACTCGGGCAAGATCAAGGCTCTTACGCCCGAGCGTATGGCGAAGCTCGATCACTTCTTCGAAAAGTACGGTGGGCTTACTATCGTCATTACGCGCTTCATGCCGTTCTTCCGCACCTTTGCCCCCTTTATCGCTGGTACGGGGCATATGAATTTCGGTAAATTCACGCTGTTCAATTGTATCGGCGGTATTTCCTGGGTTTCGCTGTTCGTGTTGGTGGGCTTCTTCTTTGGCGGCGTGCCTTTCGTGCAGGAGCATTTCGAAATCATCGTATTGGGAATCGTGGCTATTTCTGTTGCGCCGGCTTTCATTGGTGCTGTTAAAGCGGCTATTTCCTCTCGTAAAAGTGGAAAACGCGATTTTGAGGTTGAAGCGGCGGTTGATGCAGAGCGTATAGCTCGCGCAAAGCACGCTCGCTCCGAAGAGGAAGCCCGCTAAAATCGGTAAGGCACAGTAACATCCCATATGCATAAGGGCGTATGGGCGGGATCCGCTTATGCGGATGTGAAGCGGAAGCTAGGCTGTCCGCGAAGGAGGCTCTGCATGGAGGCGCTGTATCGCAAATATCGTCCGTCCACGTTTGCTGATGTCGTGGGTCAGGAACATATCGAGCGTACACTGAAAAACGCAATCGAGCAGGATAAGGTTTCCCACGCCTATTTGTTCTGCGGTCCGCGTGGTACTGGCAAAACAACCACTGCGCGCATTCTTGCCAAGGCCTTAATGTGCGAAAAGGGTCCCACTATCGAACCTGACGGAACCTGCGAGGAATGCCAGGCTATCGCTCAAGGCACTCACCCCGATGTGTACGAGTTGGACGCCGCAAGCCGCACGGGCGTTGAAAACGTACGTGAGGAAATCATCAGCCGTGTAAGTTACGCGCCAACTCGCGGTACCTGGAAGGTCTACATCATCGACGAGGTGCATATGCTCTCGACGGCGGCCTTCAATGCGCTTCTCAAAACCATCGAAGAACCGCCGAGCCATGTCGTCTTCATTCTCTGTACCACCGATCCGCAGAAGGTTCCAGAAACCATTCTCTCGCGATGCCAGCGTTTTGATTTTCATCGCATATCAATCGAATCTATCGTGGCTCGTTTGGGCGCCGTATGTGCCGAAGAGGGCGTTGAGTTCGAGGCCGAAGCGCTCGATCTTATTGCGCACCGTGCCGAGGGCGGAATGCGCAATGCACTTACTTCGCTTGAGCAGCTCATTGCGTACTGCGGAGGTAAGGCAACCCTCGAAGGAGCGCAAAGCCTTCTTGGTTCGCTCGATAATGCCGATCTTTCTGAAATCGTAGAGGCTATTGGCCGCAGAGATGCAGCAGCATGCTTCAATTGGGTTGCCCAATATGTGGAAACCGGTGCCGACCTTGCCCAGTTTGTCCATGATTTGGCAGAGCATGTGCGCACGTTGTACCTGATGTCTATGGCGGGCCTTGATGTGGAACTGCAGATCAGCAAATCGATGCGCACGGTAATGATCGGGGAACTGAAGCTCTTTGGCCAAGATCGCCTTAGTCGCATGCTTGTCCTTTTGGGTGACGTGTCGAAAGAACTGCGCGTTTCGAGCAATCCTCGCCTAACGTTTGAGATTGCCCTTACTCGTATGGTTCGTCCCGAATCGGATTTAACGCTCGAAGCCTTGGCGGAACGGGTTGAAGAGCTGGAGCGACGTTTGTCGATGCTGGGGAACGCCTCTTCTCCTGCTGAAGTCGCTCCGGCGGCATCAGCCCGTGTTGGCGGCGGCGCTCCTCAATATGCAGCTGTTCCCGCTCAGTCCACATCGCATGCGCCTTCCGTTCCGGTGGCTGCGTCAACTGGTTCTTCCGGCCAGCCTGCTCCCTCTGCCCAAGTGCCTGCAGCCCTTGCAGCGCAGGACGATTCGGGTCGCAATGCCGCCTGGCCTCAGGGTTCTGCTTCGGCACCTGTTGCCCCGTCGGCACCGCAAACGCCACCGGCCGTTGCTTCGTCGGCACCGCAAGCATCGGCACCTACTCTCGCTGTTCAGCCAGCTGGATCGTTTTCCCAGGCGCCCGAAACGGTTCAGCCGCGCCAGGCAGCAGCGCTTACCGCTCAGGTTGACCTGTCCAATCCTGCTGCCGTGCAGCGCTTGTGGCATTCGGTCACCGCTTCGCTCAGGAAAGTTAATCCTGCGCGCGGTGTCCTGTTCATGAATGCTAAGGTTTCCGCCGAGGCGGATGGTCAGGGTATAGTGGTTGAATTCGGAAAAGATAGCGCTTTTGCATTCAACGCAGCCCAAAAGGCTGAAGTCCAAGAGTTGCTCGCAAAAACCATCCAGACGGTTGCAGGTGGAACTGTGCCGTACCGTTTGGCGTTGGCCGGTAACAGCTCATCGGCTGCGCCTGTTGCCGCGCAGCCTGCGAGTGCTCAATCTGGAATGGCGTCCCAGTCAAATGCCGTGCCGCCGGCTACCAAGAACCCTTATGCCGCCAAGGCAGTTGCCGCAGTGCGTGCGGCGCAGGCGGCGGCAAAGGCAAATCAGGCACCGGCGACGCAGGCGGCAGCAAAGGCGAACCAGGCGCAGGGCTTTCAATCTGCACCCCAAAACGCCACTTCTTATGTGGCCCCATCTGCTCCTCAGCAGATGGGGGGCGGTGTAGCCTCTTCTTCATCGCCCGAATTTCAGGCGTCATCTATGTCAAGGCGTTCTGCGGCGGTACAACAGGCTCCTGCGGCAACACCTTCAGTATCCGCTGTGCCCGAACCATACGACGATCAAGTCCCTCTCGATGTGTATGGGGCAAGCGTTTCTGCTGAATACGACGAAGATCCATACGCTCAGCAGTATGGATCTTCGCCAAGCCAGCAGTCTTCGGTATCGGCTTCTTCTGCGCAGCCTTCCAGTGGCTCGGTTCCAGCGTCTGCGGGTTCTGCCCAGGCGGTAGCGCCAGTTGCGGCGGCACCCACCCAAGCCGGTGGCGTTCCTAATGTTGCCGCCCCTGCTTCGGCGCAAGCCGCAGCTCCATCTGCTTATGGACAAGACGAGGCGGAGCAGATCAAGAGCATCCTCACTCAGAGCTTTGGTGAAGGGATAAAGTTTGAGGAGCTTCCCGAATAGCGTCAGCCTTTCGGTACAATGCAAAGATATGTGGCCATTTTGGCTAATTGGAACGAAGCGCCCAACCCCTAACAAAGGAGAATCATGGGAATGAATATGCAGCAGATGATGCGTCAGGCGCAGAAGATGCAGAAAGAATTGCAGAAGGCTCAGCAGGAAATCGCTGAAATGACGTTCGAGGGCACCGCTGGTGGCGGCATGGTAACCGCCGTTGCGCGTGGAGACAAATCCATCGAGTCCCTTACCATCAATCCTGATGTGGTTGATCCCGAAGATGTTGAAATGCTTCAGGATATGGTTTGCGCGGCAGTCAATGAGGCGCTTCGCGGTGTTGACCAAATGGGCAGTGCCCGCATGAGCTCCGTTACCGGCGGTCTCAACATCCCAGGTATGAGGTAATTGCGATTCAGTGAACGCTTCATCGGCAATACAGAAGCTACTTGATGAACTGGAGCGCCTTCCCGGGGTAGGCCCCAAATCAGCCCAACGAATTGCGTATTGGATTCTGAACGAAGAAAAAGCGGATGCTCTTCGTTTGGCCAATTCCATCATCGAAGTGAAGGACACCGTCCATTTTTGCTCACGATGCTTTAATTACGCTCAAGGTGATCTTTGCGATATTTGCTCTTCTGAAAAGCGCGACCATTCCATAGTCTGCGTGGTATCGGAACCGCGAGATATCCCGCCAATAGAGCGAACGGGTACATTTTCGGGCGTATACCATGTGCTTGGGGGTGCCCTTTCGCCTCTTGAGGGCATCGGTCCAGAGCGCCTTCACATCGCAGAGCTGATGGCCCGCCTTACGGATGCCTCTATTAAAGAAGTTATCTTGGCAACAAACCCAAACATTGAAGGCGAAACAACGGCCAGTTATCTCGCACGGCTTATCAAGCCCCTGGGTGTAACGGTATCGCGCCTGGCAAGTGGTTTGCCCGTAGGTGGTGACCTCGAATTTGCGGATGAGGTTACGCTTGGTAGGGCAATCGAGTCCCGATTGGAACTATAGTGCTAGGAAAGGCGCTGCACCGAATGACGGTAGAAGTCGCGTCGCCTTATCGAAGGTGACCAAACATGGCATCCTTGCATAGCCAATGCATGAATTCTGCTTCCGTCCTCAAGGGTGGTAATGATTAAAAAGAGTCCCTCGGTATATCCAAGGGACTCTTTTTCGTAATAGCACCAGGAAACTATTGGTGTTGTTCCGGTGCATATGCGGCAAAGAACAAAGACAGGAATCCTAGTCCTGATTCTTTTCGTGCTGTAAAGAATAGTCTCTTATGAAAGAGGGAACTTCTTCTATCTCCATATTGAGCACAACGGATAGTTCGCCGTAAATACGTCTTTGAGCGTCATCGAGCAACTTCTTATAGGTTAAGGATGCTCCATGTTTCTTGCTTTCTTGCTCCTGTATGCGTACGTGCATCGATTTGCAGACTAATAAAAGTGAAAGAAAGTCGTTTGAACGAATCAGCTCGCGGAAGTGTTCTTGAACCAAATGGGAATTGGTGTCCTGAAAGGTATCCGGCTCAAGGTCGAAAACCATGTCAAGCGAACGCAATGCCTCTTCTTTATTAAGGGTGTGTCGTAATTCAGCACTGCGTGAGTGGGGCACATAGGCCTTTCCGAGTCGTTTCTCTATTGGGGCAAGTATGTAATAGAGCTCGTTTTCGTCTCCAGCAAGAGAAACGTGAGCATCGTTTTGAATTACTTGGCAGATTCCTAGAGATGAGTAGATGACGTATTCGCCGACTTCATAAGGCATATAGTCGCCTTCTTTCTAAAACAACTTTGCAACAATGATAAACCTACGAAGTGTCATGTATGTGTAAATGTACACAACTTAAGGCGAACGGCACTTTGCTGACCTGGGGTTTTGCAAAATAGTAAAGCAAAGTTGAAAAAAGTTACAATTTTCCCCTTGCAATCACCCCGAAGCGGGGTATTATAGCTAAGCCTTCTGACGAGGGGGCGCCCCGA
>UMLG01025992.1_pt1 | contig 17276 bp, 16 predicted proteins | sample 1966511 | NCBI WGS metagenome assembly UMLG01 (sample SAMEA4836195, study PRJEB28245) | human gut metagenome | biome: gut microbiome; material: fecal sample | place: Denmark | collected 2008
TCCCGGCCGATGTACGGGCCGTATGTGCGCCGCGTGACCGAATCGCGCAGACCGCCTGCGCTGTCGCCTGCGGCGCTTGAGGTGCTGACCATCATCGCATACCGCCAGCCGGTAACGCGCGCGTTCATCGACCAGCTGAGAGGTGTCGATTCATCGAACACGGTGAGCAGTCTGGCGGAAAAGGGGCTCATCGAGGAGGCCGGACGGCTGGACGTGCCCGGAAAGCCCATGCTGTTCCGCACGACCGACCAGTTCCTGCGCAGCTTTTCACTGGCAAGCATCGAGGACCTTCCGGCGCTGCCCGCACTCGAGGAAAACGAGCAGATGGAGCTGAACATGGACGGCACGCTGCACGAGACGCCGCCCGGCGAGCAGCTGCGCTTCTTGAACGGCGAGCCTGTGCCGCCGGAAACGGAGTGACCGCCTATGGGAACGGTTTTACTCTGGATTTTAGGCATTCTGCTTGGAATTGTACTGTTGGCATTGGTGATTGTGCTGGTGCTGTTGAACATTCGGGCAGGCATTGAAGCCGTCGGCGTGACCGGCGAGGTGAGCGTGGAGGCACGGTATGGGCCGGTTCGCATTCCGCTGTACCCGAGACCGCGCCACCTGAAAAAGAAAAAAGAGGAAACGGAAGCGGAGCAGAAGAAATCCGAGGAAAGTGAGAAGAAAAAGAGCGGCAAGTCCGGTCTCTCGCTGCCGAAGGACGGACTGGATGTCGGTGAGATCGCAGGCACGGTGCGCGATTTCCTCAGCGACCTGACCGACCGCCTGCGCATCAGCAGACTGCGGGCGCGCGTAGTTATCGGAACAGACGATGCGGCGCAGACCGGCATTCTGCTCGGGCAGACTGCGGCGCTCTGCGGAATCATTGTTCCGTTCCTGGAGAATACTTTCGATATGCAGGATTACCATGTCAGCGCGGACGCGGACTTCAACGCTGACCATACCGAGTGGGCATTTACCGTAAACTGCTCGATACGGCCGATATCGCTCGTCAGAGTGCTGCTGCGGCATGGCAAGCCGATGTATAAGCTGTACAAGAAATATTTCAAATAATCAGTTAAAACGTATAAAGGAAGGCGAAAATTATGAGTGAACATCATCCTATCAGCGATTTGATGACCGAAACCATGTCCAAAATCAAGGAAATGGTGGATGTTAATACCATTATCGGCAACCCGATCGTGGCGGCGGACGGCACGACCGTTATCCCGGTCTCCAAGGTGTCGTTCGGCTTCGGCGCAGGCGGCAGCGAGTTCGCATCCAAGCACGCGGCAAGCGGGTCTCCGCTCGCGTTCGGCGGCGGCAGCGGCGCCGGTGTGACGGTTTCGCCGGTGTGCTTCCTTGTCATCGGCAAGGACGGCAGTGCCAACATCCTCGGCATCAACGCACAGGCGTCCGACACGGTAGATCGCCTGGTCGAGATGATCCCGGGTGCGATCAACAAGGTGTCCAATTTCGTCAGCGGCTTCAAGGGCAAGACCGAGGATGCAGCCGAAGTGGCGGAACCCCTGTCCGGCGACGAATAAAACCGCGTTTTCCCGCAAAACCTACTCGCGTGAATGCTGAGTAGGTTTTGTTATGCGGGGAGTGGTGCAATGTGAAAAAGCTGTTTTGCGTGCTCGCGCTTTTGCTCGTGCTGCCGAGGGCAGGCGCGGTGAGCGCACGGGCGGCCGTCGTGATCGATGCAGACACAGGTGAAACGCTGTTCGAGCAGAACGCGGACAGCCGCCTGCCGATGGCGTCCACCACCAAGATCATGACCGCGCTCGTCGCGCTCGGCGAGGGTGACCTTGACCGCGTGTATACCGTAAAGCCGGAGTACGCCGCCGTGGAAGGCTCATCCATGTACCTGAAAGCGGGTGAGACACTCTCGCTGCGGGATACGCTGTACGGACTCATGCTCGCGTCCGGCAACGATGCGGCGGTCGCCATCGCGGGAGAGTGCGGCGGCATGACCGCCTTTGTGGGCAAAATGAACGCCAAAGCGGCGGAACTCGGTCTGACGGACACGCATTTCGACAATCCGAACGGCCTGCCGTCCGACACGCACTACACCACCGCACATGAGCTGGCCAAGATCACCGCGGCGGCCCTCAAGGACCCGGTGTTCCGGCAGATCGTCTCGACAAAAAGCTGCACGGTCAGCGGGCATGCGCTGAGCAATCACAACCGTCTGCTGAGCATGTACGACGGTGCGATCGGCGTGAAAACCGGCTTTACGCGGGCGGCAGGGCGGTGTCTGGTCTCGGCGGCCGAGCGCAACGGGCGCACCATCATCGCGGTGACGCTCAATGATCCGAACGACTGGAACGACCACAGGGAGATGCTCGACGCCGGCTTTGCACAGTACAGCGAGGTCACGCTGCATAAAGCAGGAGACACGATTGCAAACGCACGCGTGTTCGGCGGCGATACCGCGTCCGTGCCGCTCGCGGCGAAGAATACCGTGACGGCGTATCTGCTGCCCGGCGAGAAAGAGAAGCTGCAGCGCGTGCGCTACGGCGAAAAAATCTGCTATGCACCGGTCGTGAAGACGGCACAGGCGGGTTCGGTGGAGTATCGGCTCGGGGATTGTGTGCTGGCACGGGATACGCTGGTTTACGGCGGGGAATCGCTGCTTCCGGCGGAAGAAAAATCCTTCGTTGAACGCATTATGGAACGGTTTAGAAATTGAGAATTGAAAATGGAGAATGACGCTATCCTTGCGCGAGTTCCATCCGCGCTGCGTCGGAATCGCCGTAGAGCGGCGTAATTAAATTCCGCCTGTAAGGCGACACATTCATTTTCCATTAGAACAATAGAACAAAACGAAAGAGGTAACATAAATGGAAGAAAGACTGCAGAAATTACTGGCTCAGGCAGGCCTGTGCTCCCGCCGTGAGGCGGAGCGCTGGATCGATGACGGCCGCGTAACGGTAAACGGCAAAAAGGCTTCGGTCGGCGACAAGGCCGATCCGCGCCGTGACAAAATTTTCGTGGACGGCAAGCCTATCGGCGGTGCCGAGGAAAAGGTGTACTTAATGCTGTACAAGCCGCGCGGCTATGTCACGACGATGAAGGACGAGCACGGCCGCAAGACGGTTGCCGATCTGGTACGCGGCTGCGGTGCGCGTGTCGTGCCGGTCGGCCGTCTGGACTACAACTCCGAGGGTCTGCTGCTGCTGACCAACGACGGCGATCTGCTCAACGCGCTGACCCATCCGCGCCACGAGGTGGAAAAGCACTATGAGGTGCGCGTACGCGGCAATCTGGAAAACATCCCGAAACTCGCAGAGCCGATGGAGATTGACGGCTACAGCATCCGTCCGGCAACGGTTGTTACCATTGACCGTGACGAAATCAGCGCGAAGCTGCGCCTGACCATCCACGAGGGCCGCAACCGCCAGATTCGCAAAATGTGCGAGAAGTGCGGTCTGGAGGTTCGCCGCCTCAAGCGTGTGGCAATGGGCACGATGCCGCTCGATCCGCACCTCAAGAGCGGCGCATGGCGCGAGCTGACGAATGACGAGATTGCGTATCTGCAGGACATCGCTGCCGACGTGCAGGAGAACCTTTGATCTTCTAAGGAAATCCCTGTCTTTTTGCAATTTGCACCCATATGCTCTTGCATTTTTTTGCAGGTTCACTTACAATAGTATCGTGCAAATGCAGGAATGTATGCAGAGAATGCAATGCAGGAGAGAGTATAATGAATGACCTGATCACAAAAATTCAAAGCGAGCTGCCCGGCTTTTCCAAGGGTCAGAAGCAGATCGCGCGTTTTATCTTAGAGCACTATGACAAGGCCGCGTTCATGACCGCGAGCCGTCTGGGTGTGACTGTCGGCGTGAGTGAAAGCACGGTCGTGCGCTTTGCGACCGAGCTTGGCTATGACGGCTATCCGCACCTGCAGCGTGCCCTGCAGGAGATGATCCGCAACAAGCTGACCTCGGTGCAGCGCATGGAGGTTGCGGGCGACCGCATGGGTGGCCGCGATGTGCTGCAGACCGTGCTGCACGCGGATACGGACATGATCCGTGTAACGCTCGACGAGATCGACCGCGATGCCTTTCAGGGCGCGGTGGATGCGCTCATGGGCGCCAAGCGGATCTACATCCTCGGTGTGCGCTCCTCGAGCGCTTTAGCCAGCTTTCTGGGTTTTTACTTCAATCTTTTGTTTGAAAATGTGACGCTTGTACATACGAACAGCGTCAGCGAGATTTTTGAGCAGGTGCTCCGTGTCGGACCGGGTGACGTGCTGTTCGGCATCAGCTTCCCGCGCTACTCCAAGCGCACGCTGAGTGCGATGAAGTACGCCCGCGACCGCGGTGCCCGCGTTATCGCACTGACCGACTCGCAGCTGTCGCCGCTGGCGCGTGTGGCCGATCATGTGCTGCTCGCACGCAGCGATATGGCGAGCTTTGTCGATTCGCTCGTGGCGCCCTTGTCGGTCATCAACGCACTGATCGTGGCTGTCGGCATGAGCCGCCGCGATGAGATTGAGCAGACATTTAACAAGCTGGAGCGCATCTGGGAAGAATACGACGTATATGAAAAACCGGAGGACGATATAAATTGAACATTATCGTAATCGGCGGCGGCGCAGCCGGTCTGATGGCGGCAGGCACTGCCGCGGAGCAGGGCGCGCAGGTGACGCTGCTGGAAACCAACGAAAAAGTTGGCCGCAAACTGTTTATCACGGGCAAGGGCCGCTGCAACGTGTGCAATAACTGCGATGTGCAGGAGGTTCTGCGCAACGTGCCGGTCAATCCGCGCTTTCTGTATTCCGCGCTCGGCGGATTCGGTCCGGCGGACGTGATGGACTTTTTCGAGAACCATGGCGTTGCCCTCAAGACTGAGCGCGGCAACCGCGTGTTCCCGCAGTCGGACAAGGCAGCCGACATCATTGACGCGCTGTTCCTGTGGGTGAAAAAGGCGGGTGTGACCATCGTACATACGACCGCAGACGAGCTGCTCATCGAGGACGGTGTGCTCACAGGCGTTCGTGCCGGTCACAAGACCTATAAGGCGGATCGCGTGATCGTGGCGACCGGCGGCGCGTCCTATCCGCAGACCGGCTCGACCGGTGACGGCTATCGCTTCGCCAGGCAGGCGGGACACACGGTTGTGCCCGCAAATCCGTCGCTCGTGCCGCTGGTCGAGGACGGTGACACCTGTCAAAAGCTAATGGGTCTCAGCCTGCGCAACGTGCAGCTGACCGTGTATGAAAACGAGAAGAAGCTCTACTCGGACTTTGGCGAAATGCTGTTTACGCACTTCGGTCTGTCCGGTCCGCTGGTGCTGTCCGCGAGTGCGCATATGCGTCATTTCGGCAGCAAAAAGTACCGTGTGGAGATTGATCTCAAGCCTGCGCTGGACGAAAAGACGCTCGACAAGCGTCTGCTGAGCGATTTTGACAAGCACAAGAACAGCGATTTTATCAATGCGCTCGGTGAGCTGCTCCCGAAGAAGCTGATTCCGGTGGTGATCGAAAAGAGCGGCATCGACCCGCGCGAGAAGGTCAATTCCATCACCAAGGCGCAGAGAGCGGCGCTGCTGTGCGTACTCAAGGCGTTCCCGGTCGAGATTTCCGGCAAGCGTCCGATCGCCGAGGCGATTATCACCACGGGCGGCGTGTCCGTCCGCGAGGTCAGCCCGAAAACCATGGAGTCCAAAAAGCTGCCGCACCTGTATTTCGCAGGTGAGGTGCTCGATGTGGACGCCTACACGGGCGGCTTCAACCTGCAGATTGCGTGGTCCACGGGCCGTCTGGCGGGTCTGTCGGCTACGGAGGAGGAATCATGATGAAGTACATTTCAGTTGCCATTGACGGCCCGTCCGGGGCCGGAAAATCCACCGTGGCGCGTGCTGCCGCGGCAAAACTCGGCTATGTATATGTGGATACGGGTGCGATGTACCGTTCCATCGGTCTGGCGGTGTGCCGCAGGGGCATTGCCGGAGAGGATACGGCAGGCATTATCGCAACCCTGCCGGAGATTGCCATTCAGCTGACCTATCAGGACGGCGCACAGCACGTTCTCCTGAACGGCGAGGATGTCTCCGAAGCCATCCGCACACCTGAGATTTCGTACTACGCGTCCAAGGTATCCGCGGTGCCGGAAGTACGCCGGTTTTTGCTGGAAACCCAGCGCAATATGGCGAAAAACGGCAATATCCTGATGGACGGCCGCGACATCGGCACGGTCATCCTGCCGGATGCGCCGGTCAAGATTTTCCTGACCGCCTCGGCGCAGTCCCGCGCGGAGCGCCGCTATAAAGAGCTGATTGAGAAGGGCCAGCAGGTGACGATGGACGGCATCCTGCACGATATCAACGAGCGCGACAGGCAGGACATGACGCGAGCCGTTGCGCCGCTCAAACAGGCGGACGATGCGGTCCTGCTGGACACGAGCAGCCTGACGCTCGAGGAGAGCATAGCGGCCGTTCTGCGTATTATTCGTGAAAAAACGGAGGAAAAGGCATGAAATTCAAGTACCACCGCTGGTTCCAGGCTCTGGTTGTGCCGCTGGTAGCGCTGGCGTTCCATATTTTCTTTGGCTACCGCGTGATCGGACGCGAAAACATCCCGGAGGGCGGCTGCGTTGTCTGTCCGAACCATGTGCAGCTGTCCGACCCGCCGTTTGCGGCGGTCGCACTCGGCGGCAAGACGCCGATACGCCTGATGGCGAAAAAAGAGCTGTTCCGGAAGAAGATATTCGCGTGGCTGATCGCGGCGCTCGGCGCTTTTCCGATCGACCGCGAGGGCGCGGATATCACCGCCATCAAGACCGCGCTCGGCTCGGTTCGTGCCGGTCAGAAGCTCATTATCTTTCCGCAGGGCACACGCCACGCCGCCGAGGGCGAAACCAAGAAAGGTGCGGCCATGCTGGCGGTCAAGACCCGGGCGCCGATCCTGCCGATGTATATCACCGAGGGCAAGCGTTTCCGCTGCAGAGCCACGGTCGTGATCGGCAAGCCGTTCACGCCGGATCCGAAGCAGAAGGACTACGGCCTGATCGCGGATGATATCCTGCGCCGCATCTACGCGCTGAAGGAGCAGGTATGAGCGTAACGGTAGCCAAAACCGCCGGATTCTGCTTCGGCGTACGCCGTGCCGTGGACCTCGCCGAGCAGCAGGCGAAAAAAAACGGAAAAATTTATGCCTATGGTGAAATCATTCACAACATGCACGAAATCGAGCGGCTGGAGAAGCTCGGTGTGTGCACCGCGTATGCGCTTGAGGACATTCCGGACGGTGCCGGCGTGCTCATTCGGGCGCACGGTGTACCGCGGAATGTATACACGCTGCTTCAAGCAAAAAAGTGCGAAATCTTTGATGCAACCTGCCCTTTTGTGCGGAAAATACACAAAATCGTGGATAAAGAGAGCGCGGACGGACGGCTGATCGTCATTCTCGGCAGCGCTGGACATCCGGAGGTTGTGGGCATTCAGGGCTGGTGCGGCGAGTCGGTCGTGCTCGAGGGCGAGGAGCAGGCGAGAGCCTTCTCGGAACGGCCTGAAATGGAAAATAAACCCATTTCTCTGGTCGCACAGACCACTGTTAACCGGTCAATTTGGAATATTTCCGTAGGACTTATAAAAAAAAGGTGTACAAACCTCAAAATTTTTGATACAATATGTAAAGCGACGGATGAGCGCCAGTCGGAGGCTCGTCTGCTTGCCGGTGTATCGGATCAAATGATCGTGATCGGAGATAAGAAAAGCTCCAACACCAAACGGCTGTATGAGATCAGCCGGTCGCTGTGCTCGGATGTGCGCTACATCGAAGACGCGGCAGAGCTTACTACGCAGGAGCTCGGGCAGCACCAGCACATCGGGATCACGGCGGGAGCATCCACACCGGCATGGATAATTAAGGAGGTCAGTAACATGATGAGCGAAGAAACCAAGATTGAAACTGGTGAGGACTTTGCAGCAATGCTGGAGGAGTCCTTCAAGACTTTAAATAATGGAGAAAAGGTAACCGGCACCGTTGTAGGTATTTCCAATAACGACGTACAGGTAGATCTGGGCGTTAAGCACACTGCGTATATCCCGCTGGGTGAGCTGTCTGACGACCCGAACTATGACGTAGCTGCCAACATCCACGTTGGCGACGAGATCGAAGCTGTTGTTGTTCGCGTAAACGACGGCGAGGGCACCATCACTCTGTCCAAGAAGCGCGTTGATCAGCTGAAGGGCTGGGAGACCGTTGAGAAGGCTTACGAGGAGCACACCGTTGTTGAGGGTGTTATCGTTGAGGAGAACCGCGGCGGTGTTGTTGCAACTGCACACGGCGTTCGCGTATTCATCCCGGCATCCCAGACCGGCGTACCGAAGGATCAGCCGATGAGCCAGCTGGTTAAGACCAAGCAGTCCTTCTATATCACCGAGATCAACCGTCAGCGCAAGCGCGTTGTTGGTTCTATCCGTGAGATCCAGAGGGAGGCTCGCAAGGCTGCTGCTGAGCAGATCTGGAATACCATCGAGATCGGCAACGAGTACGACGGCACCGTTAAGTCCCTGACTTCCTACGGCGCATTCGTAGACATCGGCGGCGTAGACGGCATGGTTCACATCTCCGAGCTGTCCTGGGGCCGCATCAAGCACCCGTCCGAGGTCGTTTCTGTTGGCGACAAGGTAAAGGTATTCGTTATCGGTCTGGATAAGGAAAACAAGAAGATCTCCCTCGGCTACAAGCGCGAGGAGGACAATCCGTGGAACGTATTCAAGTCCAAGTACGACATCGGCTCTGTTGCTGAGGTTAAGATCCTCAAGTTCATGCCGTTCGGCGCATTCGCTGAGATCGTACCGGGCGTTGACGGCCTGATCCACATTTCTCAGATCGCTGATCACCGCATCGCAAAGCCGGAGGACGAGCTGGAGGTTGGCCAGGTTGTCGAGGCTAAGATCATCGACATCAACGACGAGAAGAAGAAGGTATCTCTGTCCATCCGTGCTCTGCTCGAGGACGAAGAGGACTAATCCCTCTCCGGTTTCATAACAAGCGCAAAGAAGCACCTGTTTCAGGTGCTTCTTTTTTGCTTTGGGCAGCGTTTGGCAAGGTAGGAGTGAAATTTATTGATTTATCCATACCGTAGGGCAGGCTGACCACAGCTCGCCCCGCATGAAACGTAAACCACCATTCACTCCTATCTCCTCCCTCGACTGCATATACTGACTGGGGTGGTATTATGCGGCGCAGACGGAAAAACGGCAGGAGACTGGCGCTTGCCATGCTGATACTGCTATTAGCGGCTGGTCTTGGTCTGCTGACCATACGCTTTCAGCGCATTTTCATGGAGTACGCCGTCAATGTCTGCGAGGACAGCGCCATCAAGGAGATCAACACGCTGATGGAGGACGAGGTTTTCTCCCATCCGGACGAATTTGCCGACCTTGTGGTGCTTGAGCGCGACAGCGACAACCGCATCACGGCCTTGCGTACGGATATTATCGCAGTCGGAAAGGTGAAGGCGCGTATCGTCAACGGTCTGTTTGAACGGCTGGATTATCTGGAGGAAACGCAGACCGAGGTGCCGCTCGGCACGGTATTCGCGCCCAGTTTGTTTACCGGAATGGGCCCGAGGGTGAAGGTCGGTCTTGCGGGACTTGCGCAGATGGAGGCGCGGTTCGTCAGCGCGTTTACCTCGGCGGGCATCAACCAGACGCGCCACCGGATTCTCATCGAGGTGCACGCCGGCTTCCGCATTCTCACGCCGTTCGGCGGGGAAGACAGGGAAATCGTCTCGACGTATCCGGTCACGGACACGGTTATCGTCGGCACGGTGCCCGAACGGTACGCCTATATCGGCGGCTCCGGCTCTGATCTGCTCGGCGAAATCCGCGATTACGAGGAAAATTCGGATATTTCTCACGAAACCGGAAAATAATACTTCAAAAATATCAGATTATTTGGTATACTTAATCTGTGTGAGTATTTGCTCACACCAAAGGAGTTTTATTATGGACGTGCGTGAGCAGATTACCGCTCTGCGGGAGCAGCTGCGGTATCACAACGAAAAATACTATAACGAGGACGCGCCCGAGATCACCGACTATGAGTACGACATGCTGCAGCGTCAGCTTCGCGCGCTCGAGGCCGAGCATCCGGAGATGGCAGACGCGAACTCTCCGACCCAGCGGGTCGGCGGCACGGCGAGCAGCCGGTTTGCCAAGGTGACGCACGCCTACCCACTCGAAAGCCTGCAGGATGTTTTCTCGTTTGACGAGCTGGGCGAGTTCTATTCCCGTGTGGAGAATGCCGTCGGACAGGCGGAGTACGTTGTCGAGTACAAGATCGACGGCCTTTCGGTCGCACTCGAATATGTGGACGGCGTGTTCGTCCGCGGTGCGACACGCGGTGACGGTCAGGTGGGCGAGGACGTAACCAAGAACCTCAAAACCATCAAGGACATCCCGAAAAAGCTGGAGAACGCACCGCCGCATCTCATTGTGCGCGGTGAGGTCTACATGAAAAAGTCCGTGTTCGACGCACTCAACGCCGAGCTGGAGCTGCACGACAAGCCGCTGCTTGCCAATCCGCGCAACGCGGCTGCTGGCTCTCTGCGGCAGAAGGACAGCAGGATAACGCGCGAGCGCAGGCTGTCCATCTTCTGCTTCAACATTCAGAACAGCGACGAGCTGCCGATGGAAAGCCATGTGCAGGCGCTTGATTACCTCAAGGGCCTCGGTTTTCCGACAAGCCCGCGCTATCCGGTCTACACCGACCCGCAGGACGTGCAGCGCGAGATTGAGAACATGGGCGAGACCCGCGGTGAGCTGGATTTCGACATTGACGGTGCTGTTGTCAAGGTCAACTCCTTCGCGCAGCGTGAAACGCTCGGCTCGACCGCGAAATTCCCTCGGTGGGCGGCGGCGTACAAGTACCCGCCCGAGGTCAAGCAGACGCTTCTCAAGGATATCGTCATCACGGTGGGACGCACCGGCGTGCTGACACCGAATGCCGTGCTCGAGCCGGTACGGCTTGCGGGCACCTCGGTGTCCCGCGCAACGCTGCACAACCGCGATTTTATCCGTCAGCTCGATGCCCGCGTGGGCGACATTGTTTCCGTCCGAAAAGCCGGAGAAATCATTCCGGAGATCATCGGCGTGGAAAAGGACCGGCGCCCGCTGGATTCCGTGCCGTATGAGTTCCCGAAGTTCTGTCCGGTGTGTGGTGCGCCGGTGTACGACGATGAGGACGAGGCGGCTATCCGCTGCACGAGTGCCTCGTGTCCGGCGCAGCTGCTGCGCAACCTGATGCACTTTGCGTCGCGTGACGCGATGGATATCGACGGCTGCGGCGAGGGCAACCTGCAGAAGCTGATCGATGCCGGACTGGTCAAGTCGGCGGCTGACCTGTACGACCTGACGGTCGAGCAGCTGCTGCCGCTCGGCAAAAAGGTGGACGTCTGGGCGAACAATCTTGTCCGTTCGATTGAAGCGAGCAAGACCCGCGACCTGTCGCGGCTGCTGTTCGCGTTCGGCATTCGGCATGTCGGCCAGAAGGCGGGCCGCATCCTGAGCGACCACTTCGGCTCGCTTGATGCACTGCTTGCCGCACCGGTCGAGGAGATGACCGAGATCCGCGACATCGGACAGACCACGGCGGAGAGCATCGCCGCCTGGCGTGAGCTGCCGCAGTCGCATACGCTCATCGAGAAGCTGCGCGCACACGGCGTCAACTTCATCGGTGAAAAGACCGCAAAGAGCGACCTGCTCGCCGGAAAGACCATTGTGGCAACCGGCAGCCTGACGCTCTATACCCGCAAGGAGATCAACGATCTGATCGAGTCTCTCGGCGGCAAAGCGGCCGGTTCGGTCTCGAAAAAGACCAGCTATGTCGTCGCAGGCGAGAATGCCGGCAGTAAGCTGCAGAAGGCGGCAGAGCTGGGAATCCCGGTCTTGACCGAAGAAGAATTCCGAACGATGATAACCAATGCAGAGTAGGCATAATTGAAAATGGATAATTGAAAATGGAAAATGAATGTACGGCGCATAGCGCCGATATTAAATAATCGCGCAAGGCGCGATACCTTAATTCTCCATTATCCATTCTCAATTTTCAATTACAAAGCGATTTCAGAATAAATATAAATGGAGGAGAATTGATATGGCAATTTCCAGAAAAGAAATTGAGCACATCGCGTCCCTGGCACGTCTGGATTCGACCGGCGGCATTTTCGACCGTCTGGCCGATGACATGCAGGGTATCGTCGCAATGGTGGACAAGCTGGCTGAGCTTGATCTGGGCGATATCACCGATGTTATCAACACCGAGCGCAAGAATGCGTTCCACGAGGATGAAGTGATCCAGGAATTCACGCCGGATGAGCTGATCGAGCCGAATGCACCGGACTTCCAGTGCGGCGGCGTAGCAGTTCCGCGTGTTGTCGAGTAAGGAGGGGACAGAATCATGGCACTTTACGAAAAAACTGCGTCCGAGCTGTCCGAGCTGCTCGGCAAAAAGGAAATCTCCGCAGTAGAGCTGGCAAAGGACGTTTTTGCCCGCACCAAGGCGGTAGAGGATAAGGTTCAGGGCTACGTTACCGTAGCCGAGGAAGCAGCACTCGCACAGGCTGAGGCTGTTGACAAGAAGCGCGCAAGCGGCGATACGCTGTCCGCGCTGGCCGGCATCCCGATCGCCATTAAGGACAACATCTGCACCAAGGGCACGCTGACCACCTGCGCGTCCAAGATGCTGGGCAATTTCAAGCCGCCGTACAATGCAACCGTTATGGAGAAGCTGATTGCTTCCGATGCGGTCATCACCGGCAAGGCCAACATGGACGAGTTCGCAATGGGCTCCTCCTGTGAGAACTCTGCGATGCACCCGACCCACAACCCGCATAACCTCGACCGTGTACCGGGCGGTTCCTCCGGCGGCTCCGCTGCTGTTGTTGCAGCAGGCGAGGCTCCGCTGGCGCTCGGCTCGGATACCGGCGGCTCTATCCGTCAGCCGGCGTCCTTCTGCGGCGTTGTCGGCATGAAGCCGACCTACGGTGCGGTTTCCCGTTACGGTCTGATCGCATTCGCATCTTCTCTCGACCAGATCGGCCCGTTCGGCCGCTCCATCGAGGACGCAGCCATGCTGCTCGATGCGGTTACCGGTCACGATCCGCTGCACGATTCCACCTCTGTCAAGACCCCGTTTGAGGGTTCGCTGCGCGCAAATCTGAACGCAGACGTCAAGGGTCTCAAGATCGGTCTGCCGAAGGAGTATTTCGGCGAGGGCATCTCGGATGCCGTTCGCAAGAACGTTATGGCGGCTGCAGAGGCGTACAAGGCACTCGGCGCAGAGGTATTCGAGATCTCTCTGCCGCTCGTTGAGTATGCACTGCCGATCTACTACATCCTCTCTTCTGCAGAGGCTTCCTCCAACCTTGCCCGTTTCGATGGCGTAAAGTACGGCTACCGTACCCCGAATGCAGGCGATGACATCATCGAGCTGTACACCAAGAGCCGTTCCGAGGGCTTCGGCGCCGAGGTACAGCGCCGCATCATGCTGGGCACCTACGTTCTGTCCTCCGGCTACTACGATGCGTACTACAAGAAGGCTCGTGCCGCACAGCGCAAGATCCGTGAGGAGTTTGCAAACGCATTTGAGAAGTGCGACGTCATCCTGACGCCGGTTGCGCCGACCACGGCTTACGAGATCGGCTCCAAGACCACCAATCCGCTCGAGATGTACGCAGGCGATATCTGCACGGTTTCCGTCAATATCGCCGGTCTGCCGGGTCTGGTTCAGCCGTGCGGTTTTGATGAGAACCACATGCCGGTCGGCATGCAGCTCATCGGTCCGCGCTTCGGCGAGCAGACGCTGCTGAACGCCGGTCTGGCTTTTGAGCAGGCGTCCGGTCTCAAGAACATCATCGCTGCACTGTAAGGGAGGAAGACAAACATGAAATACGAAGCTGTCATCGGTCTGGAAGTGCATGCGGAGCTGTCCACCAAGAGCAAGATTTACTGCTCGTGCTCCACTGGCTTCGGCGCACCGATCAACACTCACACCTGCCCAGTTTGCACCGGTATGCCGGGCGCACTGCCGGTACTCAACAAGCAGGTTGTACACTACGCTGCCAAGATGGGCAAGGCTACCGGCTGCACCATCAATCAGCTGTGCAAGGCTGACCGTAAGAACTATTTTTACCCCGATCTGCCGAAGGCGTATCAGATTTCCCAGTTTGATGTGCCGATCTGCGAGAACGGCGAGGTATTCTTCTATGTGGACGGCGTGAAGCACTCCTGCCGTCTCGAGCGCATCCACTTCGAGGAGGATGCGGGCAAGCTGCTGCATGACGAGATCGACGGCACGATCGTTGACTTCAACCGCTGCGGCGTACCGCTGATCGAGATGGTAACCCGTCCCGACCTGCATTCCTCTGCCGAGGCGAAGGAATTCCTTGAAATGATCAAGACTACGCTGTCCTACCTCGATATCTGCGACTGCAAGATGGAGGAAGGCTCCATCCGCTGTGACGTTAACGTTTCCATCCGTCCGGAAGGCTCCACCGAGCTGGGCACCCGCGTTGAGATGAAGAACATCAACACCTTCTCCGGTGCGGTCCGTGCGATCGATTACGAGATTGCACGCCAGATCGAGGTTGTAGAGAACGGCGGCGAAATCCAGCAGGAGACCCGCCGCTGGGACGACGTTAAGCTGAAGAACACGGTAATGCGTACCAAGGAAGATGCGCAGGACTACCGTTACTTCCCGGATCCGGACCTGATCGCCGTAGAGATCTCCGACGAGTGGCTGCACCAGATCGAGAGCGAGGTTCCGGAGCTGCCGATCACCCGTTACGAGCGTTACCTCAACGAGTACGGCATGACTGCCATGGAGGCGCGTCTGCTGTCTGACAGCTTTGAGAAGGCCGAGCTGCTCGACGCTGCCGCAAAGCAGGTTAAGCCCAAGGCTGCCGCAAACTGGATCCTGTCCGATATCTCCAAGTACCTGAACGACAAGGGCGTAAGCCTCCGCGAGACCAAGATGACCGCAGACAAGCTGGTTGCTCTGGTCAAGCTGATCGAGGCGGGCACCATCTCCGGCAACGCCGGCAAGAAGGTTCTGCCGAGCATGTTCGAGACCGACGAGACCGTTGAGGCCATCGTTGACCGCATGGGTCTCAAGCAGGTATCCGACGAGGGCGCTATCCTCGCCATCGTACAGGACGTTATCGCCAAGAACGAAAAGGCTGTTGCCGACTTCAAGGCAGGCAAGAATGTTACCGGCTTCCTCGTAGGCCAGTGCATGAAGGCTTCCAAGGGTCAGGGCAACCCGCAGATCATCAACAAGCTGATCGCATCCGAGCTGGCAAAGCTGTAATTCAGCTTAAAACCGAATTGATACAAGAGGATACAGAACGGTACTGTTCTGTATCCTTTTTGTGCTTTTTGGGGAAAAATGTTGTAAATCGACAGATATAGGAGCTATTATGTATAAATGGATATGCAGGTATCGGCTGGATGAAAAATACAGAAAAGAGCAAAAATAGAATTTGGCAGGTGAAGGAATGCACATAACGGATTGGCTGGAAATGCTGGGTGAGCACTTTCCGCTGGTGGTGATCGGCTGTGCTAAGGCACTGCTGGCGGTTGTGCTCCTGTGTGCTGCGCTACGGCAGGGATACGCTGCCGCAGGGCGAGCTTTCGCAGGCAAATCTTCTGCACAAGAGCAGCGAAACCATGCTGAATGTACACACAGAACAGGAAAAGTCGGTCTATCTGCGTGGATTTACCGGCGGAAAATATGAAAACGGCACATGGAAGCCGCTGCCGGATGCCGCTTACGGCGGAGAGAATATCGGCATGCTGGACTGGCTGCAGACACAGGGCTTTGACCCGTTTACACAGTCGGCGGCATATTACCGGCTGACCGACGATGCACCGGAGGCCAACACGGTCGAGGTATCGGTGCAGAACGCTTCGCGCGACGCGGTGTATGCACCGGCTTCGATGGAAAAGATAACGGACGGTGCCGTGCACGAACGCAGAGACGCGCTGCTCAAGGGGCGCGGTCTGTTCGGTACCCGCAATTATACGGTGACCGAGGTTTCGGGTACGCGTCCGTCGGAGCTCATGGTCGCGGAGAGCTGGGTCAGCAGCCCGCAGACCGAGGAGCAGACAGCCTATGCGGAAGCAGAGTCGGTCTATCGCAGCTTTGTGTATGATGCATATACCGCAGCGGACGAGAAACTGCTGCCTGTGCTCAACCGTCTGTTCGGGCAGGATTATGATGATGAAAAAGACGGTGTTTACAGTGCGCTCAGCCGCATCCGCGAGGTGCTGAAAGCGCAGGTGCGCTACAGCGAGACTGCCGAAGCCGCACCGGATAATGCGGACCCGATTGCATATTTTCTGACAGACTCGCGGAAGGGCAATGCAGTGCGCTTTATGCCTCGGCGACCGTGCAGGCGCTGCGGGCGCACGGCATTCCCGCACGTTATGCGGAAGGCTACTATCTGCCGATTGTCAAAACGCAGAGCAGCGCGGACGGAACAGCTGCGCTGACCGGTCAGGACGCACATGCGTGGGCTGAGGTCTATTTTGACGGTATCGGCTGGCCGCCGGTTGATGCGACACCGGGCTATTATTGATGCGGTTGCGCTGCAGCAGGTGGTCAGCCTGCCGGATACGGTGCGCAAAACTGCGGCTATCGACGAAGATCGGTCGGGTGCGGAGCAGGTGGTCGAGCAGTCCGGCACCGGTGGTTCCGAGCAGTCCAAGCCGCTGACTGTGGTGAAAAACGTGGCTGCGGTTGGATTCGGTATTGCCGGCACAGTTATTCTGCTGTTCGTGCAGCGGCTTTGGGGAAGAAATGTGAAGAAAAGCTGGAAAATGCGCCTTAAACTGCGGTATGCGTGCTTGCTGGCGGCGAAATAAGAAGAAATCCCGAGGCGATAGGCTTCGGGATTTTACTATTGCTGCAGCAGACGGAAGGCGCAGAGCAGCAGTTCCTCGCGCGTATGCAGCTGTGCGCTGTGCGGAAGAATACGCTGCCGGATTTCCGGAGAAAGTGCGCAAAAACAGGCGTTAGCCGTTTGATCAATGGATAGCAGTGCTGTAAGATTGCAGAAATACTTCATGGAAATTCACCTCGGGACTCAGTATGGACAAGGGGAGAGCAAGCTATACGCAAAAACTTTTGGGAAAAATGAAAAAATGTGTTGACAAAGCGTATCGGGAGAGGTATACTAAATAAGCTGTTGATGAGCAGTTAAAAACAACGAAAAGTTGTGAAAACTCCTTGAAAACAGCAGATTGTACCTTGTAAATTAAACAACGATGTG
>UMLG01010364.1_pt1 | contig 17022 bp, 17 predicted proteins | sample 1966511 | NCBI WGS metagenome assembly UMLG01 (sample SAMEA4836195, study PRJEB28245) | human gut metagenome | biome: gut microbiome; material: fecal sample | place: Denmark | collected 2008
CCCCAAAAGTTTTGTGTCTAACTTTTGGGGTGCAGTTCAATTTGTGGAAGGGACTATTTTGAATCGCATTAAAATACGAATTAGTTCTTGAAGAAATCCTTCACGGCTTCGTTCGGAACCATTTGCTCATCAAAAATATAAGCACCGGTCTTAGGGCTCTTCACCATTTTGATTACCTTAGTGTAGGAACGTCCATCCATTTTACCGGTATGGAGGGTTGCCACTGTCTTTTTTGCCATAGTATCCTAATATTATTTTATTTCTTTATGAACTGTCATTCTCCGCAAAATAGGATTGTATTTCTTCAATTCCAATCTTTCAGGAGTATTCTTACGATTCTTCGTCGTCACATAACGAGATGTTCCGGGAAGACCACTCTCTTTCATTTCAGTGCACTCCAAAATAACCTGCACTCTGTTACCTTTAGCCTTCTTTGCCATAAGTCTTACTCTCCTCTAATTAAGCAATTACTTTAATGGTTTTCCAATCACAATAGCCTTTTGCTACCGCACTGGCCAGCGCAGCATCGAGGCCCACTTTATTAATATATCGCAGACCAGCAGCACTAATGTTCAGGCTAATCCAACAATCCTGTTCTACATAGTAGAATTTCTTCGTAAACAAGTTCACATTAAACCGTCTCTTTGTACGACGCTTAGAATGAGAAACATTGTTGCCAACCATGGCTTTCTTCCCGGTAATTTGACAAATCTTAGACATTTCTATCTTCCTTTTTGTTTATTTCTATTAGCTTCTTTCAAACAGAGTGCAAAATTAGTACTTAAAAACCGAATATACAAGTATTTTCGCAAAAAAATCACTCTTCTTCCTGCGGATGACGCTTTTTCAGCAAGTCGAGCAGAAGTTGAAGGGCAACCAGTGTCGCTTTGGCCAAATTCATATCCCGGCCGTCGTCACCTTCAAGTTTTTCCACCGTCACTTCATTCTTGTCGCCTACGGCAATCCAAATCGTACCGACCGGTGCTTCTTCTCCGCCGCCGGGACCGGCATAACCGGTAATGGCTATTGCGTATGTGGTTTCCATGGCTTCCAATGCCCCTTCGAACATGGCACGCACCACTTCCTCGCTTACAGCCCCTTTTTCTTCCAACAACTCTTGCGAAACACCGAGAAAACGAGTTTTTATCTCATTGGTGTAACAAACAATACCTCCTTTGAAATAGGTAGAGCTTCCCGGCACACTGGTTATGGCTGCCGATATCTGCCCCGAAGTACAACTTTCTGCCGTGCACACCGTCTCCCCTGCTTTCCATAGCAGCGGGCTGATTTCACGACTTATGATTTTAGATTCTACATTCATCATATATCTTAATTATTTTAATGTTACTCTTGAATAAGCAGGCATATCTATCGTACAAAAATCCTTATCCTGATACTTGAAATATCCGGTAATGGCTATCATGGCTGCATTGTCGGTCGTATAACTGAATTTCGGAATAAAGATTTTCCATCCGTATTTATCCGCATGCTCCCGGAAAGCATTGCGCAGCCCGTTGTTGGCCGACACGCCGCCAGCCACGGCTACCTGCCTGATACCGGTGTCTTTTGCCGCCTGACGCAACTTCTTCATCAGGATATCTACTATCGTATGCTCCAAAGAGGCGGCCAAGTCTTCTTTGTGATGTTCGATAAAATCCGGATCTTCCTTCATCCAATCCCGTAAAGAATAAAGGAATGAGGTCTTCAAGCCGCTAAAACTATAATCATATCCTCCGATGTGAGGTTTGGCAAAAGAATACGCCTGCGGATTCCCCTGACGCGCCAACCTGTCTATTATCGGTCCTCCGGGATAGCCCAACCCCATCACTTTGGAACACTTGTCGATGGCTTCGCCTGCCGCGTCGTCTATCGTCTGCCCCAACACTTCCATGTCATTATAGGCTTTCACCAGAATGATTTGGGAATTTCCGCCACTTACCAACAAGCACAAGAACGGAAATTCCGGTTGGTCATGGTCGCCCTCATCTTCTTTAATAAAATGCGCCAATACATGTCCTTGCAAATGATTGACCTCTATCATGGGAATACCGAGTGCGCGTGCAAATCCTTTGGCAAAAGACACCCCCACCAACAAAGAGCCCATCAATCCGGGGCCTCGCGTGAAAGCCACAGCCGAAAGTTCCTCCTTGGTCACTCCGACGCGTTTCAGCGCTTGGTCCACCACAGGGACTACATTTTGCTGATGGGCACGGGAAGCCAGTTCCGGCACCACCCCGCCGTACGCCTCATGCACGGCTTGGCTGGCTGTCACGTTGCTCAACAACACCCCGTTGCGAATCACCGCTGCCGACGTATCATCGCAACTCGACTCTATACCTAATATAACGATATCTTTCTTCTCCATTTCCTCACGTCCTATAAATTATGGTGTCTCAATAAGTAAGAATCTCCAAACCGTTTTCCGTCATCAGGAAAGTATGTTCCCATTGCGCACTGGGCAGTTCGTCTTCCGTCACGACAGTCCATCCGTCTTCCTCATCCACAAACACCCTCCAATCGCCCATGTTCACCATAGGTTCTATCGTAAACACCATGCCGGGCACCAAGAGCATCCCCGTTCCCTTCCGGCCGAAATGCTCCACATCCGGCTCTTCATGGAACTCCAGTCCCACCCCATGGCCGCACAAATCGCGCACGATGCTGAAACCGTTCTTCCTGGCATGCTTTTCGATGGCATTTCCTATATCCCCCACAAAGCCGAACGGACGGGCAGCTTTCATGCCAATCTCCAGGCACTCTCGCGCGACGTCTACCAATTTCTGCTTCTCGGGTGTGGTCTGCCCGATGACAAACATACGCGAAGCATCGCTGTAATATCCGTCCAATATGGTGGAAACGTCCACATTGATAATATCTCCTTCCTCCAATACATCGAATTCATTAGGAATGCCGTGACAGACCACCTCGTTAATAGAAGTACATACACTTTTCGGAAAGCCCTCATAATTCAACGTAGCAGGAATGGCCCCGTGGCTTACCGTATAATCATATACCATCTCGTCTATCTCAAGTGTAGTCATTCCGGCATGTATCTCTTGGGCCACAAGGTCCAACACCCCGGTATTTACCACACCGCTCCTACGAATCCCCTCTATTTGTTCAGGAGTCTTAATCAATTTACGCGAAGGCACCAAAAAGCCTTCTTCCTGAAAAGCCAAAATCTTACGGTCCAAATCCGTCAGTTCGGCTCCTTCAGGGACAATCCAATTCCGTCTTATCTTTCTTCGCATTCTTTCTTTCACAGATTTATCATACAAAAGTACGATAAAAAAATCACTTTCCGACTGTAAAACCTTATAAATATCCCTATACCTTTATATTATTTAGACTTCACCCGCATCCTCCTGCATCTTACGGAAACTCCAACACAAAGGTCGTGTTCCATCCTGCCGTTCCGGCCGGAAGGAGAGAAAGGCTGCCCCCGGAAGCCATCATGATTTGGCGGCTTACGGAAAGCCCGATGCCGCTTCCACGCTCTTTTGTAGTAAAGAAAGGTACAAATATATGCGACCTTATTTCTTCCGGAATCACCGGCCCGTCATTGCTCACTTTAATCAGCACACGCTCGTCTGTCTGAACAAAAGCCACCACGCGTATGCAACCGTCCCCCTCTCCGATGGCTTGTATGGCATTACGCACCAAATTAATCAAAACCTGACGTATCAAATGTTTATCCGCATATATCAGCAAATCTTCTGGGACCAAATGGAATTCTAACTTGATGCGTTCGGGGACAAGAAGCAAAGTTCGCAGTTCTTCTGTCAGCTCCTGTACATAAAACAAAACCGGAACGGGGCGAGGCAACGACGTAAATTTACGATAATTGTCCACAAAAGACAGTAGTCCTTGCGAGGTGGTGTAAATCACCGAAAGGCCTTCCCGTAGCTGTTCCGTGCTCCAAGTATCTTTCGAAAGCAAAGAAGCACTCAAAGAAGCCACAGGAGTAATGGCATTCATGATTTCATGTGTCAACACATGGGAAAGCTTAATCCAAGCATCCAATTCATTCTCATCCATCACATTGCGAATGTCATTGAGTGTAAACACACGCAACTGCCGCTGCTCCATCTGTAGCAAAGACACGTTAATCCACAAGTCCTTTTGCCCTTGTGCCGTCTTGAAAGCAAGTTGGCGTTGGACATGGGGTTCCATCGAACGGAAGCACTCCACTATTTCGTGCCCGTAACGCTCCAACTGTGCCAGACGGGAAAAGGCGGAAAGCCCAAGAAGCGTCAAGGCCATGGAATTACAACGTACGACGTTACATCGTTCATCCAACACGACGATTCCCGTATGCACATTTTCCATCACCAACTCGTTGAAACTTTCATGGGCCGCAAGTTCATGGTGAGTCTTGGCAACCTGTTCCGCATAACGGTTCAGGACACTATTCAGATAACCGTTGGTACGTGCCATCTTTCCTCTGGCAGGAAAACGGAAAGAATAATCCTCGTTGACAATAGCCTCCAGCATCAATCCCAATTTTCTGGAGACATTGGAACGTGAACGCCACACACCGGCCACGACACACAACACGACAACAGTCCCTATGACGGCCATCTCCGTCTGCCCGCGCTCCCAAGCCACAGCGGCAAACGCGGCCATGGCCGCTATCCCTACGAGTTGAAACAAGGAAAATACACGCGTCTTATAATCCATAGCGTTTAATCTTATTATATAAAGTCTGCCGGGATATGCCCAAACGTGAAGCAGCCAGAGAATAATTCCCCCGGCATTGTTCCAAAGCCTGCCTGATAGCAGACATCTCCATTTCCTCCAACGTCCGGACTTGCTCCTCCGCTTCCCCCGACCGCCTTTCGTCGTCAGCCAAATGCAATACGGGAGCCGGCAATTTACCGTTTTCGCACTCCCCGCAAAGAATCACAGCCCGTTCCAACGTATGCTGCAACTCACGGATATTGCCGTACCATGGATGGGCCATCAAACGGACTTCGGCTTCCCCGGTAAACCCGTCGAACCGACGATGGTACATCTGGCTGTAGGATTTCAGGAAACGGTAAGCCAACGGTAAAATATCCTCCTTCCGTTCCCGTAGCGGGGGCAAATGCAAATGTATGGTATTGATACGGTAAAGCAAATCTTCTCTAAACTCATTCCTCACGACCATCTCTTGCAAATCGCGGTTGGTAGCGCAGATGAGCCGGATATCGACACCGACCGGTTGGTTGCTTCCCACCCGTACAATCTGCCGGTTCTGGACCGCAGTTAGCAATTTGGCTTGAAGATACAGCGGCAAGTTTCCTATCTCATCAAAAAAAAGCGTACCGCCATGTGCCGCTTCAAACCTTCCGACACGATCCTGCCGGGCATCTGTAAAAGCACCCTTCACATGCCCGAACAATTCACTCTCAAACAGCGTATCAGTAATGGCTCCCATGTCTACCGACACCATTGGTGCCGCATGCCGTGGGGACAGTGTATGGATTTCCCGGGCCAACATCTCCTTTCCCGTTCCATTCTCACCGGTAATGAGGACATTGGCATGCGTCACACTGCAACGTTCCACCAACGTGCGTAAACGGCGCATTGCTTCCGATTCACCCCAATACATCGTCCGCGGCACTTCGCGCTCCGGGTCGTCTTTCTTTTTATTCTGCCCGCAAGCGGCTAAAAGCACCTGTACCATCTTTTTGTTATCCCAAGGTTTCACCACAAAGTCGGCCGCCCCTCGCTTCAACCCTTCCACCGCCAGTTCGATATCGGCATAAGCCGTAAAAAGCACTACCGGCAGATTGGGAAAATGCGCCTTCAATTCCTGCAACCAGAACAGCCCCTCATTACCATTGTTGATACCGGCCGAAAAGTTCATGTCCAACAATACCACATCCACTTCCTCCCTTTCCAATAAAGCCAACATCCCTTGTGGCGACGACAGACTGAGCACATGGGCAAAATAGTCGCCTAAAAGAAATTGCAAGGAGGTAAGAATACTCCGGTTATCATCCACCACCAATATAGAATAAGAAACAGCCATCGTGTCGTATCTTTATTTCATGTATGAGTTAGAGAGAACAAATATAAAGGAAATATAGGGAAAACACAGACACACGGCGCAGAAATATTTGCACTCCGCTCCGGTGCAGACAGAAGCACCGTCCAATAACAAGACAACCACTGTCTAACATTTGGACACCGGCCTTACTCCGTCATTTTCCTATCTCACATATTATCAAAAGAATACGGATTTTGGCACACGAATTGCAAGAGGATATGTAGAATGATTGCAACGTATCATGAAGAAATGGATATTCTTATTCTGCACCGGATGGATCAATGCCTTTACCCTACCGGCAGCCGACAGTTGGGACCTGCGGCAATGCATCGGCTATGCATTGGAACACAACCGTGACTTGAAAATACAGCAATGGAACGTTGAATCGCAACAGACCCGGCTTGTGGAGGCCTATACAGCCTTTCTTCCTTCGCTGTCCGCCCAAAGCGGAGTAAACTTTAGTTTCGGACGTTCGGTAGACCCGGAAACCAACACCTATGGCACAGTATCGAACCAGAACAACAGTTACTCTGCCAGCCTCTCCGTCCCTCTCTTCACCGGAGGCAACCTGATACACCAATTCAAACTTACACGTTTGCAACTGGCCCAAGGAAAAAGCCAAACGGAAGCCCGGCGCGACAACATGGTGCTCAACCTCATGGAACTTTACATACAGGCTTCCTACTATCAGGAACTTGCCTCCTATACGGAGAGCAAACTGGACGAAAGCCGCATCCAAGTGAAAAAGGTGCATCGCCTCAAAGAACTCGGCCTAAAAAGCAAAACCGACGTGGCTCTCATCGAAGCACAATATGCCGCCGACGACTACAACCACGCTCATACGCTTCACCTGCTCGACAACGCCTTACTTGCCCTGAAAAAGGAAATGGCCTACCCTGTCACAGAAGAATTGCACATAGCTTCGGCCGACTGGCATGTGACGGTACCACTGGTCCCAAGCGAACCCTTCCAAGATGAAATAGCACACACTTACCGTGTCGCCGAGGCCCGGCTTCCGGAAATGCGGCAAAGCCGACTTGCCGTGGACGCAAGCCTATACGGCAAACGCCAGGCGTTAAGCCGCTTCTTTCCCGACATATCCTTCTCGGCCGGCATGTCGTCCTCATATTTCCGTACGTTGGGAAAAGCCGATTTCATCCCATACGCCCGCCAACTTAGGAACAACTGGGGGCAATACCTGAGTTTCAATATCAGCTTCCCGCTATTCAACCGGTTGGGAAACGCCATGAATTACAAACGTAGTAAAATCGCATACCGGTCGGCACAAGAGGAATATGCCCAACGGCAAGACGAGCTTTGGGCCGACGTGCAACAAGCCATACTCGACCGCGAATCACTCCGCAAGGAATACCTCCACATGGAACAAAAAGTCAAGGCCGACTCCATCGCCTACGCTGTCATCGCACGGAAATTCGACGAAGGCATGGCGGCACCGCTCGACCTGCGTACCGCAAGCAACACGCTTCTTTCCAGCCGGGCCACCTTGTTGCAATGCAAACTGAACCATCTGCTAAAATGCCGGTTGGTATCCTATTACCAAGGCGAACCTCTTTACTGATTTACTAACCCCAAAAGCTGCAACATACATGGACATACCTGTTACTCCCAAAAAAGGAATCAAACGCAAACACTTGCCGTGGATAGCCGGAGGAATATTGCTATCCGCCCTTGTCGGTTGGATTGTTTTCGGCAAATACCATAGCGTGCTGAAAGTAGACCGCCGCATCTTGAACATCGCCACGGCGGAAAAGACGAACTTCGACGACTATATCCGTATCCGAGGGCAAGCAAGTCCTATTTCCACCGTGCAAGTGGCTCCCGAGGAAGGGGGCATCGTGACCGAAAAAGTAGTAGAAGAAGGAAGCCGGGTAAAAGCCGGCGACGTGCTGCTGCGCCTCACCAATGCCAACCTCGACCTGCAAATACTGAACGCGGAAGCCGAATTGGCTGAAAAACAAAACCTGTTGCGCAACACCCAAGTCACCATGCAACAGGACAAGCTCAACAATGAAATGGAAAAACTGCAACTTTCGCAAAACAAGGAACGCAAGCGGCGCACGTTCCTGCAATACAGCAGACTGTATAAGGATGAGCTCGTGAGCCGCGAAGAATTCCTGCAATGCAAAGAAGACTGCGAACTGGCCGAAAAGCAATACTGCCTCATCTGCGAAAGGCTGCTCCAGGACTCCATCTACCGCAGCATACAAATGCAACAGATGGAAGAAAACCTCGAAAACATGCAGCGCAACCTGAGCCTTATCCGGGCCAGAAAAAGCAAACTCGACGTCCGGGCCGGAATCGACGGCGAGTTGGGACTGTTGGAAGTGGAGTTGGGCGAGAACATATCTGCCGGGCGTAAAGTGGGACAAGTCAACGACTTGTCGGACTTCAAGATAGAGGCCTATATCGACGAACTTTACATCGACAGGGTACATGCGGGACTTGCGGGTACTTTCACGCAGCAAGACCAGAAATATCCGCTCCTCCTGCGCAAGGTTCTCCCTGAGGTGCGCGACGGGAAATTTTGCACGGAACTTGTTTTCACGGACAAACGCCCCGGACACATACGCAGCGGACAAAGCTACGACATCAACCTGCAACTGGGACAACCTTCGGAATGCGTCATCATACCCAAAGGCACTTTCTTCCAGACCACCGGCGGAAAATGGATTTTCGTACTCAGCCCCGACGGTACACGAGCCTACAGGCGCAACATACGAATCGGCCGCCAGAACCCTACTTATTATGAAATACTCGAAGGGCTCTCGCCCGGAGAACAAGTCGTAATATCGGGATATGAAAGCTATAAGGCAACCGACGAACTGAAATTATTCTGAATTTCTAAAACCTCAAATTAAACAATATGATACGATTGGAAAAACTCGGAAAGACCTTCCGTACGGAAGAAGTGGAAACCATTGCGTTGCAGGACATCGACCTGCAAGTGGGAAAAGGAGAATTTGTGGCCATCATGGGGCCGTCCGGTTGCGGAAAATCCACCTTGCTGAACATCATCGGACTGCTCGACAACCCGACGGTGGGGAAATTCCATCTCAACGGACAGGAAGTAAGCCGCCTGCGGGAGAATGAACGCACGGAATTACGAAAAGGCACCATCGGATTCGTGTTCCAAAGTTTCAACCTCATAGACGAACTTACCGTATGGGAAAATGTGGAATTGCCGCTCACCTACATGCACATTCCCACAAAAGAAAGGAAAGAAAAAGTCAAGGAAATACTACAGCGGATGAAAATAAGCCACCGGGCCGGGCATTTCCCGCAACAATTATCGGGAGGACAGCAACAAAGAGTGGCCATTGCCCGCGCCGTCATCGCCCGCCCCCAACTCATACTGGCCGACGAGCCGACCGGAAACCTCGATTCTAAAAACGGTATGGAAGTCATGGAACTTCTCACCGAACTTCACCGCGAAGGCACCACCGTCATCATGGTGACCCACAGCGAGCACGACGCGAGGTATGCCGAGCGCATCGTGAAGCTCTTCGACGGGAAAGTGATAGCAAACATTGTGGATTAACATCTAAAAAGACTTCACATGAAAACACTCTATCGTAATTTCCAAAGTATTTTCAGACGTTTTCCTGCATCCATTGTCATGAATGTGGCAGGCTTTTCGTTGGCACTGGCGGCCTTCATCGTCATCATGATGGAAGTACGCTTCGAGTCCGCCTACGACCGGACCCTGAAAAATGCGAACCATATATTCATGCTCGTCAATGAGCCGGAAGGCAATATGCCATGGAGCACTTTCGCACGCCCGGTCATTGAAAACTTAAGTAGCATATCGCCGGAAATCACCCGGTGCACATTCGTGGAACAGGGTTGGACCCTCCATGCCGTCAGCCCCGACCAGAAACAGGAGTTCGAGACCACGGCCAGAGGCGTGGCGCCGGATTTCTTTCCCATGTTCGGATTCGAGTGGATTGCCTGCGACACGACGACTTTTACGCAACCCCTTCACATCTTCATCCCCGAAAGCATGGCCCTGACATATTTCAGCACGACGGACCTGGTCGGGAAGTTCTTCGATGAAAAAGGAAGGGGATACGGTTGGACCATCGGGGGCGTCTACCGTGACTTTCCCGAAAACTGTTCCGTAAAAAACATGGTCTACAATACCATGGGAAATGCCTATAAGGACAACTGGTCGGAGGCCAGTTTATTTGCCTATCTCCAACTGGAGAACCCGGAAAAGAAAACAGAGTTGGAAGGCTTAATCCAGTCTAAAATAATAGAATCCGACAACGCCTCCATCCATTTGGTCCCCTATCCGGACCTCCCCTACCGCAAAGACCTGAAAACAAGCGACTCCATTAAATTAAGCATGCAACAACGCTACGTCTACACAGCCATAGCCTTGCTCATCATCCTGATTGCCGCCATCAACTTCACCAATTTCTATACGGCATTGGCTCCGCTCCGTGTACGTAGCCTGAACACCCAAAGGGTATTGGGTGCCCGGCGCAGCCACCTCGTACGCGCCATGGTCATGGAAAGTGCCATATTAAGCTTCACGGCCTTCCTGTTGGCCTTGCTGGTGGTCAAAGCCATGGAAGAAAGTTTCGTCAACGAGTTGCTCAAAGTCGACATCTCGCTGTCCTCTTTTCCGCGCATCACGGCGGCAACGGGAGCGTTGTCCATCCTTATAGGATGTGCGCCCAGCCTCTTCCCCGCATTCTACTCCACGTCTTTCCAACCGGCACTCGCCCTAAAAGGGAACTTCGGGCTGTCGGCCAAAGGACAGCAAATACGCACCCTGCTCATGGGCGTGCAACTCACAGCGGCCATGGCCTTGCTCATCGGCGTGGGAGGCATCGTTTGCCAAAACTACTATATGCGCCATTCCGACCTCGGATACGACAAGGACAGAATCATCACGCTCGACCTTTATGCGGCAAAAATCTACGATCAAAAAGCCGAGGCTTTTGCTTCGGGGCTCCGGCAAGTGGCATGCGTAGAGGACGTAGCTCTATCGCGCTTCATGCTATCGGCCCAAAAGAGCAGCGAAGTGATGTCGTGGGGAAGAATGAGTTCCGACGGGAATTACATGGGCTTCATTTGCCTCCCCGTTTCGTACAATTACCTTAAAGTGATGGGGATACGCATCATTGAAGGAAAAGACTTCAACCCGAAGGACGAAAGTTCGCCCATGATATTCAACAAGGCGGCCTACGACCTCTATACAGACGTGCGGGTGGGGAAAGAAATCCTTGAAGATGAAATAAAAAGCCCCATAGTCGGTATTTGCGACAACTTCAAAATCGGTTCCCTGCGCGACGAAGTCACCCCACTTTGCTTGAAAGTCATGAACGGCCCCTATTCCGACTGGCCGTCAAAGGGCGTGGCCAACATCCGCATCCGGGAAGGCGTGGCTTTGGAAGACGCCTTCAAGCCCGTCATGGACTTCTGCCTGGATTTCTCACCTGAAAGCACATTCGAGCTGAAGACCCAATTCCAACTTATGGAAAACATCTACACGGAAGAGAAACACACGCAACAGACCCTTATCCTCTTCTGCCTTTTGGCCACCGCCATTTCTTTGGCCGGCGTGTTCAGCATGACGCTTTTTGAATGCAACTACCGACGGAAGGAAATCGGGCTGCGTAAAATCATGGGAGCCACCACGAACGGCATCATCAGGATGTTTTTCCGGCAATACAGCCTCACGTTGGCAGTCAGTTTCATCGTGGCTGCCCCTTTGGGATGGTACGGCGTGCACCGTTATCTGGAAAACTTCGCCTACAAGACACCCCTGCACTGGTGGATTTTTGCACTGGCCCTGTTGGCCATCGGCACCATCACCTTGGCCACCGTCTACACCCAATGCCGCCAAACGGCACAAGACAATCCTGTAAACAGCATCAAAACAGAATAAACATGCAAATATGGTTGGTATGAAAAGAAGTATTCCGAGTGTCAATATGACAATCCCACCTCCTCGTGGCTCGCTTATTCGTGCCCTTCCCCCGCCGCCGTCGCAAATACGCGATTCTCGCGCATCGGGAAAAGTACAGAATGCCAGCCTGCCCCGCATTCCTGCTTTCATAATGCCGTATGAAAGTCCACGCCCGACGCAAGGCAATACGGAACACGTAAGCATCCGAGGCGTTCCGCCTCGCAAGAAGGCATTCCGGTTCAGCGTCCCTTTCCGCCCCAAATAGCGTAAAAACGGGGCATTTGCCGACCGCCGTGCCACCGTCTGCGTAGAACTTTCCGACAACATGCAGACGCCTCTCCCACGACATGCGGAGAAAAAAAATGTTTTTTCAGCCGAACGAAAAATCGTTCGGCTGAAAGTGTTTCCTAATTTTGCTTTAGATGCGTGAAAAACAAGCCCCGAAACATAAAAAATGTATCCAAAACCACCGTCAAGCCCCCTTAACAAAGACTTTTCGTAAAAGGCAGTCGTAACAGAAACATCCTTTTTGCTTTCTTTTTAATACTTCAAAACGGGCTTTAAACAACATTTTGTCCAAACAAAACATCCGTGCGCTCCCCTTGACGGGAACCGCACGGATGTATATGTTTTTCGGGAGTCGGCCACAGGTACGACCGCCAAGCCTTATGGCTTCCTATCGCCTTTTGCCCGTCAACGTTTCCAACTGGTCTCTTCCACACTGAGCGAAACAGACACGGCATCGGAGACCTTGAAATGCACCATTCCTCCAAACCGACTGCTGAAATTGTTCATCCACGGCATCGGAGGAATCCACGGCTGACGACCTTGCATCGGGAAAAAAGCTTTGCTGCCGTATGCGTACAAACTCACCCTGTCGGTCAACTGATAACCGGCCAGCAAATTGATTCCGAAACGGTTCTCATTCAAGCCGTTCCAAGACAAGCGGTCGTAAAAGCCTCCCACAGACAGCACCAACCGGTCGGTGAGGCTACGCACGTACATGGCAGAGATTCCGGTCCCGAATCCCACCCCGGGAAAACGGTTCTTGCCGAACGAGGCCGACACGCTCATGTCCAGACAGGCATTGAAACCTTCATGCAGTTCCCATAAGCCCCAATATCCACCATAATAACTTGCCGGGAAATAAGCTACGGTACCGTTCCGGTACAATGGAGGAAGAGAGGGGCGAAAAGCCCATTGTGCCGTATCGGCCACCAACGTATCCGTCAAAGCCAACCGCGCACCGACCTTCTCCGGTGTCACTTCCGATGCCGACGGCTGTATCTTCAGGCTCTCCTTTCCGGCATCCACACCCGTCACCGAATCCGAGCGCAAGACCTCCTGCGCCCGTCCTGCAACCGCGCAGGTCGCAAACAAAATGAGCAATAAAGCCCGACAAAGACCTTTCTGTTTCATTCTGACCTCCTTTTTTAACGTACACGCAAACGGTCATTTACTTGAATGGCATAATCTGCCGGCAAATTATTCATATCATACAGACTCTCCAAACGTATCCCGTAGCGTTGCGCAATATTATACATCGACTCACCGGCCTTCACCACGTGAGGCACATCCTTGTATTTCTTGGCGGCCTTTTTCCGCTTCCGTTCCAGATACAATACATCGCCGGCCTGGATTCGATACCCTTTCGGCAATTCATTGAACTTCCGGATGTCGCGTGCCGACACACCGGTTTCTTCCGCCAACAAATCAAACGTATCCCCGGCGCGTGCAATAATATAATAATTCTCATTATTGCGGTACACCAGATGAGACGGCAACGACTCACTGTTCAGTTGACGGTCTATGCTGCTATAATCAAAATGCAACTTCGACGATTTGTACTTGTCGTATTGGTCTAAGTCGTACCGTTCTATCAAATCTATCAGCAAGGAAGCGTAACGCGGATTCGTGGCATAGCCACAACGTTTCAAACCACGCGCCCAACCTTTATAATCTTTCGGGGAAAGGTCGAACAACGAAGAATAACGTGCTTGTTGCAGAAAACGTGAATGGTCTTCGTACGACTCTTCCACGCTCCTGTATTTACGAAACTTTTCATTACGTTCGTCATCGTCCTGTAAGACGTAGGGACCCTTCCAAGCCCGCCCGCATTTGATGCCGAAATGATTGTTGGCTTTCCGGGCCAATGTACTTGTCCCGGCTCCGCTTTCCAATAATCCTTGTGCCAATGTGATGCTGGCCGGAATCTTATAACGTAACATCTGGTCTATAGCCATTCCCTTGTATCGTTCTATATAATTAAGGTATTGCTGGCTGACACCCTGTGCCTGCAGCAAAAAGCTCGTCACGCCGAACAACACGGATAGAAAAACGGTTTTCAATCGCATATCTCAAATATCATGAAGGATTTCTCACACACAAAGTTACCTCTTTTTTCTTCGTTGTGAATAAAAAAACATATATTTGTGCATTATTAACCAAAAGGAAACAGTCCTATGAAAGAGAAGGAAATTATCAGCAAAGTCAGAATATACGACTATGAAGAATTATCGGAAGCAGACCGCGAATTGATAGACAAGGCCAAGGAGGCCACACAGACGAGCTATGCACCTTTCTCTAAATTCTGCGTGGGCGCAGCCGCCCGGCTGTCCGACGGAAGGATTGTAACGGGAAGCAACCAGGAAAACGCCGCCTTCCCGTCAAGCCTGTGCGCAGAACGCACGGCACTCTTCTATGCCAACGCACGCTACCCGGAGAAAAGCGTGGAAGAACTGGCCATTGCGGCTTACGCCCACGGAGCTTTCCTGAAAGCTCCCATCCCTCCTTGCGGAGCTTGCCGGCAAGTCATTCTCGGAGTAGAAGAACGGTACGGACATCCCGTACGCATCCTGCTGTTCGGCGAAGAGGGTACCTACGTGGTCGATTCGGTCAAAGCCCTACTCCCCTTGCAGTTTACCGGAGAAACCATGAACGAATAAAATATTTTTCGTACCTTTGCCGAAAATATTCAATTCAAGGTATAATTTAAAGTATGATTAGCGTATCGAATCTTGCCATCCAGTTCGGGAAAAGAGTCCTGTACAAGGATGTAAACATGAAGTTCACCAATGGAAATATTTACGGTGTCATCGGGGCTAACGGAGCCGGGAAGTCCACGTTGCTGAAAGCCATATCGGGCGAATTGGAACCGACCAAAGGCAATGTGGAACTGGGACCGGGCGAAAGGCTCTCCGTACTGAGCCAGGACCACTTCCAATATGACGACTGCACCGTGCTGAACACCGTACTGATGGGACACACCGTATTGTGGGACATCATGCAGCAACGCGATGCGCTTTATGCCAAAGCCGACTTTTCGGACGAAGACGGTATCAAAGTGGCCGAACTGGAAGAAAAGTTCGCGGAAATGGGCGGATACAATGCCGAAAGCGATGCTGCGGCCTTGTTGAGCGGCCTGGGTATCAAAGAGGACAAGCACTATGCGCTGATGGGCGAGCTGAGCGGTAAGGAGAAGGTACGTATCATGTTGGCCAAAGCCCTTTTCGGTGAACCGGACAACCTGCTGTTGGACGAGCCGACCAACGACCTCGACCTCGACACGGTGCAATGGCTCGAATCATACCTTTCCGATTTCGAGCACACGGTATTGGTAGTAAGCCACGACCGTCACTTCCTGGATGCCGTCTGTACCCATACGGTGGATATTGATTTCGGCAAAGTGACGATGTTCGCCGGTAATTACAGTTTCTGGTATGAATCCAGCCAGTTGGCCCTGAGACAAGCTCAAAACCAAAAGGCCAAGGCCGAAGAAAAGAAGCGGGAATTGGAAGAATTCATCCGGCGCTTCTCTGCCAACGTAGCCAAAAGCAAGCAGACCACCAGCCGAAAAAAGATGTTGGAAAAATTAAATGTAGAGGAAATACGCCCCTCTACCCGCAAATACCCGGGCATCATTTTCCAGATGGAGCGCGAGCCGGGCAACCAAATCCTCGAGGTGAAAGGATTACGTGCCACGACGGACGACGGGACCGTGCTTTTCAATGACGTGAATTTTACCGTAGAAAAAGGAGATAAAATCGTTTTCCTGAGCCGCGACCCGCGTGCCATGACGGCTTTTTTTGAAATCATCAACGGTAACCGTAAAGCACAAGGAGGCGACTACAAATGGGGAGTGACCATTACTACGGCATATTTGCCTCTCGACAACACCCGTTTCTTCGAAAGCGATTTGAACCTTGTGGATTGGTTGAGCCAGTTCGGTGAAGGCAACGAAGTTTACTTCAAGAGCTTCCTCGGAAGAATGCTGTTCTCGGGAGAAGAGGTAATGAAGAAAGTCAACGTGCTTTCGGGAGGAGAGAAGATGCGTTGTATGATAGCCCGCATGCAGTTGAAAAACGCCAACTGTCTTGTTTTGGACACTCCGACAAATCATCTGGACTTGGAAAGCATCCAAGCTTTCAACAACAACCTGAAGCTGTTCAAAGGCAACATCTTGTTCTCCAGCCATGACCACGAGTTCATCGAAACCGTAGCCAACCGTATCATCGAACTCACCCCCAACGGCATTATCGACAAGATGATGGAATACGACGAGTACATTGCCAGCGACCACATCAAGGAACTTAAAACAAGAATGTACGGGGATTAAAAATATTTTTGGGAAACAAAAGCCGAATGGCAAACTATTTGTAGGGTATTTAGCGACTAAATACCCTTTTAAAATATTGCATCATGGAAAAAAATAAAGATATGAACGAAGAAGAGTTGAAAGCCCAACAAGAAGAAACCTTGGATAATGTAGCGACCTCACAACAAGACGAAGGCGACAAAGCTGAAGAACAACCGGCAAAGGAAATGTCCGTGGAAGACAAATTGGCTGCTGCAGAAACCAAAGTGGCAGAACTGCAAGACAAATACCTGCGTCAGGTTGCCGAATTTGACAATTACCGCAAACGTACCATCAAAGAAAAGGCTGAATTGATTTTGAACGGGGCGGAAAAAACAATCACAGCCATACTTCCCATATTGGACGACATGGAACGCGCATTGAAGAATATGGACAAGATGGAAGACGTGGCTGCCG
>UMLG01058805.1_pt1 | contig 16980 bp, 13 predicted proteins | sample 1966511 | NCBI WGS metagenome assembly UMLG01 (sample SAMEA4836195, study PRJEB28245) | human gut metagenome | biome: gut microbiome; material: fecal sample | place: Denmark | collected 2008
TTGCAAAAAGTGTATTGGCTTTTTGCAACGCTATGTGTGCGTTACGTGGCTTTGCGAAGCGGGAGCGTGCCCCACACAGCAATGCTACTCAGGCTGAGTCGCCCCTATAGTTATGACCTGCGCCCAATCAGCAAAAAAAACTTAAAAAATCAGAAATTCTAATCAGTTGGCGTGTCTTTCCAATATGCAAAAAAATAGAAATACAGCACAATCTATAAAGACATGACGCATTTGAAGATTTTGTTTTGTGAGGATAGTTTTGGCGGAGTGTGATGTGTGTTGGAAATGGTGTGATTAAATAGAGGAAATGAGGAAAACAATGAGTGAAAAATTAGTCTTAATTGATGGGCATAGTATTTTAAACAGAGCATTTTATGGTGTGCCGGAGCTGACAAATGCAGAAGGTCTTCATACAAATGCGGTCTATGGTTTCATCAATATTATGTTAAAGATATTAGAAGAAGAAAAGCCTGATTATCTGACCGTGGCATTTGATGTAAAAGAGCCGACATTTCGTCACAAGATGTATACAGAGTACAAAGGCACGCGAAAACCGATGCCGACGGAGTTATCCGAGCAGGTCCCTGTGATTCAGGAAGTGCTAAAAGCAATGCAAATCCCTGTGATCATGCAGGGAGGATATGAAGCAGATGATATCTTAGGAACGATCGCAACCAGAGCCGAAAAAGAAGGAAAAGAAGTTTCGTTAGTATCCGGTGACAGAGATCTTTTGCAATTAGCTTCTGAGCATATACTGATCCGCATTCCAAAGACAAAACGTGGTGGTACGGAGATAGAAAACTACCATACGCAGGATGTGATCGATCGGTATGGGATCACTCCAAAGCAGGTCATCGACATGAAAGGTCTGATGGGAGACAGTGCAGATAATATACCGGGGGTTCCGGGAATCGGTGAAAAAACAGCAGGAAAGATACTTGCTGCGTTTCCGTCTGTTGAAGAAGCCTATGAGCATATCGAAGAAGTCGAGCCAAAGAGAGCAAGAGAGCTTCTTCGTGCAAATAAAGAGCTTGCAATGTTAAGCAAAGAACTTGCAACGATCAAAACCGACTGTGAGATCGACTTTTCTTTTGAAGATGCAAAATACGAGAATATCTTTACGAAAGAAGCGTTTGAATGGATCAAAAGATTAGAACTACGTTCTTTAGAAAAAAGATTTGATCCGTCCGTTATATCAGAAGCAGTCAATGTGGAAATGGATGTTACATTGTTAAAAGAAAAGAAAGATCTCAGACATTTTGTGGATACATTTCGAAAAAGTAAGCAAAAAGTCTTTGCGGTCGGTTTCTTAGGAGATGAATGGACGAATACCGGTGCCGTTAAAAAGAAAGCAAAGAAAAAAGCGGCAGGACAGCTTCAACTTGTCTTTGATCAGGACAGCATGGATCTTTCAATAGGACAGCAGGAAGAAGAAAGTGGATATGATTATCCGTTTCAGGCGATCAGCCTGTCATATCGTAAGAACGAAGAAATCTGTACGGCAGTTGCTTTTGTGACAGAAACGTTAGAGTCGCAGATATTGTTAGAGGCATTTTGTGAAATGGAACAGAATGCAAAGAAGATTATTTTATTGAACTGGAAAAATATTATGCATTTAACTACTCCTGTAGAGCAGTTGTCGCCGGAGAAAACCGCTCCGATGCAACAGGCATTTGATGATCGTGATTATGAGAAGACACAGCTTCTTTTTACGAAAATATTTGATGTATCGTTAGGCGGTTATCTGCTCAATCCGATGAGAGATTCGTATCAGGTAGATGATATTGCAAGAGATTATCTTGGTAAGACGATCCTTTCGTATGCGGATTGCTTTGGAAAGAAAAGAATCGATGAAACAATGCAGGAAGAAGTATGGCAGGAGTTTTTAGTAAAAGAGGATAAAGATTCCGAGATTGGAAAGAAGCTGATCCCATATGTTGCCAATTTGTCTTATATTCCATTGCTTGCACAGGATGCCATTCAAAAAGAATTAGAAGAAACCGGAATGTATGGAGTCTTTGAAGAAATTGAGATACCGACTTCGTATTATCTGTACCAGATGGAACGAGAAGGTGTCCATGTGGATAAAGAAGAGCTTTCGAATATTTCGAAATTATTAGAAAGCAGAGTGCTTGCATTAGAAACGGATATTTATGATATTGCGGGAGAAGAATTTAATATCAATTCACCCAAGCAGTTAGGTGTGATCCTGTTTGAAAAAATGAAGCTTCCGTTTGCAAAAAAGACAAAGACCGGTTATTCGACATCTGCTGATATTTTGGAAAAATTGCGAAAAGAAGATCCGATCATTGATAAGATCTTAGAATATCGTCAGGTCAGCAAATTAAAATCTACCTATGCCGATGGGCTTGTCGTTTTTATCGAACCGGATCAGAGGATTCACGGAAAGTTCAACCAGACGATTACAGCGACAGGACGTATCAGCAGTACCGATCCGAATTTGCAAAATATTCCGATCCGCATGGAGCTTGGCAGAGAGATCAGGAAAGCTTTTAAGCCAAAAGAGGGTTGTGTTTTCTTAGATGCCGATTATTCGCAGATCGAACTTAGAGTGCTTGCGCATATGTCAGGTGATCAGGAGCTGATCGATGCATACCGTCATAATCAGGATATTCACAGAAGTACCGCATCGAAAGTATTCCATACTCCGTTTGATCAGGTAACCGATTTGCAAAGAAGAAATGCAAAAGCAGTCAACTTTGGTATTGTATACGGAATCAGTTCATTTGGTCTTAGTCAGGATCTGAATGTATCAAAGAAAGAAGCGCAGGCGTATATCGACCAGTATTTTGCAACGTATCCGGCAGTCAAGGAATTCATCGATTCTCTGGTTGCAACAGCAAAAGAAAAGGGATATGCCGGTACAATGTTTGGCAGAAGAAGACCGGTACCGGAACTGGCTTCGAATAATTTTATGCAGCGTTCGTTTGGAGAACGAATTGCAATGAATTCACCGATCCAGGGAACAGCAGCCGATATTATTAAGCTTGCGATGATCCGTGTGGCAGACCGGTTAAAGAAAGAGCAAAGAAAGGCTCGTATTGTTTTACAGGTTCATGATGAATTGCTTGTCGAAGTGCCGGAAGAAGAGGTTGAGGCGGTTCAAACGATATTAGAAGAAGAGATGCCTCGTGCGGTAGAATTATCCGTTCCGTTAGAAGTTGAAGTGCTTAGCGGAAAAGACTGGAAGGAGGCACACTAATGTATGTGATCGGTATGACAGGAGGAGTTGGCAGTGGTAAGACACAGGCAGCCTGCTTATTAAAAGAGATTGCAAGTGCCGAACTTTTAATTGCCGACGAATTAGGACATGTAGCGATGGAAAAAGGCACAGACGGATATGAAGAGATCATAGAATCGTTTGGTACAGATATTCTGGATGCAGATGGTCAGATCAGCAGAACCGTGATGGCAAAAAAAGTATTTCATGATAAAGAAAGGCTTGATTTGCTTAATGGGATCATTCATCCGAAAGTAAAAGCGTATATCCGTCAATATATAGATGACAGGAAAGACCAAGAAGGCGTTTTGATACTGGAAAATGCTATTTTGTTTGAGACAGGTTGTGATGCATTTTGTGATGAGATCTGGTATATTGCTGTCTCAGCAGATGCACGAAAAAAACGTTTGCGTCAAAACAGAGGATATTCGGATGAAAAAAGCCGGGCAATTATGGAAAGACAGCAAAGTGATGCTTTTTTTTACCAAAGATGTGATAAGGTGATTGATAATAATGGAAGTCTTGCACAGTTAAAGCAGAATTTAATAAAAGAATATGAATTGATACAAAGAGGAAGGAAACATGCAGGAGCGTAATACTATTTTAATTGTAGATGATCAGGAGACAAACCGGGCGATACTTCATCGACTGTTAGAAGATCAGTTTATCATCTTAGAGGCAGAGGACGGCTTAGAAGCGATCGAGCAGATCAATGGGCATGAAAAAGAATTAGCTTTGATCATGTTAGACATTATTATGCCAAACATGAATGGATATGATGTCCTTCATTTTATGGAAAATGCATCTATTGATGAAAACATTCCTGTTATTTTGATAACAGGTGATATCGAAACAATCGCAGAGTTAAAAGAATACCAGTCCCATATTGCAGAAGTTGTAATGAAACCTTTTGATATCCGGATTACAAGACGCAGAGTATATCATACGATTGAATTGTATGAAAGCAAAAGAAGAGAACTCGAAAAAGAGCAGAAGACACAGAAAGCAGGAAATACTACAAAAACATTCCAAACGACCGGGCAGTTGGCAATGGAAGAAAAACAGAATACAATATCTGAGAAACCTTGTTTTGAGGCGACAGAAAAGATTCGTTTAGAAAGCGAAAATCTGGAATTAAAAGACCGATATGCATTATTAGAAAAGGAAAATCAGAAATCAAAAGAGCAGTATGCACAATTAGAAAAAGCATATAAGGAGTTAGAGCAAAAATGCACGCAGTTAGGTGATCGTTATACCAGATCAGAACAGACGATCTTAAAAGAACGGACCAAATTTCATGATCTGGTACAAAAATATAAGGATGCAAGCGAACGTTTCTGTTTGATCCTATCAAGAAAAACCGGTAATGAAAATTGTCTTTTACGTGTCAAAGCATTTACAGAAATTTTGTGTAAATATGTGATGCAGGAATATCCGGAATATCATCTGACAAGACAGATTGTAGTAAAGATTATTGAAGCCTCTGTTTTTTATGATGTGGGTATGTTCATGATCGGAGATGATATATTAAAGAAACCGGGTAAATTAACGAAAAAAGAGCGGGCTGTCATGGAAGAGCATACAAAAAAAGGTGTGGAGGTGTTAAAGTATTTAGATGTGATCGCAGATTCCGATACATTAACATATGCAAGTGATATTTGTCTGTATCACCATGAACGCTATGATGGAAACGGTTATCCGCATGGATTGGCAGGAGATGAGATTCCGATCGCGGCTCAGATCGTATCAGTAGCCGAAGCGTATGCAGCATTGTTACGAAAAGGAAGTTATCGTGATGCCTATTCACAGGTCAATGCAGAAAAGATGATCTTAGACGGGCAGTGTGGATGCTTTAATCCTAAGCTTTTAGACTGCTTTGAACTGGGCAAAGAAGAAATGCGTGCCGTGATCATCAAAACAGCACAGTCAGAAAGAACAGAACAAGAATAGAGATAATCTTTCTACATATGTAGTATAACTAACGGATTGATATAACTTTCAAGAAACGAACCAAGAAGTAACAACAGAATACCCAGGAGAAAAAGAGGCAGTTGTATAAGCAGCAACTGTCCTTTTTTGTTTGCAACAAAAGAAGTACGGGTGTTTTTTTGCGTATTGTCTTCAAACCATTCGATATGTAACAGATCAAGATGATGCAATGCATAGAGATAAAAAGGGACAAAGAGCAGACATTGTGGGAAAAGGATTCCCAGATAATATAATACACCTGAACAGCCCTTGACAAATGTACAGAACAAAAAAAGCATACCATTAGAAAAACCGGTATACAAAATGGCAAGTGCATAATAGAAATGCCAGACATTCGTAAAAGCAAAGAAAACGATCAGAATATAAAATTTAAGATGTTCTTTTATGCTGAAATAAAAAAGAGCATCTTTTTTGATCTCATAAGAATGGAGCTTTTCAAAGGAAGACGTAAACAGGTGCAGGATATCATTACAAAGTGTTTCTTTAAATAAATTGGCAGCAAAGCTTCCACATAGAAAAGAAAACAAAAAAAGAAGCAATGTAATGTAGTGGAAACGAGACAGATGAAAATGATGCACAGGGCGGTAAGAGGAATATCTGTCTTTGTGAAAGATCGTCATAGTATATCCTGCCTTTCGTTTGGTGCGGTTTGTTTCATTGTTCTTATATACCATATGGCAGAACAGACAAAATTATGCGAAATGCCATCTTGTGAATCAGAGAACGGTTATAGTGATGGAAAGGAATATCGGCAAAATGACCGGAAAACACAAAATGCACACATTTCTCTCAAAGGTTTTTCACAGCCGGATCGTATGATAAATATAGTCAAATGATAAACAGACAGATATGGTATATCTGCGCACAGACATTTAGAAATGAAAGAAATCGAATAAAAGACAGATGGCGCAAAGGAGGTCAATATGTGGTTTCACAGGAAGAAACATGCATCCGATGAAAAAAAGAAAATAAAAAAGAAATGGTCAGCTAAAAGGAAAGGAATCCTTGCGATCGTGCTCGTACTTTTTCTGGTGTCAGGAGGTGTTTTAACAAAGCTTGTGATCTACCCGACATGGTTTGCAAAAGACACACAGGAAGAGAGCCAGACAATGGAAGGTTATGTCAGTAAAGGAAATATAGAAATGACAACAACGGTCAGTGGTACGACAACAAATGGAGCAACGTATCAGTTGTATGATTTAAACCTTACCGGCGAGTCAGAAAGTGGCAGTCTGGTCGTATCAAAGGTCAATGTATCAGAAGGAGATACCGTAAAGAAAGGCAGTACGGTTCTTACTTTAACACAAAGCAGTGTCGATCAGACCAGACAGATCTTAGAAAGTGCTGTAGAAAGCTATCAGATCGATCTGGTACAGGCAAAAGTAGATTATGAAGAAGCCGTGGCACAGGCAAAGTCCGATTACCGGACGAACCTGTCCTTGCTGTCAACAGCAGCATTGGATTATCAAAATAGTTTAGATACTTATGAGGCAGCAGAAAAAAGTGCCAAAAAAGATCTGACAGCAGCCCAAAAGACGATCAGTGAAATGCCTGAAACCATTACATCGTATCAAAAAAAGATTAAGACATTAAAAAAGAAGATCACATCGTATCAGCAAAACATAGAAACCATTGCAAAGAAAGAAGCAACAGCAAAGAAAACATATGAAAGCAAAAAAGCAGCATATGACAAATTACAAAAAGAATACGAGAATCTGGATACGATAGCAAAGTATTTAGAAAGTTATAATGGAAAGTCAAATGTCACAGAAGCAAAAAAAGAGATCACATCACAGCTTACAGAAGAAAAAACAGCGTTAGCAAGTGCAAAAACAGCATATGAAAAAGCAAAGAAATCTTATGAAGAGCTTCAAACAAAAAAGGCAAAAACACAGGAAGAGCAGACAAAAGCCAAAGAAAGTCTGAGCAGCTTTAAGCAGAAAGTGACAGAATCCAAAACCACATTATCGGAAGCAAAAGAAAATTTAAAATCGTACCAGGCAGCCTATTATGAAGCAAAGGCAGCACAGACAAAAGGAAAAGTCAGTGCAAAAGAGACTTATGCACAGAGCATGAGTACCTATCAGAATGCCAGCTCAATCTATGAAGCGGCATTACAAAGTGCAAAAGATACGTTACAAAGTGCAAAAGACAATGCTTCATCGGCAAAGGCAAGAAAGAAAGCTTTTGAAAAGATGATTACCGGCAATACGATCAAAGCTATGCAGGATGGCACAATAACAGCGGTCGGATATAGTGCCGGTGATACATTATCTACAACAACATCGATCGCTACTTATAGTGATAGCAGCAGTATTACGATCCCGGTAACAGTCGATCAGGCAGATATGCAATATATTGCAGTCGGAGATTCGGTTTCCGTTTCTTTATCTTCATCACGTGAACCATTAACCGGAACGGTCGCTTCGATGGAAACAACCTCTTCTTCCGAAAGCGTATCCAGTGTAACATATACCGTCAATGTGACAGTAGACAATGCATCCGGTTCGATCCGGAGTGATGATACAGCATCCGTATCCTTTACAAAGTATACATTAAAAGATGTTTTATATGTTCCGGTCTCAGCAGTCACGGAAAAAAGCGGAAAGAGTTATGTGACAGCCAAACTGACAGATGGAAATACCAGACAGGTAGAAGTAAAGACCGGTGAAGATAACGGACAATTCATAGAGTTAAAGAGTGGTTTAAAGGAAGGAGATACTTATGTCGTTGATTTCAAAAATTAAAGGAAAAAAGAAGATAACCATTGGAATAGTATGTCTGCTGATTCTTTCGATTGTAGCAGTTTTTGGATATTATCAGGTACAAAAAGGAAAAAAGAGTGATACAAAAGTAGTGACAAAAGAAACAGAAGTCAAATCAGGCAATCTGACAGTCGGCATTACAGAGAGTGGTAATGTTGCAATCGACACATTGACACAATCGTATTCTTTAAGCCGGACTTCCGTAAGTTCGACATCAACTTCTTCATCCGGCTCAACATCAAGTGCTACGACAACCAAGTCCGGTTCTTCGGATAGTACGAAGTCAGCAGATAATGCCTCTTTAGAACAAAGCAGCAGTACAAAAAACAGTGCATCTTCGACACAGAGTACAGCAGATTCTTCGACACAGAGTACAGCATATTCATCGACACAGAATTCTTCTGCTTCTTCCGAGGAAGAACTTGTAGTAAAGAAAGTATGTGTTTCGACCGGACAGAGCGTCAAAAAAGGAGATACTCTTTTGACTTTGACCAAAAGCAGTGTGGAGAGTGCGAAAAAAAGCTATCAGGAAAATTATGACGCAGCAAGAATCGCTTATAACGAAGCCAAGACAACAAGAGATGCAGCAAAAGTGTCCGCAGAATATGAATACAAACAAAGAATTGCAACAGGAAAGAGTGCATTAGCAACCTATAAGGCAGCGGTAGCAAGCTTAGAAGCCAATGTAAGCAGTACAAAAGCGGCATATCAGAAAGCACAAAACGGGATCAAAACACTTCCGACACAGATTGCAAGTTTAAAAAAGAAGATTGCAAAAGCCAAGAGTGCATCCGGTGTAATGGATAGTGTAAACAATACGACACAACAAAGCAGTTCCAATACGACAACAGGAACAAATACTACATCTTCTACACAGTCTTCTTCAACCATCACGCAGTTAACGCAGGAATTGACACAGCTTCAGACACAATTAAGCGAATACCGTTCGAACCTTAACAGCTTAAAGTCACAATATACTTCTGCTAAGAAAGCATTAAAAACAGGAAAGATTACGGCAAAGCAGACATATGAGGAAAGCAGGATTGAAGCAAAGAATGCAAAAGCGTTATATACGGTTGCATTAAGCAGTGTCAATGATGATGTGGACGCAGCAAAAGAAACCTATGACCAGACAAAAGAAGAGTTAGAAGCATTCAACGCATTTACAAAAAATAACGAGGTAACAGCAAAATATACCGGTAAGCTGACATCAGTTGGTTATAGCAAGGGGGACAGTTTAAACAGTTCAACAGCGATCGCTGCTTATGTGGATACGGATGGAGTCAATATTACCGTATCGGTAGCACAGGATGATGTTTCGAATATTAAAGTAGGAGATAATGTCAATATTTATCTGTCGGCATATGAAGATGAACTTTTTGAAGGAACGGTAACTTCTATTTCATCTTCTTCCACAGGAGACACGACAGTCAGTTACCCGGTTGTGGTAACATTAAGCGGAGATGTGTCGAAAGTATATGATGGCATGAGCAGCGAAGTTACATTTGTATCAAAGGAAGTAAAAGATGTGACTTATGTATCAAACAAAGCAATCACAACAGAAGGAACGAAGTCGTATGTTACGTTAAAGAAAGCAGATGGTACAACGAAAAAGACCAAAGTTGTGACAGGCTTTTCCGATGGTCATAATGTTGAGATCAAAAGCGGTCTCAAAAAGGGTGATACTGTTTTGATAGAAAGTCAGGTGAGCCAATGAAAGTAAATGAGATTCTTCGATTGGTATGGATCAATCTGATCCAGAATAAATTCAAAGTGATCTTAACTTCGATCGGTATTGTAGTTGGTGCGGCAACGATTATGATGGTCATTGCGATCGGCCGTGGAGGACAAAAGGAAGTAGAAGAACAATTTAAAAACTTAAATGCAGGCGCGATTGATATTTCCTATGAAATGTCAAGTGAATTAAGCAGTCTGATGGATTCTGTAAAGACTTCCGGTGGGCGTGGTTTTCAGAATTTTGGCAGCAGTTCCAAAAAGAGTGGTTCCTCAACACAAAAAGGATCTTCCGGTGGTGGTATGCCGGGAGGAGGTAACGGTGGAGCAGGCAATGCAAATGGCAGCAATTTCGGTGGCAGTTCACAAGGCGGTCCGGGTGGATCGGGTAATGGTGGCGGTCCGGGTGGCGACATGATCATGGGTGGCAGCAATGGCGATGATTCGTCAAGAATGAATCAGGAAAAGATCACATTATCAGAAGATGATGTCGACGACCTAAAGACCTTTTTACCGGGAATTTCAAAGATCACGATCTCTTATAATACCAAATCCGATGTAGAGGGTGGTGATCTCGATGACGCGACCGGTTATACAATTGCCGGAGTCAAGCACAATTATGCATCGATGAGTAATCTTTCGATGGCAGTTGGTGATTTTATTTCTTCCTCGGATGAGGAAAATAAAGAAAAAGTCTGTGTGCTTGGTTATTCAGTGGCAAAAGAGATCTTTGGCAGTGTTGAAGAAGCTTACGACAGTACGATCTATATTGACAGCAGGGCATATGTTGTCAATGGAGTTCTTGCAGAAATGGGAACGGTATCTTCCGGGATCAGCCCGGATGATTCGATCTTTTTACCATACAGTACCGGTGTTAAATACATTGTCGGAAGCAGTGTTTCTCTGACAATCACGGTAATCATAGAAGATGTGGACGAAGTAGATGCTGCCATGGAAAATATCCAGACAATCTTATCTGACTCGTATCCGAATGCGGAATTTACGATCACAGATGCCGGAAGCAAGATGGAAGCTGCTTCTGCGTCAAATGATACTCTTACAACTTTATTGATCTCTATGGCTGTGATCGTTTTTATCGTTGGTGGTATCGGCATTATGAATGTGTTGTTTGTCTCTGTCAAAGAACGAACAAAAGAAATTGGAATCTTAAAAGCAATCGGTTGTACGAAAAGAGATATTTTATTGGAATTTCTGTTAGAAGCAAGTTTTATCAGTATATTTGGCGGTATCGCAGGTGTGTTGGCAGGTCTTGGTCTGACACCGATCTTAGAGCATTTTGGTGTCCAGGTTGAACTATCGGTCTTAGGAGCCGTCTTAGCCGTTGTTTTTGCTCTTGTGACAGGAACGGTATTTGGATTCTATCCGGCATTGAAAGCATCGAATCTGGTACCGGTAGAAGCATTAAACGAAGATTAGAAATGGAGGCTTATATGAAAAAAAGAAAAATAACAATGCTGTTTTTGATCGCCGGTCTTCTGTTTAGCGGATGTGGAAAAAGTGATGCTTCTGATGCAACAGATATTTCTTCTATCGAATTGAAAAGCAACCAAAAGATCGTGATCGGTAAGATTACGGAAATAGCAGGCAATGAGATGACCTATACGATCCTAAAGCAAGCGTCTGCAAAGAGCAGCTCATCAGATCAGAGTAAAAATAGCAATTCGGGCAATGCACCGGATCAGAATGGTCATGGCAACGACAGCAGTAATACAGGAAATACACCGGATCAAAGCAGTAGTAGCAATGACAGCAGCAATTCGGGCAATGCATCGGATCAAGGCAGCAACGATAATGATAGCAGTAATGGATCGGGAGGAATGCCGGCAATGCAAAACGGAAGCAGCAAAAGTAAATCCACTTCGAAAAGCAAATCGAACACAAACAGCAAAAAGAAGAGCATGACCATGTATACCTCTACAAACAAGTCAGCAACGATGACCATTCCGGTTGGAACAGACGTGATCACTTCTCTTGGAAACAAGACCACCTTTTCTCGTTTGTCAAATGGAGACGTGATAAAGATGATCGTTGAGACGGATCAGGATGGAAACAAAGTAATCGTAGGAATCTGGATGGTGTAAAGGAGGAGCAGTATGTTTGCAAAAAAAAAGAAAAGAGAAATGATCAGACAATTACAGGAAACAGATCATAAGATTGATATTCGTATGTTAAACAAAAGTTATCAGATGGGAGAGCAGTCATTACATGTCTTAAAAGATATTAATTTTACGGTAGACGAGGGGGAATTTGTAGCCATACTCGGACCGTCCGGATCCGGTAAATCTACATTAATGAATATGATAGGCTGTATGGATCAATGGGACACAGGAGAATATTATCTGGATGGTATGCCGGTGCATGCGTTAAACGGAAAAGAACTGACACAGATCCGCAATGAAAAGATCGGTTTTGTTTTTCAGAATTATCATCTGATTCCGGCATATACAGTATTACAAAATGTCATTATGCCACTTTTAATGCGTGGTATCGATCATAAGACAGCCGAAGACATGTGTATGGATACGATTAGGCTTCTCGGACTTGGTGAACGGTTACACCATAAACCAAATGAATTATCCGGTGGACAAAAACAGCGTGTTGCGATCGCAAGAGCATTAGTCGGAAAGCCTGCCATCCTGCTTGCAGATGAACCATCCGGCGCATTAGACAGTAAGATGGGAAAAGAGGTACTTCGTTTGTTTGGAGAGTTAAATGCCATGGGAAACACGATCGTGATGATCACACATGATCTGGAAGTAGCAAAAGCAGCACAAAGAGTTGTGCGGATCGTAGATGGAAAACTGTATCACAAAGAGGAACAGGAAGCAACCGGTTAATGGCTGCTTCCTGTTCTTCTTTGTGAAATGAATAATCGGAGAAACATCTTCTTACGACATTTCTCCGATTATAATTTTATGTTTTACCCCAACCTTTGACAAAGAGCTGGTTATATTATAATGCAAGCTTTGTTCTAAGCTTTGACAAAAACAAAGGATTAGCGGTTACCATACATCTTATCATAATAATTTGCATATTCACCGGAAATAATGTTTTCCCACCACTCACGATTGTCTAAATACCAGGCGATCGTTTTTTTGATACCTTCATCAAATGGAGTAGCCGGAAGCCAACCAAGTTCATTGTGGATCTTTGTAGGATCGATCGCATAACGACGGTCATGACCGGGACGGTCTGTTACATAAGTGATCAGATCTTCTGATTTATGAAGCTGTGCAAGCACTGTCTTAACCACTTCGAGATTTGTTTTTTCATTATGTCCACCGATATTATATACTTCACCCGGTGTACCTTTGCGGATGATCAGATCGATCGCGATACAATGATCTTCAACATAAAGCCAGTCACGGACATTTTCACCCTTTCCATAGACAGGAAGCTCTTTATCGTTCAATGCATTGGCGATGATCAAAGGGATCAGCTTCTCAGGAAAATGGTAAGGTCCATAGTTGTTAGAGCATCTTGAGATCGTACATGGCATCTTATAAGTACGTGCATAAGCCTGGACCAAAAGATCAGCAGATGCTTTTGATGCTGAATATGGGCTGGAAGTATGGATCGGAGTTTCTTCTGTAAAGAAAAGATCCGGGCGGTCAAGTGGAAGATCGCCATATACTTCGTCAGTTGATACCTGATGATAACGTTTGATACCATATTTACGGCAGGCATCTAACATAACGCTTGTACCAATGATATTGGTACGAAGGAAGATCTCAGGATCTGTGATCGAACGGTCAACATGGCTTTCTGCTGCAAAGTTGACTACGATGTCAGGCTTTTCTTCTTCAAAGATCTTATAAATCGCATCACGATCTGCGATATCTGCTTTAAAAAATTTGAAATTTTCCTTATCCATGATCGGAGCCAGTGTTTCCATGTTTCCGGCATAAGTTAATTTGTCAATACAAAGGATGGTGTCTTCGGGATACTTATTTGTCATATAGTGGCAGAAATTACCACCGATAAATCCGGCACCACCGGTTACGATAATTTTCATAGTAATCCTCCATTCTTTTTAGATGTACTTTCGGAAATTTTCATTTAGAAGATTCTGAGAGTACATTTTGGTCATAACCACAAAAGGTAAATATCGTATACAAAGCATACGAATACTGTAATATGTTTGATCTGTTTCTTAGAAGATCTTTCCTTCGGCAACCTGTTTTAAGTGTTTGCCATAAGAAGATTTTCCATATTGCTCGGCTGATTCTAATAATTTTTCTTTGCTGATCCAGCCGTTGCGATAAGCGATTTCTTCAACAGCGGAGATCTGTACGCCCTGACGGTTCTCGATCACGCGGACAAATTCAGAAGCTTCGGCAAGGGCATCGGTTGTTCCGGTATCTAACCAGGCATAACCACGACCGAGTGTGACAACGTCTAAGCTGCCCTGCTCAAGATACATGCGGTTTAAGTCTGTGATCTCTAACTCTCCTCTGGCAGATGGTTTTACTTTACGAGCCATTTCTACGACATGCTTATCATAGAAATACAAGCCGGTTACACAGTAGTTTGACTTTGGATGTTCCGGTTTTTCTTCAATGGAAATTGCTTTTCCGTTTTTATCAAATTCAACGATACCAAAGCGTTCCGGGTCATCTACATAATAACCGAATACGGTTGCACCTTCCTGCTTAGAAGCCGCTTTCTTTAACATAGGAGAAAGTCCGTTCCCATAGAAAATATTATCTCCCAAAACCATTGCACAGGAATCGTCACCGATAAAATCAGCACCGATCAGAAATGCCTGTGCCAGTCCGTCAGGAGACGGTTGCTCTTTATAAGACAGATGAATACCAAAATTGCTTCCATCCCCAAGTAAACGCTCAAAGTTTGGCAGATCCGTTGGAGTGGAGATGATCAATATATCCTGAATTCCGGCCAACATCAATGTCGATAATGGATAATAAATCATTGGTTTATCATAAACAGGAAGTAGCTGTTTTGATGTTACCATAGTCAGTGGATACAAACGGGTTCCGGATCCACCGGCAAGAATAATTCCTTTCATATTTAGCCTCCATTTTGTTTTCTTATGTATTCTCGGAGTTGTTTTGAGAAGATACCGAGAATATATTCTCATAGGTGATCAGGGATTTTCAGGAAATGAAAGAATTCCCGATCAATATTGTAAAAATAATTCAAACCATTTTATTATAGCATACAAATATAAAAAAAGGCAACTTTTATCCCATTTTTTAGAAAATATCTTCTATTAACTGATATTTTAGCCGGTGTATTTCATTACATCAGTTATGGATATGGACCGGTTTTATGTCTATACCTTAAAAAATATGGATCGGCTTTCCGTCTGTACCTTGTGAAATATCAATGGAGTTTATCGTCTGCTTGTCAGTAGCGGATGTGTTTTGTATAATAGCTTTTTAGTAAGAGGATAACAGGTTTGCTTTTAATACAAAAGCAGGAAAGTGAAAGAACTACATGAAATATTATATTGCAGACTGTCATTTCGGGCATGAAAAAGTAAGACAATTAGATCAAAGGCCATTTGAAACAGTAGAGCAAATGGATACATATATGATAGAACAATGGAACCGTGTTGTAAAAAAGAACCGGGATGAAGTATATATCTTAGGTGATTTTTGTATTGGAAAAGGAGATCAGACGAATGAGGTCCTTAGCATGCTGCGTGGAAAGAAATATCTGATCACAGGAAATCATGACCAGCGTTTCCTGCGTGATAAACAATTTGATGCATCTTTGTTTCAATGGATCAAATCCTATGCAGAGATCCATGATAACAACCGGAAAGTTGTATTAAGCCATTATCCGATCATTTGTTATCATGGACAGTATTTGGGAGATATCAGTTATATGCTATATGGTCATGTTCATGATACAATGGACTATAAAAACGTTCGCCGTTTTGTACAGGAAAGCAGACAATGTGTTTACGGAAGCGAGCAAAAAAGTCTGTCATGCAATCTGATCAATTGCTTTGCCGGCTTTTCTGATTTTGCACCATGCACCTTAGACCAATGGATAAAGATGGAAGAAGAGTATTCTTAATCTTTCAGGGTAAGAATTCCTTTTTGGGTTAAGGAATTTAAAAATGTCTTGACATCAGGAAGTACTTCGTCTTTTGTTACATCATATTCTGCTTGCAGGGCATGACAGAGCAGCTGCATCAATTCGTCATTGTCCGGCAGGAGAGCATTGTCGGCAGTTGCTTTCTTTGGCTGTATGGTATGTTGTTTTTGCAGAATCTTTTGTAAGCTGTTCCATAAAAATGCACCGGTTTCATTTAGGGTAAGAATCTGGTCGATTACCGGATGATCACTTTTTAGCGGAACGAGAAAGTAAAAAGTACCAATATTGCGTAATTGATAATCTGTGTGAAGCCGCATTTAATTCTCCTTTCGTTTTGCGTCAGAGTCAAGCGAAAGTGCTTTAAAAAGTTCTTGTCTTTGCCGTGTGTTTTCTAAGATTGTTTTTGTATCGATCTTGCGTAAACGGCGGTTGTTACAGAGAAAACGATATAACGTAATACTCCAGAGAACCGGCCAGAAAAGAAAGCAGTGTGACAATTTAGGAAAATAGATCTTCATTTGCCGGTGTCCCTGTGCAATCGTAGAAGAAAAGTTGTTTTGGTGTGCGATCAGAACGCGGGTGTGATTCTCTTTCCCAAATTCACCGGCAGTATGGATGTCATCAAGAACACGTTGCAGCAGAGCCGGATCAATAGTGGCAGCAAGAAACGTACAATGATTTTTTTCTAATATTTCACGAGGTAATCCCAGATAGCGGATGCATAATTCTGTCATTACTTCACAAAAGGGAACAAGTCCTAAATCCTCAAGCATGGTCTGAAACGCCATAAAGTCGATCTCATGGGCATGGTGTTCTAAGAAAACCGTCCAGTCACATAAAAGTTTTGCTCCAAATCCGAGACTTGTAAAGTGCTGTAACATATGCAATAAAAGATAAAGCAGATTTTGTTCTGTGTTCAGGCATTGATAGGAGAGTGCAGCAAAAGAAAGATTTTTTTTAACAGGGATCGTTTGCTTAAATAATGCCTTTATTGTTTCATCACGTACATTACCGGAGTTGTTGATCAATTTATTGTGTAATTCTAACAGATAGGTCTTGTCGTTTTCATAATAAAGAAGTTCTTCATGGTGATCTGTCGTACCATTTGCCACGCAAAAGCCATAAGATAATAGAAGATTTCTGGTACGCGTATATTCTTTC
>UMLG01055911.1_pt1 | contig 16975 bp, 15 predicted proteins | sample 1966511 | NCBI WGS metagenome assembly UMLG01 (sample SAMEA4836195, study PRJEB28245) | human gut metagenome | biome: gut microbiome; material: fecal sample | place: Denmark | collected 2008
AAAAACTGCTGCACCGAAAAACTTTTTGTTTGCCTGCGGCTTGTTTTACAGAACACACCTTACATTATACAAATAAGAAAGGAGCGATTCCCATCAATCTTTTATCAAAAATAGAACCGTTATTATTAAGAGTACAAAAGCCAGCCCAGTATATCGGCGGAGAAATGGGCAGCATTCGCAAAGACCCCAACACTGTTTCAGTGCGGTTTGCATTCTGCTTTCCAGATACTTATGAAATCGGCATGAGCCACTTGGGCATGAAAATTCTGTACGGCTTGACAAATGCTCAGCCGAATTATGCCTGTGAACGGGTTTTCTGCCCGGATACCGACATGGAACAATTGATGCTGGAACATCAGATCCCCCTGTATACACTGGAAAGTTTAGAGCCTGTGGCAGACTTTGACCTCATCGGCTTTACCTTGCAATATGAAATGGCATATACCAATATTTTGAATATGCTGCACTTGGCAGGCATTCCGCTGCTGGCGGCAGACCGGGGCAATGCCTTAACACCCCTTGTTTTTGCCGGAGGACCTTGCGTTTGTAATCCAGAACCGATTGCGGATTTCTTTGACTTTTTCATCTTGGGCGAGGGCGAAGAAGTCAACATGGAAGTGTTTGCCCTCTATGACCGCATGAAGCGGCAGGGTGCGGATAAACAGGCGTTCTTGAAAGAAGTCGTCAAGATTGAGGGCGTTTATGTGCCGTCTTTTTATGATGTGTCCTACCATGAAGATGGAACGGTTGCAGCTGTCACACCGAAACATGGTGCACCGGAGAAAGTTCGGAAACGGATTATTTCCGATATGGGAAATGTCTATTATCCAGAGCAATTTGTTGTTCCATTTACAGAAATTGTGCATGACCGAGCCGTGGAAGAAGTCCTGCGTGGATGTATTCGGGGCTGTCGATTCTGTCAGGCTGGGTTTATCTATCGTCCATTTCGGGAGAAACCAGCGGAGGTTGTCTGTCGGCAGGCAGAGCTGCTCTGCCGGAATACGGGCTATGACGAACTTTCCCTGTCATCTTTGAGTACCAGCGACCACGACCAGTTGGAAGCCATTCTGACGGAATTGCTCTGTTATACGGAGGAACGAAAGATTACAATGAGTCTGCCGTCTTTGCGAGTGGACAACTTTTCTGAAGATTTCTTGGAGAAAGTGAAACGCATCCGGAAAAGTGGTCTGACGTTTGCTCCCGAAGCAGGAACACAGCGATTACGAGATGTCATCAATAAAAATGTGACCGAAGAAGAGATTTTACGGGCAGCACAGATTGCCTTTTCCAATGGGTATTATCATGTAAAGCTGTATTTTATGATGGGCTTGCCAACAGAAACGCTGGATGATATTGCAGGGATTGCCCAGCTGGCGGAAAAAATCATCAATCTGTATTTTGAACAGCCGAACCGTCCAAAGGGAAAAGGCGTGGAAATTTCCATCAGTGTGGCAACTTTTGTTCCAAAACCCCATACACCATTTATGTTTGTTCCGCAGGCAACGAAAGAGCAGGTCGCTGAGAAGCAGCAACATTTGATTCGCAGCATTCCCCTGAAACACAAGAAACGCATTCGGGTTAGCTGGAATGATCAGCAGGTCAGCTTGCTGGAGGCGGTGTTGGCGAGAGGAGATCGGCGATTAAGTGCCGTGATTCAGAAAGCATGGGAGAATGGCAGTCGATTTGATAGCTGGAGCGACCGTTTTTGTTGGGAGAACTGGGAGAAAGCCTTTGCAGAATGTGGACTTGAACCGGCATTTTATGCGAATCGGGAACGACTTGCAACGGAACTTTTGCCGTGGGAGCATTTGGATTATCTGGTGGATAAGTCGTTTTTCCTGCGAGAGTATGAACGGGCAAAGCAGGCAAAGACAACGCCGCATTGCCGACAGCAATGTTCCGGCTGTGGCATCAGTCGAGCAGTTGGACGAGCTTGTTTTTGAGATAGGTTGCAAAATGAGAGCCGCAGGCAACTGCGGTCAAGTTGGCTCAGCTTGGCGGAGAGGGATTGTTAAGGGGGACAAGCTGTCCCCCTTAACAGAGGTATTGATTAGAGGAAATTGGAATCTAAGAGAAATATGTGAAACTGCTGTTCGCCATTCTGAAAAACAGAAAAAATTCCTGTAAACTGCAATCTAAGAAAGATTCATAGGCAATTCGGACAACGCAACACCGGCGAACAGCACAAAGGCAGACAGCGAAGCGTTTCTGCCGAACCGGATGCGATTGGTTTCTCTAAGAGCAGTTAATTCCGAATTGGGAAGTTTTAAAAAAATGCAATTGCAGCAGGGAAGCCAGATTGCAAAGTTTCGTTTGCTTCGCAAATGTGGGCTGCTCGCCCACACCTCGGCAGCATTTTTGAAAAATTGCTGGATCAAAAAACTTTTTGTTTGCCTGCGGTTTTTGGTTAGGAATTGTGATTCTTAGAGAAACCATCTGAATCCGGTTCGGCAAGGCTGGGGCACATCCCCAGCTTGCCTTGGGAATCGCAATTGCCCCTGAAACCTTGTATCTCATTACAACCTTTCAATTTTTAAGGCAATTGCGATTCTTTTCGATTCTCTCTTAGATTTTTGTTGCATTTGATTGTACAGTTTAATTTGCTTCGCAAATGTGGGCTGCTCGCCCACACCTCAGCAGCATTTTTGAAAAACTGCTGCACCGAAAAACTTTTAGTTGCCTGTGGCTTGGATTTTATTACATATTCTGATTTTTATTTTATATTGCAGAAAGGAGGAAATCGTATGAGCAAAAAATTTGAAAAGTTACGCTTTCGGGTTGCAAAAACCGGAAGAGCAAAATATATTTCCCATCTGGATTTTGTCCGCTGTGTGCAACGTGCCATTCGGCGTTCTGGTCTGCCCGTACATTACACCAACGGCTTTCATCCGCACATGGAAGCAGTTTTTGCTACAGCCCTGCCGCTGGGCATGGAAAGCATTGGAGAAGTCTTAGAAATTCGATTTGCAGAGCCAGTTGAACCAGAAGCAGCCAGAACTTGCTTACAAGCATCCTTGCCAGAGGGCATGAAACTCCTGCAAGTTTATCAGCCTGTTCATAAAATGGGAGAATTAGCATATGTTCGCTATCGGGTGACCATTCCGAGCGAACAGCCGGAACAGCTTTTCGAGCAGTGGCATGCGTTCTTGCAGCAGCCAGAAGTCCTGGTGGAAAAGAAGTCAAAACGTGGAATGCGGACGGTGGACTTGCTGCCGCAGATTGACTGTCAGGTGGAACAGGTGATTGTGGGGGCGTTGGTGCTGGAATGGATGTTGTCGGTCGGGCAGCCAGAGAGCGTCAACCCAAACTTAATTGTAACAGCGTTTACATCGTTCGCAGGGGTGTCAGCGGAACAGGTGCAGATTTGCCGAACACAACTATGTACAGCAGAACGAACGGAATTTTTATGAGATAGGCTGCAAATTTCGAGCCGCAGGCAATTGCAGCAGGAAAACCAGACTACAAAATTAAATTTGCTCCGCAAATGTGGGCTGCTCGCCCACACCTCGGCAGCATTTTTGAAAAACTGCTGCACCGAAAAACTTTTTATTTGCCTGCGGCTCGTAATTGGAAACAAAATCTCGAACAGATGGCTCATTTTTTGCAGCCAACAGCGTTTCCAAATGCAAAAATAGAAAAAATCATGCGGCTGGAAAAAAATTTTGCAAAAACCCTTGCATTTTTCAAAAAAGTGTGGTATGATAGACAAGCATGAAAAAATCCGCCTGTCTGTTCCGGAAGTGACAGGCGAGGTGAATGCCAAAAAAACGACATTCAATCGGACAGTCCGCTGACGGGAACGGTTTCCGGACGCTTTTTTATTTTTTACCCGTTCAGTCTGCCGCAATATCGACAGGCACCGTTATGAATGTCTGAAAAAATAGGAGGAACCATCATGGACGCATTAAAAATGATCAGCAATGCCAGCTTGAAGCAGGAAGTTCCGGCTTTTAGTGTCGGCGACACCGTAAAGGTACACGTTAGAATCAAGGAAGGCGACAAGAGCCGTATCCAGGTTTTTGAAGGAACCGTTATCGCAAAGAAGCACGGCGGCATCCACGAAACCTTTACTGTAAGAAGAGTTGCTTACGGCTGCGGTATGGAACGTGTCTTCCCGCTGCACTCTCCAGTTGTAGATAAGGTTGAAGTTATCCGGAGAGGTAAAGTTCGCAGAGCAAAGCTGTACTATCTGCGTGACCGTGTCGGCAAGGCTGCAAAGGTTAAGGAACAGATCGGCTAAAAAACCAGTGAGCAGGCGAAACCAGACAGGGACGGCTTTTCCCGTTTTTGTCTGCCTGTTTCCTGCACAAAGAAAAAGGGGACGTATGTGCCCTTTTTTTATTATGTGCAGGTAGATGAAACTGCAAATACTTGCAAAATATACTTGCACCAGAAACGCAAGCAACGGAAATGAGGGCGGAAAAATGGAACCAAACACAGAAGAAACAACCAAAAAAGAGGAAAAAGGAACGTTCTGGAAAGATGCCGCAGACATGCTCGAAGCCGTTTTGATTTCCATCTTTTGCGTCATTATGCTGTTTGCCTATGTATTAAGACCCGTTACCGTAGAAGGACATTCCATGGAATCGACCCTGCAAGACCAGGACAAGTTGTTTATGACCGATTTGTTCTATACGCCGGAACGGGGCGATATTGTCATCATTGACAACGATGCCTCTCATACATTCGATGAAAACGGCAATTTGGTTGAGGGACAGGGACTTTCCACAGTCACCACAGAAAAGCGTTTGATCAAGCGAATCATTGCCGTGGGCGGCGAAACGCTCGACATCAATTTTGATGATGGTACAGTTACCATTGACGGCACGGTTCTGGATGAACCGTATATCAACAATCTGACGCTCAACGACGAAGGTGCGTTTTCCTATCCGATTACCATTCCGGACGGCTATTATTTCGTCATGGGGGACAATCGGCAGCACTCTTCGGATAGCCGTTACCCAATGGTCGGTCTGGTTGCAAAAGACCAGATTATGGGAAAAGCAATCCTGCGGTTTGCACCGATTTCCAAGTTTGGCGGGATTTATGACTGAGAACAGGAGGCAGTATGTCTGAAATTCAGATGGGAACGATTCAATGGTTTCCCGGACATATGACAAAAACACGCCGGATGATTGCGGCGAATCTGTCTTTGGTGGATGCCGTGGTGGAAATTCTGGATGCCAGAATCCCCAGCAGCAGCCAGAATCCGGAAATGCAGCGTTTGGTGAAGGAAAAACCTCGCATGCTGCTCCTGAACAAGGCAGATATGGCAGACCCGAACGCCACAGCCCGTTGGGTGCAGTACTACCAAAAGCAAAACCTGCTTGCCCTGCCGCTGGACTGCAAGACCGGAAAGGGCATCAAGCAATTTATCCCGATGGTACGCAACCAGCTGCTGAAACCGCTGATGGAAAAACGGGCAAAAGCCGGCATTGTCGGTGCACCGATTCGCCTGATGATTGTCGGAATTCCAAACGTTGGGAAATCTTCATTCATCAATCGCATGGCACAGTCCAAAAAGGCAAAAGTGGAAGACCGTCCGGGTGTCACCCGTACCAAGCAATGGGTGAAAATTGGCGACCAGATGGAATTGCTGGATATGCCGGGGGTTCTCTGGCCGAAGTTCGACGATCAGGAAGTTGCAAAGCGGCTTGCCTTTACCGGTGCGATTAAAGATGATATTATGGACTTGGAAAGTCTGGCAATGCTCCTGCTGGAATTTTTGGCGGAGCGATACCCGAAAGCACTGGAAGCTCGTTATAAAATGCAGGTTTCCGATGCGGACAGCGGGTTACAGCTGCTGGAACAGCTCGGCAGAAAACGGGGGATGCTGATTTCTGGCGGCGAAGTCAACTATGAACGGGCAGCTATTACCGTTTTAGATGAATTCCGCAGCGGTACGCTGGGACGGCTCACGCTGGAATTACCGGAGGCGTGACAATGGCTCGAACAGCAGTACCACAGTTTGATTTATACGGCTATGATGCCGAAAAACGGCAGCAATTCCCGTTGCTCTGCGGCGTGGACGAAGCCGGAAGAGGCCCACTCGCTGGGGATGTCTATGCAGCAGCCGTCATTCTCTCGCCGGAACACCTGCCGGAGGGGCTGAACGACAGCAAGAAACTCTCAGAGAAAAAACGGGAATTGTTATTTCCGCAGATTCAGGAGCAGGCAATTGCCTATTGCATCGCTACCGCAAGCGTGGCAGAAATCGAAGCCTATAACATCTTAGGGGCAACGATGCTTGCCATGCAGCGTGCGGTTGCTGGCTTGTCGGTACAGCCGAATCATGTCTTGATTGATGGGAATCGGATGCCGGAGCTTTCTGTTTCCGCAGAAACCGTGGTGAAAGGCGATGCCCATTCTGCAACGATTGCAGCCGCTTCCATTCTGGCAAAGGTGGCGAGAGATCACTATTTGTTGGAACTCGACCGGCAATATCCGCAGTATGGCTTTGCCCAGCACAAAGGCTACGGGACAAAGGCACATTGTGCAGCGATTTTGCAGTACGGAGCTTCTCCCGTACACCGGAAGGCATTCCTGAGAAAGCTGTTGCAAGGCCATGACACCAAGTGAAGCCGGACGGCGTGGGGAAACTGCCGTCTGCCAGTATTTGCTTCAGCGTGGCTACACGATTCGGAAACGTAATTACCGGATACGGGGCGGAGAAATTGACATCATTGCACAAAAGGGCGAAATTCTTGCCTTTGTGGAAGTCAAAAGCCGCAGGCAGAGTGAGGGGTTTCCGCTGGAGCATCTCTCTCCGCAGCAGCAACTTCGCATTGTGAAAGCCTCTTTGCAATACTGTGCAGCAGAGAATCCAGACTGGGCGTTGCAGCCTCGCTATGATGCCGCAGCCGTAGTGACAGAACGGGGACAGATTGTTTCCATAGAATACATAGAAAACGCATTCGATGCCAGTGGGCTGGATGCAATACGATAGGAAAAGGGTGGTTGTTATGTATTATAAAAGTACAAGAGATAGCAGCGTACGGGTAGAAAGTGCCGTTGCGATTTCGCAGGGGATTTCTGCTGATGGCGGTCTGTTCGTACCGGAACAGATTCCATCGATTACCAAGGAAGAACTGGCTGCTCTGGCAGACAAGACCTATGCACAGCGGGCAGCATTTGTATTTTCCCGTTATCTGACCGATTTCACCGAAGCAGAATTGGTTTATTGCACCGAAAGTGCTTATAACACCAAGCGGTTTGAAACAGAAAATATCGCAGAAATTGCACACCTCTTTGAAGGCACTTACATGCTCGAACTGTGGCATGGCCCAACCTGTGCATTCAAGGATATGGCATTGCAGATTCTGCCGTATTTCCTGACCACAGCCATGAAGAAGCTGCAACTGAAAGAAAAGATTGTCATTCTGGTTGCAACTTCCGGCGATACTGGCAAGGCTGCTCTTGAAGGCTTCAAGGATGTAGAAGGCACAGAAATTATGGTCTTCTATCCGGAAGATGGCGTGAGCGATATGCAGAAGCGGCAGATGGTAACACAGGAAGGCAGCAATGTCAACGTGTGTGCCGTAAAGGGCAATTTTGACGACTGCCAGAGCGGTGTTAAGAAAATCTTTACCGACAAGACCGTCAAGGAAGAACTGGCTGCCGGAAATATGCGGTTCTCCAGTGCCAATTCTATCAACTGGGGACGGCTCGTTCCGCAGATTGTTTACTATGTGTCCTCTTATGTGACACTGGTACAGCAGGGCGAATTGCAGATGGGTGAAACCCTGAACGTCGTTGTTCCGACTGGTAACTTCGGCAACATCCTCGCTGCTTACTATGCAAAGCAAATGGGCGTACCGCTCGGCAAGCTGATTTGTGCATCCAACATCAACAAGGTTCTGACCGATTTCATCAACACCGGCGTTTACAACCGGAATCGGGAATTCTATGCGACTTGCTCGCCGTCTATGGATATTCTGATTTCCAGCAATCTGGAACGGCTGCTGTACCTGCTGACCGGCGAAGACGATGCACAGATTCGGGAATGGTTCACCGCTCTGTCTGAAACCGGCACTTATGAAGTGACCGATGCCGTTAAGACTGCCCTCCAGAAGGACTTCTTCGGCGGATTCTGCGATGATGCTGCCACCAAGGCAACCATTCATCAGGTTTATGAAACTTATGGCTATACCTGCGATACCCATACTGCTGTTGCAGTCAAGGTTTATCAGGATTACCGCAAGGCAACTGGCGACACCACAAAGACCTTGATTGCATCCACTGCAAGCCCGTATAAGTTCAGCCCGAGCGTGCTCGAAGCCATCGCAAAAGAACCGGTTTCCGGCGATGAATATGCAATGGTTGACCAGCTGCACGAACTCTCGAACCTGCCGATTCCAGCGGCACTGGCAGACCTCAAGAACAAGGAACGCCGCTTCACCAGCTGCATTGACAAGAACGACCTGCAGAGCTTCGTTTTGCAGCAGCTGCACTTAGGATAAGCCATGCAGTTATACGGAATCGGTGACCTGCATCTGTCGCTGGGCGTGCCGGAAAAGCCGATGGACATCTTTCACGGCTGGGAAAACTATATGCAGCTGCTGGAACAACACTGGCGGGCAATGGTTCAGCCGGAAGATACGGTAGTGCTGGCAGGCGACCTCTCTTGGGGCATGACGCTGCCGCAGGCAAAAGCCGATTTCGCTTTTCTCGAAACCCTGCCGGGACAGAAAATTATCCTAAAGGGCAACCATGATTACTGGTGGAATTCCATGAAGAAAATGCAGCAGTTTTTTGCGGACAACGGCTTTAATAGCCTGCACATCCTGCACAACAATCACTATGCATTTCAGCAATATGGAATCTGCGGAACAAGAGGCTGGGTCAGTATCAACGGCGAAACCGCTGACGCAAAAGTACTGGCTCGGGAAGTGCAGCGGCTGGAAGTTTCCATTCAGTCTGCATTGAAAGAACAGCTCACGCCCATTGTGTTCCTGCACTATCCGCCGATTTATGGAAATTCCTATAACTATGAGATTTTAGAGGTGCTGCACCGCTACGCCATTACAGAGTGCTATTATGGGCATATCCACGGAAAAGCCCATCAATACGCCTTTGAAGGGGTGTATGAGGAAACCAAAATGCACTTAATCTCTGGTGATTATATACAATTTAAGCCTGTAAAAATCGTTTGATTTGTGCAAAAAAGAGAAGTGGAAAATTTCTATAGCCAAAAAAAACGGAATATGGTATAATAAACAAGCGTGCATAAAACGAAAACATTCGCACATGGCTCGTTTTCAGTGTGCGTGGTGAAATAGAAATATGGAGGACGAACAATCATGATTTTAAAATCATCTGAAAAAACAGATGTCAACATGACCGAACTGGTCGCTACTGTTGATGCAGAAACTTTTGAAAAGGCAATTGAAGCCGTTTATCAGCGTCAGAAGAAGAACATTTCTCTGCCGGGTTTCCGGAAGGGCAAAGTTCCGAGAAGACTGTGTGAAAGAACGTATGGCGAAGGCGTGTTCTTTGAAGATGCTCTGAACCTGATTCTGAATATGGAAATGCCGGGTGTCATTGCAGAAGCTGCTCTGAATCTGGTCGATGCTCCGAAGGTAGAAGTGACTTCTGTTAGCAAGGAAGACGGTGCAACTGTAAAGATTATTTGCGTGACCAAGCCGGAAATCCACATCGCTGACTACAAGGGCATGACTGCTCCGAAGGAAGACAAGGAAATCACAGATGAAGATGTTGCAAAGCAGGCTGAAAATGTTTGCAAGAGAAATGCAAAGATGGTTTCTGTGGACGACCGTGCAGCAGAAATGGGCGACGAAGTGACCCTCGACTTTGAAGGCTTCTTTGGCGATACGCCGTTTGAAGGCGGCAAGGGCGAAGACTTCCAGCTGAAGCTGGGCAGCGGTCAGTTTATCCCGGGCTTTGAAGAACAGGTTGCAGGTCACAAGATTGACGAAGATTTCGATGTAACTGTTACATTCCCAGAAGATTACCAGATGACCGATTATGCGGGCAAGGAAGCAGTCTTCAAGTGCAAGATCCATGCTATTAGCAAGGAAGAAATTCCGGAACTGACAGACGATTTCGTCAAGGAAATTTCTGATTTCGATACCGTTGACGAATGGAAGGCTGACGCTAAGAAGAAGCTGGAAGAAAATGCAGAACAGACCGCAAAGGTTGGCTTTGAAAATGCACTCGTTGCAAAGCTGATTGACAAGGTTCAGGATCCGATTCCGCACTGCATGTTTGAACAGCGTGCAGATAGCATGATGGATGCATTCGCAAATCAGCTGAAGGGTCAGAATGTAGACCTTGATCTGTATTTGCAGTACACGGGCATGACCAAGGATCAGCTGAAGGAAACATATCTGGAACGGGCTGAAAACGAAGTAAAGCTTCGTCTGGCTCTGGAAAAGATTGCAGAACTGGAAGGTCTGGAAGTTGCAGACGAAGAACTGGATGCAGAACTGACCAAGCTGGCTGAACAGTATAACATGACACTGGATGATGTTAAGGCTCGGATTCCGGTTGCAGAATACAAGCTGGATATGCTGGTAACTAAGGCTCTGGATCTGGTTAAGGATTCTGCTGTTGTAGATAACAGCGAACCGGCTGAAGCAGAAGCTGAAAAGACAGAAGAAGCTCCGGCTGAAGACAAGGATGCTGAATAATTTGTGCGTTTTTTGAACGCCAACAGATAGACACAACGGGCGAACCATTTTTAGTTCGCCCACTGTGCTATCCGGGAAAAAACAGGTTTTTTGTCGTTTTTTAGATATGTAACAAAACCCAACAAGCAAGAAAGAGAGGAATCAGAGATGAGTAATTTAGTCCCTTACGTTGTAGAACAGACCAGCCGTGGAGAACGGTCTTATGATATTTTTTCCCGTCTGCTGAACGACCGTATTATTATGCTGTGCGACCAGGTCAACGATGCCACTGCCAGCTTAGTCGTTGCACAGCTGCTGTATCTGGAAAGTCAGGATTCCGAAAAGGATATTTCTCTGTATATCAACAGCCCGGGCGGTTCGATTACCGCTGGTATGGCAATCTATGACACCATGCAGTATATCAAGTGTGACGTTTCCACCATCTGCATCGGCATGGCAGCTTCTATGGGAGCATTCCTGCTTTCTTCCGGTGCAAAGGGCAAGCGGATTTCCCTGCCGAACAGCGAAATCATGATTCACCAGCCGCTGATTTCCGGCGGCCTGTCTGGACAGTGCACCGACATCAAGATTCAGTCTGACCACTTGGTACGGATTCGGCAGAGAATGAATGAAATCTTAGCTGCCAACACCGGCAAGCCGATTGAAACGATTGAACGGGATACCGAACGGGATAACTATATGTATGCACAGGAAGCACTGGAATATGGTTTGATTGATAAAGTGATGACAAACCGGTAAGGAGTATACCTATATGTCAGAAAGAAAAGAAACCTGCTGCAACTTCTGCGGAAAGCCGGAAAGTCTGGTAGACAGCATGCTGTCCGCTGGCGATGTGCATATTTGTAACGAGTGCGTTTGCTATTGTTACGAAATGCTCTATGGCCCAACCCCGCAGAGCCGTGCAAAGAGCGGGAAAAAGTCGAACTCTTCTGCAAAACAGATTCAGCTGAAAAAACCAGCGGATATGAAGAAGATTCTGGACGAATATGTCATTGGACAGGATGCTGCCAAAATTTCGCTCAGCGTAGCCGTGTATAATCATTACAAGCGGATTCTGAGTCAGGATGACGGCGAAGATGTTGAACTGCAAAAGAGCAATGTGTTGCTGCTGGGGCCGACAGGTGTCGGAAAGACATTCTTAGCTCAGACCCTCGCTCGGATTCTGGACGTGCCGTTTGCGATTGCAGATGCGACCACCATTACCGAAGCCGGCTATGTTGGTGAAGACGTGGAAAACGTCCTGCTGCGGCTGATTCAGGCGGCAGATTTTGACGTGGAAGCTGCGGAACGGGGCATTATTTACATCGATGAAATTGACAAGATTTCCAGAAAGTCGGAGAATACCTCTCTGACCAGAGATGTCAGCGGCGAAGGCGTTCAGCAGGCATTGCTGAAAATCATCGAAGGAACGGTTTCCAACGTACCGCCGCAGGGCGGACGGAAACATCCGAATCAGGAATTTATCCGCATCAATACCAAGAATATTCTGTTCATCTGCGGTGGTGCATTTGACGGGCTGGAAAAGCTGATTCAGAAGCGAATGACCCCGTCTTCTGTTGGATTCGGTGCACCGATTTCCAACAAGAAAGCAGAGATGACGAATATCTTCCGGCAGGCAATTCCACAGGATTTGGTCAAGTTCGGATTAGTACCGGAATTGGTCGGCAGACTGCCGGTTATCACCACACTGGACGATTTGGACGAACCAGCATTGGTACGAATTTTGACCGAGCCGAAAAATGCACTGGTGAAGCAGTATCAGAAGCTGTTCGGCTATGACCACATGGAATTGGAAATCACACCGGAAGCTCTGACCGAAATTGCTGCAAAGGCAATTCAGCGGAAAACGGGTGCAAGAGGTCTGCGTTCCATCATGGAAGGCATTCTGGTACAAACCATGTACGACGTGCCGTCTTTGGAGCAGGCGAAGAAAGTCGTTGTGACCAAGGAATGTGTGACAGAGGGCAAGCAGCCGGAAATTTTAGATGCAGAGGGCAAGCCAATTGCTGTGCAGACAGAATCTGCAAAGTAAAACTCAGACAAATTAAAACAGATACGGGCAGTTCCTGCAATACATCGCAGGGGCTGCCCGTTTCGTATCTCAAGAGGTGGCGATATAGTCGGCATTGCTGTATCCCGTCAGCCCCCGGTAAGAAGTGACATACCAGTTTCCCGTCTTGCCGTAGAGCGGAATTTTTGTGCCATTGGGAATGCTGGCAAGGATTCGCCCCTTTGTCGAGGGGAATGCCCGTAGATTCAAGCCGCTGCCGTCCGTCTGAACCGTTCCGGACAGCACAGGCCCAGCAGAGATAAAGGGAATGCCGAAGTACTCACACAGCCCCTGCACGAGCGTGATTGCAATGCGGTTGAGGTTGTTACGAATCCAGTTTGCATCCTGTTCGTTGTCGTGATACCCCAGCTCACAGAGCACCGCCACGGCTTTGGTCTGCGTGACTTCTCCGAGCGTTGTGGTTGGACGGGCACGGCATTGGTCGGGAATCGGATAGATGGTTTTCAGGCGGTCAGCAAGGATATTTGCAAGAATCTGACTGAATCGACTGCCGGGGGCATAGTAAATATCAATCCCACGCAGCTTTCCGGATAGGCTTTCGGGTGCAGCATTGCTGTGTAAGGCAAGGTGTACGTCATAGCTGCCAGCGTTGGAATCTGCAATCGCTCCGGCTGCATTGCGGTTTGGGTCGTTTCGGGTGTAGGAAATGCCGCTGGAACGCAAATAAGGTTCCATGCGGTCAGCGATTTGGTTCATATAAAATTCTTCACTGCCGCCGTTGACATAGGGATTCCACTCTTGCGTGGATGGGCTGAGAAAAACATTTGGCATAATTACGTTCCTCCTGTATGATTTTTGGAAATCGGTTCTATTTATTCTATGCAGCAGACAAGAAAAACGAAACGCAGAATTTACAGGCACTTTTCTTTTTTCTATTAGAATCGCTGCATTTTTTGCTTTTTTCTGTGTAATTCGGTAAAATTCGCTTAGAATCAAAAAAATACTTAAAAAAGAAAAAAGTAAAAAAATATGATTGACAAGTGGGGAAAGTTGTGCTATAATTAATCATGTTGCAGCGGTAATGCAGCAAACGAAATACAAAAATGCGGATATGGCGGAATCGGCAGACGCGCTAGCTTCAGGTGCTAGTCCTCGCAAGGGGGTGGAGGTTCAAGTCCTCTTATCCGCACCAGCCTTGTATTTTGTTTGTAACAGCAAGTTTCCCTGCATTGAATATGCGGATATGGCGGAATCGGCAGACGCGCTAGCTTCAGGTGCTAGTCCTCGCAAGGGGGTGGAGGTTCAAGTCCTCTTATCCGCACCAAAAAGAACTCTCGAGTGTTCGGGAGTTCTTTTTTTGTCTTTTTACGGGAAAACAGGAAAGGAGTTGCAAATGCAGGCATTACCAGAAACAAAACGTCTGTTCCTGCGAGAATGGACGATGCAAGACTTGGATGCATGGGCTGCGATTTTATCGGATGCGGAAGTGATGCGGTACTATCCGAAACCATTTGACCGCCAGAAAGTACAGGATTGGATTGCGTGGAATCTGGAAAATTACCGAACGGATGGATTCGGCTTGTGGGCGGTGCACCTGCGGGCAACTGGGGAATTACTGGGCGATTGCGGAATCACAATGCAGCAGATTCACGGGCAGCGTCTGCCGGAGATTGGGTTTCATATGAAGAAATCTGTCTGGGGGAAGGGATACGCCACAGAGGCAGCGAGAGCGTGCTTAACGTGGGGCATGCAGCGGACGGATTTTCCAGCATTCTATTGCTATCAGAAGAGCACGAACTTGCCCTCACGGCGAGTTGCGGAGAAACTGGGAATGACCTTGCAGGAGATATACGCAGACCCTGTGAATACGTTTACTAGCGTGTATGCAATTACAAGAGTAAAATTTTTCGCAGAAACACAAAACGCCATACGATAATTAACATAACAGCGAGAGCCTATTTCGCATGGAAATGCAGCAAACGGATTTCCAGCGTTCCATTGCTACCAGAAGAGCACGAATTTGCCATCACGGCGAGTTGCAGAGAAACTGGGAATGACCTTACAGGAGATATATACAGACCCTGTGAATACGTTTACTAGCGTGTATGCAATTACAAGAGTAAAATTTTTCGCAGAAACAAACAACGCCCTACTGTAATCACACAGCAGGGCGTTGCTTGACGAATGATGCAATTGCTTATAGGAAAATATATTTCAATAAGAACAGCATTGCCAGCACATATAGCAGCGGTTTTACTTCCTTGCCCTTACCGCAAACGAGATGCAGCAGAACGAAGGAAATAATGCCGATGGAAATGCCCTCGGAAATGCTATAGAATAATGGCATTGCCAGCACGCACAGATAAGCCGGAATGGCATGGAGATAGTTATTCTGTTTGAACGAAATCTCTGTGATGGAACTGAACATCAGGAAACCAACAATTACCAGAGCCGGAGCAGTTGCAAAAGATGGAATTGCAATGAAGATTGGAGCGAAGAACATCGAAATCAAGAACAGAATTGCTGTTATGACAGCACTGAACCCTGTTCTTCCGCCAGCAGCCACACCAGCAGAGGATTCTACAAAGGTAGTGGTGGTGGAAGTTCCCAGAATGGCACCAGCTGTGGTTGCGATGGAATCCGCCAGCAGAGCCGGCTTGATTTTCGGCAGCTTGCCATTCTTGTCCAGCATGTTCGCCTTGTTGCAAACGCCAATCAAAGTGCCCAGTGTGTCGAAGATGTCCACGAATAAGAACGAGAAGATAACAACAATAAAGTTTACAATGCTGATACCGTCAAAATCTGCATGGAAACACTGTCCAAATGTGTCGCCAAGAGCAGAGAAGTCAGTCATCGAAAGGGTCGGAATCAGGCTGTTATAGCCAGCTTCTGTATCAACGGTATATAAATCCGGTCAGCTGGCAGAGAATCCCCAGCAGCCATGTTCCCAAGATACCAATCAGAATCGAACCCTTGATACCCTTGATATACAGAACGGCAGTCAGGAAGATTCCAATGATTGCTAGCAATGCACAGATGCCAGAGGTGTGGAAGTCATCCGTAAAGGAAACGAGCGAAACCAGCGTGGAATCATTGTTGACAACAACACCAGCATTTTGCAGCCCGATAAAGGCAATATAAACGCCAATACCCACAGAAACCGCCTGCTTTAACGACATTGGAATGACATTGAACAGTGCCTCTCGGACGTTTGTCAGCGAGAGCACTAAAAAGACAAGCCCCTCAATAAAGACTGCCAGAAGAGCAACCTGCCATGGGTAACCCATGTTGCCAACAACCGTATAAGCAAAGAATGCATTCAATCCCATGCCGGCAGAGAGGGCGAACGGCAGATTTGCCATCAGACCCATACACATTGTTCCGAGGAACGATGCCAGACAGGTTGCCAGCAGAACAGCAGTTGGATTCATGCCCGTTTCACTTAAAATGTTCGGGTTGACTGCAAGAATATATGCCATTGTCATAAAGGTGGTAACACCAGCAATGCATTCTGTTTTGATGTTGGTGTTGTTTTCTTTGAGGTGGAAGAGTTTTTCCATCATTCTGCTTGCCCCTCCTCATCATATTCAGCAATATAGGGAAGATTGCGGTAGAGTTCGCCGCAGTCCAGCCCATAGCCAATGACAAACAAGTCCGGAATGGTAAATAGAGAGAGGTCGGCTTTGAGGTCGACCAAACGGCGGTCTGGCTTGTCCAGCAGGGTGATGATTTTCAGGGAGAGCGGATTTCTTGCCAGCAGCATTTTTTTGACATCATTCAAGGTGCGTCCGGTGTCAATGATGTCCTCGGCAATAATCACATGATAGTTGCTGATGTCTTGCTGTAAGTCCATCGTGATTTTTACAACGCCTGTGGAAACCGTGCCGCTGTAGTAGCTCTTGGCACACATAAAAGCAGTTTCACAGGGAATGGTGATAGCACGGCAGAGGTCTGCCATAAAGACAAATGCACCGTTCAGGATGCTGACTAGCAGCAGAGGTTTTCCATCGTATTCCTTGCTGATTTGTGCACCGACTTCTTTGATTTTTGCCTGTAAGTCGGCTTCGGGGATGAGAATTTGCTTGATGTTTTTGCGAAATGTTTCGCTGTTCATGGGTAGTTCCTCCTTCTTGGTTTCTCGATAAAAGTAGTTAAGATGAGAAAACACTTTCTACATTGTACGAAATATTTTATGGAAAGTCAATAGCAAGAATGTGAATGGCAGAGAGAAGCGGATTTTTGGGGAGTCTGCAAGATACGAGCCACAGGCAGATAAAAGTTTTTTGATCCAACAATTTTTCAAAAATGTTGGCGA
>UMLG01035205.1_pt1 | contig 16726 bp, 14 predicted proteins | sample 1966511 | NCBI WGS metagenome assembly UMLG01 (sample SAMEA4836195, study PRJEB28245) | human gut metagenome | biome: gut microbiome; material: fecal sample | place: Denmark | collected 2008
ACCAAAACAAGTGCCGAAATGCTCTGATAGTACATCTCTTTAAATGTAAAATCCTCAGCAATTGTATTACCTGAGATTTCCTCATAATTTTCTAATTTAATTATTCTAACATAGCGTTTCATGTATTACAAGAATTTTACATACAAATTGCATGTTATGTACAAATTTCTACCTTTAATCTTTTTTTAATATTCTTATGATATTATTTCTTTATTTTCAAGAAATCTGTTATGATTAAATCATAGTAATTCATTAAAATTAAGAAAGGAAAAACTTATGAAAATTCTTGTAGTTGAAGATGAACCAGACTTAAATCACATTATTGCAAAGCATCTTCAGGCAGAAGGATACATTGTTGATTCCTGCTTTAACGGCAATGATGCTGTCTATTATATTACAGAAGAAAGTTATGATGCTATTTTGCTGGATGCCATGCTTCCTGGTAAAGATGGATTTGAAGTTTTAAAAGAGATTCGCAGTCAGAAAATTGAAACACCAGTTATGTTTCTGACTGCCCGTGACCAGACAGAGGATATTGTAACTGGTCTTGATTTCGGTGCCGATGATTACGTTGTAAAACCATTTTCTTTTGAGGAGGTTCTCGCAAGACTTCGTGTTATCATAAAGCGTAGCCCACAGGAACACGGAACTACCTACGAATGTGCTGATCTACTTATAGATACGGATAAAAAATCGGTAACACGAGCAGGCACAGATATTGAACTCTCCCCAAAGGAATACGCTATTTTAGAATACATGGTAAGAAATAAAAACATCGCTCTTTCCCGCTTACAGATTGAATCCAATGCGTGGGGACTTGATTTTGAGGGTGAATCTAACATTATCGATGTGTACATTCGGTATCTCCGCAAAAAAATTGATGATGATTTTGATGTAAAACTCATTCAGACAGTTCGTGGAATCGGATATATGTTAACTGAGCCTGATTAATGCACATTTATTTTATCAGAAATAGAGGAGAAATCATGAAACAAAATAAAAAAATTGCTATTACTCATTATATTTCTATACGTTTTTCCGCTATTATTTTTATCATGGCGGCTATTATGATTCTTTTTATTTCATACTTCTCAAATAAAACCATTTATTTTGACATCCGACGGCAAATCAGGAAAGAAACACACTATGATTTTCTCAATATTGATATACGAAATGGAAAAATATTCGTGAATAAAAATTTTATTTTTGAGGAAGATCATGTACAAAAAATTATTTTAGACAGTCAGGAAGATTTTTTCCGTGGTCACTATCCAGATAAAAAATTAAAAAATATCCCTGTTAATCAGTGGCATTTTCAAAAAGTAAAATGTTCTTCCGATTATTACTATATTTACGATCGCCCATACTTAAAAAAAGATACAATAACAAATAAAAGAGTCCTTGTTATTGTAAGAAATATCGGAAAGGCATCTGATTTTGACAGCCAATATAAAACAATGAAATACATTTCCTATACATTTACTTTTGTAATTGCTTTTATCGGCTTTTTACTTATTGGTATTGTTTCTTCCCAGCTGACTATACCTATGAAAAAAATCAAGGATACTGCCGATAAGATTGGGACTGATGGTGATCTGGCTAAACGTATAGAATATACCACTCCTTTTAAGGAATTAGATGCTATGATTCAGGCAAACAACCGAATGATGGACAGATTAGAAGATTTATTTCAACAACAACAGCAGTTTACTTCTGATGTTGCTCATGAACTCCGAACCCCTTCTGCCATTGTATCTGCTGAATGTCAGTATTTAAAAAAATATGGAAAAAACATAGATGATTATACGGAATCTTTAACCGTAATTGAACGTCAAAATACGAAAACAACTGAAATCATCTCACAACTTCTTCAACTTTCCCGTCTTGAGCAAGGACGCATAAAAGATGATTTTGAGTATAGTAACTTTAAAACACTCATTGAATCCGTTTGTGACATGGAACCACTTCAGTTTAAAAAACAGATAACGATTTATTCTAATCTTGATGATATATCCATTTATATGAATGTAGGCCTTATGGCTATCGCCGTGAAAAATATTATAAACAACGCAATGAAATACAGCAAAAATAAATCTTCTATCAAACTTAAATTATGGAAAGAAAAAGACTATGTTTTTTTTGAAGTAAAAGATTATGGCTGTGGTATGAGTGAAGAAACAAAAAAACACATTTATGACCGATTCTATCGAGCTGATAAATCTCGCAATACAGAAGGATTTGGGTTGGGGCTATCTCTCGTACATAAGATTATAGAACTGCATAAAGGAACAATTCGTGTGCAAAGTGAACTGGGAGTGGGTTCTATTTTTACACTTAGCCTTCCTTCAGATAAAAGTTCTCAATAATTGAATTAATCGCCCAAACTTTCCAGTCATCCACGCAAAAGATTCATTCTCTCTTGCAAAAGGAAGCTGTACCATAAGACTGACTCTTGCTTAAACACGTTCTAAAATCTTTAATCTTATTTTAATGTTTCTACGGTATCCTCTCCGTGTTAAAAATTATGAACAGCTATTCAGAATCCACTTGCCAACTACAGCACTTCTATCAAAAGAATAGATATATTAGACATAATTCGTCAAAGCCAAGAGTAATTGAAATTATAGATTTTAACATATAGTTTTCTATTATATAGGATTCTGAATAGCGTTGCAAAATAAATAAAAAAAGAATGAAAAGAGGATAACATGAAAACATTATACATACACATCGGCTGTCCCAAAACAGCCACCACTTCTATCCAATATTTTTGCAATGAAAATAAAGAAATACTCTCAAAAAACGGAATATATTTTCCTATTTTTGAACAAAAATATAAAGATGTCAATCCATATCGCAACGGACATTTTCTTATTGCCCATCAGTATGATTCCAATGGAAAAATCAATACTTTAGACGAACACAGAATTTTTCGTTTCAATATGGATCATATTATCTATATGTTTTCTAAATATAATAACATTCTTCTTTCCGATGAAAGCATCTGGCACAGTACACATTTTTTCAAAAAAGATTTGTGGGAAATTTTAAGAAAAGAATCTCTTAAAAGTGCATTTAAAATAAAAATCATTGTGTATCTCCGAAGACAAGATGCCGCTTTAAATTCCATGTGGAATCAAAAAATAAAGAAATCCAAACAGCGTTTCCGTTCTATGTCATGGGAGGAATTCATTAATACCACTCCTCCAGCTATTTATTTAGATTATGAAGAAGGTTTAAATGAAATCGCTTCTGAATTAGGCTCCGAAAATATCATTGTCCGCCGCTATGGTAAAAAATATTTTAAAAATGGGTCTATTTATGATGATTTTTTAAGCACACTTAGTCTTTCCCTGACAGATGATTATACAATCACCACCTTTGAACGTAACCCTCGTTTGAGCGGTAACTCTAATGAAATGCAGCGAATCTTTAACAGCATCCCTAACGCTACCAAAAAAGATTTTTCTTTCTTTTATCATATGCTCTCTGAAGTTTCATCGGAAGACCCCGATACAGAAAAACTGGGAATGTTCACTCCCGAAGAAGCTTCTGCCTTCATGGAAAACTATCGTGCCAGCAACCGTAGAATCATGGAAAAATATTTTAACTGCTCCGAAGATTTATTTAAAACGAATTTCAAAAACATAAAAAAATGGGAATGGAATTCCAGACATATGTGCGAGGATATTATCCGTGTCCTCGGCAACACTACTATTTCTTTAAGAAAAGAAAATGAAGATATGCAACAACATATCCTTGAATTAGAAAAAGCTATCGAATTGCAAAATGAAAATATATCCACCTTAAAAACCAAATTAAAACATCCGGTAAGAACTCTTTTCCAAAAGATTGCTGATTCGACTCATTAAATAGACAGACACCCTCAAATCCACCAACCTTGAATAGTGATTTCAAATTCATGAAAAAACAGAAAATAAAACCCCCATATCATCTTATCTGTGGACTGGGAGCAAGTGTTGGATGCGAGTATAGGGGCGACTATTCAACACATCGCAACGAAAGTCACAGATAGGACGGTATGAGGGTTCTATTTTCGTCTGTCTATTTTAAAAAATCACTATTCAATAGTAATATACTGTTTTTCTTCCACTGGTTTCTGCACTTCTTTTGGAACTGCTACCGTTAAAATTCCATTATTAAATGCAGCCTTCAAATCTTCCTGTTTTACACCTTCACCAACATAGAAGCTTCTCTGGCAGCTTCCGCTATATCTTTCTCTACGGATGTAGTTACCCTGTTTATCTTTCTCATCTTTGTTAGTATTCTGCTGTGCGGTAACAGTCAGGTAACCATCTTTCAGTTCTGCTTTAATGTTCTCTTTTTCAACTCCCGGCATTTCCATCTCAAGTTCGTAATGGTCACCAGCGTCTTTTACATCTGTCTTCATCAGATCATAGTTAGCAGTTGTATAATTTCCTGCGAATGGGAACATATCATCAAATACATCATCTACAAAATTATTTCCAAAAATACTAGGCATCATCATAAGTCATTTCTCCCTTCAAATAAAATCCTAAATAACGGATTCTTAAATAATCAATTTTAAAAAATTATATTTTAATCTATTATTCAAGCTACTAATTTCATTACTAATTCTGCTTTGAAATCCTCGCCTGTATTATTAACCTGTTCACTTATATTTCATCAGAGTTCCTTTCGGTCATCTGTTGTTTTATTAAACTTTATTTTCAAGTTTTTTATTCGATTTTATTCGATTCTCAATAGACGTTAAGGAATTATTCACCGATTGTAATATATTTCTTCTCTTCTTTTGCTTTCTTATCTTCTTTCGGAACGCTGATACTTAAAATACCATTCTTAAATGCAGCTTTCACATCTTCCTGCTTTACATCTCCAATGTAGAAGCTTCTTGATAAATTACCTGCGTAACGTTCACGGCGGATATACTTACCAGTTTCTTTGTCAGTCTCATCTTTATCTAAACCTTTTGCAGCAGAAATGGTAAGATATCCATTCTCAAGTTCCATCTTAATCTCATCTTTCTTAAATCCTGGAAGATCAACGTCTACTTCGTAACTATTCTTTGTCTCTCTTACATCTGTCTTCATAAGGTTCTTTGCATGTTTTCCATACAACGGATTCTTCTTACCGAAAAATCTCTTTTCAACCGGGTCACTAAACCAGCTATCAAAATCATCAAATAAATTCTCTCCAAAAATACTAGGCATCATCATAAGTCATTGCTCCTTTCAAACTCTTTTACTGTCTTCAGCAAATCGGAAGCATCTTTCTTTCGACTATGTTGAAATGATTTTTCTGAACTTTGGTTTGGAACTCTTTTTCTTATCTCTTTATGTCCTCTCCTTTGTTCTAGCTGTAATATAACACTTATTATTAGCCACGTCAAGCGTTGAGTGCTAAAAATTTGTGAACATTTTGTGAAATCTTCTTGATTTTCTCTCAAGGCTTTTTATTTTGAGTCAGAACTGATTTTCCCTTAAATAATTCCTGCATTATTTCCTGAGTAAGTCTCTGGTCTGTCAACTCTTCCATATGCGGTCAAATGAAACTCCAATCTCACAGAAAACAATCCATTTTCCTCCGAAAATGAACTCTTTCCCCCAAGCTGCTGCATCATTTTTTCCACACTCATTAAACCGATATGATTACTTTCCACTCCTGTACTTTGCTGCTTAATACCGTTCGACATTGTAAGTATATACGTTGTCTTTGTAAAACAGCCTTTTATATTTACTGGAACCGACTTATCTCCATACTTCAGAATATTTGAAAAAAGATTACTGAATATTCTTTTTATCATTCCTTTATCACCAGTAATCCATCTTTCTACATTCGTATAATCAAGCTCCGGCTGAAATCCTGCAAGCTTGATAAAGTCACTATGTTCATTAATGCAATCTCTAAAATATTCTATTGGTATTTCCTTGACTTTCGGATCATCTACCTCCTCAAATACCAGTGCATATTCAAACATTCTGTCCGTCATTTCCCGGATGTCACTTGTCTTTTGCAGACAGCGATTCAGATATTCCTCATGCATTTCCGGGTTTCGGTTTAATCGAAGTACTTCCAAATATCCATTTAAAATTGTCAAAGGCGTTCTCAAGTCATGGGACATCGCTGTAATCAAGTCCTGATTTGCCCTGCGGCTTTCCTTTTCACGAACCAAAGTATCCTGCAGAGCTGTCCGCAGATTATCCAGTTCTTCTGCGATAATTCCAATCTCGTCCTGACCCATCTCCGGCACGCTGTCTCGGAGATTACCTGCTGCCATTCGCAAAATTTCATCCTTCAACGAGGCAACCATATTCATTTTCTTTTTTATGAAAAATAAAATCACTCCGAAGAACAATCCGATGCTGACTGTCAAACAAAAAATACAATATGGATAAATAAATCGCACTCTATGATAAAACCACACCATTACCGTTGCGTATCCATTTTTAAACTTCATCGGGAACTCATATGTCTCCTCACCTTCTCCACCGGTAAGCTGATAACCCATATCAAAAAATGTACTAAATGCCGCATTATTTAACACGCTCGGAAACTTTCCTGCTACATAGGTTCCCTCTTTTAAGTTATAAATATAAATGCCCGTATATTTGTCTCCCTGACTAAGAAATGGCTGTATCTTTTTAATTCCCTCCTTATCATCTTCAGAAGACGGAATATTATAATTGGCAGCTTCTGTCCGCAGTTTTTCCCAAAAATCCTCATCCTGTGACATATCCCGGAATCCCGGAACCTGCTGAACATACTCGTAAATATCCCACTTATTCAGCCACAAAACTTCAAACAATAAAATGCTTGCCAGCCCCGTCAAAAGAATAAGAACCATCAACTGCGTATGAATCTTCCATCCTTTCGCCTTTGTCTGTACCTTTTTAATCACAGTAATACCCCTTTCCCCAGGAGGTCTTTATAATCATCGGATTCTTAGAATCTCTTTCTACCTTTCTTCGAAGATTTCGAATATGCACCATGACCGTATTCTCCGCTCCATAATAGAAATTCTCTTTCCATACTGCTTCATAAAGCCGCTCTGTCGAAAAGACCTGCCTTCTATTTTTCAAAAGCAACAGCAATATCGCATATTCTGTATCTGTAAGCTCCAATAACTGCCCATCAGAATATACACTTTTTGTCTCCTCAGCCACAACCAGATTCTTGCAGGAAAAATTCTTTGGTGTCTCTACTTTCTCCGCCTTTCCTTTATAAACCTGATACCTGCGAATCAGCGCCTTCGCTCTGCTAATTAGCTCATTATAAGAAAAAGGCTTCGCCAGATAATCATCCCCGCCACTCGAAAATCCTAATGTCTTATCACTGTCCTTCGTTCTCGCACTCAAAAATAAAATCGGCGCATTACTCTCTTCCCGCATCTTCCGGCATGTCTGGTATCCATCCATTCCCGGCATCATGATATCAAGAATAATCAGATCATACTCCCTGTTTTCCAACATCTCCAATGCCTTAACGCCATTTCCCGCTGTCTCTACCAGATACCCTTCACCACCGAGCAATACCTGTATAATCTCCCGAATCTCCGGATTATCATCCACAACTAAAATACTTGAACTATTCTCTTCCAAATCTATCTGCCTTTCTAAAATAATTTCTTAAACATCTTCCAATCTCAGTATTTATTGCTGCATTTCATATTTGATACACCAGCAATACACTTACTGAATTTTCTTATTTGATTTATAAAAACCTCTATACAAAAAAATACTAATAAGAATCTTTTTTGTAAAACATTTTTTATTATTTTATTATACCTTATTTCGGCATGAAAAAAGAAAAAAAGAGCCTATCTTAAGTATTTTTAAGTTTTACTTAAGATAGGCTGTCACATTCTTTTTTCCAGATACTCTTATACGCTATTTAAATATTGTTACTATACTTCCACCTCTATAAATATCTTTCCAACCGTTCTTCCACCGTATTTTTCATCTTTTCTATTACTTCCTCGCACCAGCTTTTTTCCAGACCTGCCTGCATCCCCACCGCCAGCAGTTCCTTTTTCCCTGGACTTCTTCCATTACCATCTACCATTGTGGTATGCTCTCCATAATAAGTATTGCTGAAAGTAAGGTCATACGCAGGACTCAATCGCCATCCCTTTTTCATTTCATCGTACAAATATGTGAAATTCTTAGAATGATCATCCCTATTATGTGCAAACACATTAAAGCACATTCTGCGAAACATCTCTCTTACATCAGCTTCATTATCTCTCGTCAAAATCTTAGTCAATTTCATAAGGCTATGATAATCCAGGCTCGGCTGTTCAAAATCCAGCTCCAACAATGCCGCTGCTGTTAACATATGAATCCTCTTTTTCTTATTTCCTGCTTTTACTTTTGTTCCTATTCCATCTACTATTCTTTCTCTGTCAAAACGCTTAATACCAAAATAGCCTTTGCATTTCTTTGATGGAAAAAGCCGCACTTCCGTCATATCAATTCCACACGCTTTCGCACATAAAGCATACTCATACTCCATCCCTCCTGCATCCTGACCGTCTACATGAGCTGGGAACTTTATAATCCAGTCTTCTCCATCAATTTCCGTCATAATCTTAGGTCTGGCACCTCCACTGGTTCCTCCCAGCAGATACAACTCATCCAATTTTTCTGAATACTCTGTATTCAATATCTTCTGGCACTGTAATGCTAAATCATCTAAATCATATCCCTGCGGCTCAAAAGAAAAATGTTCCTCCGGCCGATACGTCAATGCTCCCATTCCATACTGTCCCACAATCGCCAAACGATTCAGCATTGTCATTTCTTCTGGCTTCATTCCTTTTTTCCGCAACATACGATTCAATAATAAATTACCCCACCCATCAGGAAGACTATCCCCAAAAACACCAAATAAACCGCCGAAATACTCTTTTGTTGGTATAAAAACCTGCTCCTTTAACGGCAAAGAAAAAGGACTAATAGAAAATCCTGTTTCCAGCCATTCCTCACTGTACTCAAATGCAATCTTTCTTCCTGCCATTAACGCCAGATTTCCAACTACTTTTCCATCATATAAAACTTGTAGTGTTCCGTTTTCTTTCATCAATAACCTCCTGAATATTCCGATATGGAACCTGTGTAAATAACTCACGAAGTTCATCTGCCATATCCAACGCCATCGCCAGCTTCGTAAGCGACAACAATGAAATCTTCCCCGTAGCCTCAAACCTCTTCACAGAACCATAACTCACCCCACTCATACGAGAAAGTTCCTCCTGCGAAATCTTTCTCCTCCGCCTAATATTCCGCACCCTCTGCGCCAGCTTCATATCAAGTTCTTCCGCCGTTTCCCAAACCAACGCCTCCATCAATGTATCTCCTTTTCTCGCTCCACTATTCTATACTCAATCTTGTTTGTGCTCAATCTTATTCATATTTTTATATTTATCCTCATTTTTCAGATAATATATTATCTAAAATCTCCGTTTTTAAGCTATTTTAGATAATATATTATCTACTATTTTACAACTAGCTTACCTCTTTAAAAATAATATGTCAAGAAGGCAAAAATTTATTCCAGCATTAAAGTCAAAAACTCTTCACCTTGATTTTTTTATCTTAAAACCAGTGTATTTCACTTATTATTTTCGTCCTAAAATATATATTCAAATATTTGAATATATATTCTTTACACTTTCCTTATCAAATCACCCAAAAATTTTGTATCCAAAAATCGAGTTCTGCTTTGTGAGGCTGCGGAACAGGCGAACTCCTGAAGGTAAATAAAGCATATTTGTGACTTTAGTCGCTGCGGTTTGAATGTTCACTTACATCCAAACCTTGCTCCGAGGCCACAAATATGCTTTATTTACCTTCAGGAGTTCTGTTTGTTAGCAGCTCAGAAAATCAGTTGGAGAGATTTGGGTGAGAAGGCAGGGGATATACAATTTCTGGAAAATGAAATTCCATTGGATTGACGTTTAAAATATTATTATAATGGCATATGACATATTGATTTATGAATACTGCTTTTTTCATCTAATTAGAAATTTGAACTGATTTATGACCTCATCTTGTGAAAAAAAGTGTTTCCATTGAAAATGTAAAGGGAAACTATACAAATCTATAAAAAACAGATAAAATCTCAACTCTCCCCAAAACATAAATTCTGACTGTTCTTCAACTTCCAAAGACAGCTCTCAGTAAATAAAATAACCTATATTTGTGGCCTCGGAGCAAGGTTTGGATACGAGCGTGTGTAAGCGAGTATTCAAACCGCAGCGACTAAAGTCACAAATATAGGTTATTTACTGAGAGCGTCTCCTTGCCTGCGGCAAACCAGAATTCAAACTCTATTATGCAGCTTCTTCAAACTGTGAATTATACAATTGAGCATAGAATCCACCTTTCGCAAGTAACTCTTCATGATTTCCCTGTTCGATAATATCTCCATCTTTCATCACAAGAATCACATCTGCATTTTTAATCGTAGACAATCTATGCGCGATTACAAAACTCGTTCTGCCTTCCATAAGATTATCCATAGCCTTTTGGATAAGAGCCTCTGTACGAGTATCTACAGAAGATGTTGCCTCATCAAGAATCATTACCTTGCTGTCTGCCAAAATAGCTCTTGCGATAGTAAGGAGCTGTTTCTGTCCCTGAGACACATTACTTGCATCTTCATTAAGTTCCATGTTGTAACCGCCTGGAAGTGTTCGGATAAAGCTGTCTGCATGAGCTGCTTTTGCTGCCTCGATAACTTCTTCATCTGTTGCATCCAAACGTCCATAACGGATATTTTCCATAATAGTTCCTTTATAGAGCCATGTATCCTGTAACACCATTCCAAATGCTTTACGAAGATCACGTCTGTTATAATCACGAACATCATGATTATCTAAAAGAATCTGACCACTATTTACATCATAGAAACGCATAAGCAGTTTCACCATTGTTGTTTTTCCTGCACCGGTAGGCCCGACAATTGCGATTTTCTGACCCGGCTTTACGTCTACAGAAAAATCGTTGATAATCGTCTGATTTGGATTGTAGCCAAAATTCACATGAAAGAATTTCACTTCTCCTGTTACGTTTTCTACAGATACCGCTCCCTCGTGTTCCTGATCTTCTTCCTCTTCTTCTAAGAATTCAAATACTCTCTCGGAGGCTGCTGTCATGGACTGTACCTGATTGATAACCTGAGCAATCTGCTGGATTGGCTGTGTAAAGTTCTTTACATACTGAATAAATGCCTGAATATCACCGACACCAATCGTTCCTCTAATTGCTAACAGTCCACCGGAAATAGCAACTCCGGCATACCCAAGGTTTCCGACAAATGCCATGATTGGCTGCATTAAACCTGACAAAAACTGAGATTTCCATGCGGATTCATATAAGACTCCATTGGTTTCATCAAATGTTTTTACCATATCTTTTTCTTTGTTAAATGCTTTAATGACCAGATGACCACCATAACTTTCTTCTACCTGTCCATTAATATGTCCAAGATATTCCTGCTGTGTGCGGAAATATTTCTGAGAAAACTTTACGACTGTAGACATTAAGATTGCCGATACCGGTAAAATGATAAATGCAATTAATGTCATTAACGGTGAAATGGTGAGCATCATTACAACGACACCAATAAGCGTTGCTGTTGAAGTAATAACCTGCGTTACACTCTGGTTTAATCCCTGACCTAATGTATCTACATCGTTGGTGATTCTTGAAAGAACTTCACCATAAGTACGACTTTCAAAGTACTTCATCGGCATACGGTTAATTTTCTCCGAGATTTCTTTTCGAAGGCGGTAACATATTTTCTGTGTTACGCCTGTCATAATCCATCCCTGTAAAAAGTTAAACACTGTACTTGTCAGATACAATCCTAAAGTAAGCAAAAGGATCTTTCCGATACGGGTAAAATCAATCCCGCCTGTTCCGGCAATCTTTTTCATCAGGCCTTCGGCCAGCGCAGTAGTTGCCTTTCCCATAACCTTTGGTCCAGCTACTGAAAATACTGTAGATATTGCCGCAAAAATCATTACCGCAAGAATCGCAAATTTATAATTTCCAATATAGCGAATGAGTTTCTTAAAAGAACCACTGAAGTTCTTTGCCTTCTCTCCACCTTGCATCATTCTTCTTCCGCCACCCATCGGGCCACGACCCCCCATTGGGCCTCTGTTTGATGTTCCTGCTTTATTTTCAGCCATTTTACTTACCTCCTTTCTTATGTTTTAACTTCTTGTCATCAGACTTTTCCTTTAATTTGTTATTTTCTTTCTCATCAATTTTTGTAGAAAGGATTTCTTTCTTATTTGTTTCCTTCTCTGCTTTTTCTTCTGCCAAACCTAATTTCTCAAGTCCAAGCTCCTTTTCAGAAAGCTGTGACTTAGCAATCTGAAGATATACCTCACAGTTTTTCAGCAGTTCTTCATGTGTTCCTTTTCCAACAATCTTTCCATCATCCAAAACAAGAATCTGATCTGCATGTAAAATCGTGCTGACTCTCTGCGCTACAATTACGATAGATGCATCCTGCACCTTTTCATTTAATTCCTTACGAAGTGCTGCATCTGTCTTCATATCAAGTGCGGAAAAGCTATCGTCAAATACAAGTACTTTTGCCTTTTTCGCAATCGCTCTTGCAATCGCAAGACGCTGTTTCTGTCCACCAGATACATTACTTCCGCCCTGGGCAATCGGACTGTCGTATTTTTCTTTTTTCGTCTCAATAAATTCTGTCGCCTGGGCAATTTCTGCTGCTTCTTTTATATCCTCATCTGTCGCATCTGCTTTTCCAAATCGCAGGTTAGAAGCGATTGTTCCTGAGAAAAGAACACCTTTCTGTGGCACAAATCCGATTTCCTCTCGGAGTTCTTCCATAGAAATCCGGCGAATATCTTTGCCATCTAATGTAATCTGTCCACCTGTCACATCATAAAATCTTGGAATCAGATTAACCAGCGTAGACTTTCCACAGCCGGTACTTCCGATAATTGCCGTTGTCTTGCCTGGCTCCACTTTAAAATCAATATCAGAAAGCACGTTATGTTCTGCTCCCGGATACTTGAAATCCACATGTGAGAATTCCAGAACACCTTTATGCTCCTTAAGCGTTTCTGGCTTCTTCACATTCTGAACAGAAGCTTCTGTCTTAAGAACTTCATCAATACGATCTGCTGCAACACCCGCTCTTGGTACCATAATAGACATCGCTGTCATCATAAGAAATGCCATAACGATCTGCATTGCATAAGTAATAAACGCTGTCATCGCACCAACCTGTAACGTACCCGCATCAATTTTTTGTGCGGAAACCCATGTGATTAGAATGGTAACACTGTACATGATAAACATCATTCCCGGCATCATAAACGTCATAATACGGTTTGTAAAAAGCTGCGTACCTGTCAACTTTTTATTCGCTTCATCAAAAGGCTCTTCCTCTGTTTTCTCTCTGCCAAATGCACGAATAACAGAAAGTCCTGTTAAAATCTCTCTGGAAACAAGGTTAAGACCATCTACTAATGTCTGCATAATTTTGAACTTCGGCATCGCTATCGAAACAAGCAGCATAACAAATCCGAGAATCACAACAACCGCAAGAGCAATAATCCATTCCATTCCTGCTCCGGTCTGATACACTTTAATAATTCCACCAATTCCGATAATCGGTGCATACAAAAGAAGTCTCAGCATAACTGCTGTAACCATCTGAATCTGCTGAATATCGTTTGTACTTCTTGTAATAAGAGATGCTGTAGAAAAACGGTTCATTTCCGCATTTGAAAATCCCATAACCTTTTTATAGATTTTTCCTCGCAAATCCCTGCCAATACTCGCACCTACCTTAGAAGCAAGAAAACCGACTCCAATCGCCGCTACCAGAATCATAAATGCAATTCCAAGCATACGGCCGCCTTCTTTCCAGAGATAATCTGTCTGTATCTTATCGATATCTACTCCTGCAGCTTTATCACATTTTGTCGCATAGGCAACACCTGTAGAAAATAAAGTACTCTCTCCAATATCATTCATTTTCTTTTCGATTTCTTCTCTGGACTTCTGGATATCTTTGGCACTCATCATTCCTGTCTGCTTCATCTGATACAGCATTGGGCGCACATCAACGTAAATAACCTTTTTCCCGTTATCATCTTCCTCCTGAAAGCTTTTAAACTTCATGTTGAGCATCTTTCCAATCTCATCGACACTCATATCATCTATTTTATCCTTCATCGGAGCCATCGCAGGATTCGAAGCAATCGAATTCTTAATCATCTTCTTAAACTGCGATTCTTTTACATTTGACATGTTATGATTTAAGAAAATCGCTGTAAGAAATGTATCATCTAACTGATCCAGCTTCTCCTCATCTTCCGCCTTGCAAATGTAATACTCACCTTTTTTCTCATAAGTATCCTTCCATATTTTCTTCTCTTTCGAAGTCATATACAACTGCGAAATCTCATACTCATCCTCCGTCATTTTCACAGGAAGAATATGCTCCACACCTTTATTCTGAATTCCCACATCAATGATATCTGACGTATACTGCGGCAGCGACAAATCGCCAAACGCCTGCACAATAAGCAACAGCACAATCGCAACGATCATATACCAGTATGGGGCCATATTTTTAAATATTTTTGTCATTCTTTATGTCCTCCAACTACTTTTTGTCAAAACAATTTTACTCTGACTACTATGTTCATCAAAAATCAGCATCGTTTATTATTATACTTTCCAATGCCTGCTCGTTCATCCTCTTCAATAAAATCTCTGAGCACTCCTCCAAAGAAAACTTCGCTGTATCAAGAACCAGATCATAGTTCTTCTCGTCCTTCCAGTCCTTTTTCGTCCAGAACTTAAAATACTTTTCCCTGCCCCAATCCTTTCTGTCCATTAAACGACGTGCCTTCTGCATCGTGTCTACATTTTCCTTATCAAAAATGCGCTGTACCCTCTTCTCCTTATCACTACAGCGAACAAAAACTGTCACAACATCTTCGCAGGATTTCAAAATTTCTGTAGAACATCTTCCGATAAAAACCGCCGGACCTTCTGCATGAAGATTCTTGATTGTCTCTTTCATTCCATAAAAAATCTCATTAATTTTCGCCATATTTTCATACTGATTATAGCCTGCCATCATCGCAATATTATAGAGAAAACTTCCTACTTTATTCTCGTCAAACTCCTTAAGAGTTGCAATCTCTATGCCATATCCTTTCGCGGCCTCAATCAGCAACTGTCCATCATAGTAAGGAATCTGTGCCTCTTTCGCGATGCGAATTCCGATATCCCGTCCTCCGCTGCCAAATTCCCTTTCTATTGCCACTGACTTCATATACTGCATTCCTTTCTTCTAATCTGACTAACTCTTTGGTCATCATCTTCATCAATACTCCAAAAATTATCTAAAATTTCTCCCGGTCATTTTCCAGTGGCATTATCAGTCGATGCCATTAAAAATACTTCCTGTAAATGCTATCTGTAAATATTTCCGTAAAGTAATTCTGTTACTTTTGAAGTTCCTCATCCAGACTGCGAAGCATCTTCTGCATTATCTGGTTCATAAGTTCTTTCTCCTCATCCGTCACATAACGCATGACAACCTCTTTACATTCATTATGAACCTCCAGCATATTTTTCGCTGCTTCCACAGCCTTCTCAGTTAACTCAATGTGTCTCTTTCTGCGGTCATTCTCATCCTCTGTCAAAACGACAAAACCTTTCGCCCGTAAATTATCTACAGACTTTGAAATGTGTGCTTTGGATAAATTCTTCTCCTCCACAATATCTTTTGCTGTATCACCACATGGTGAATGATATAAAAATAAAAGAATCTCCAGTTCTACATTTCTCACTCCGTATTTCTGTGCAAACACCTCTGACTTTTTATCAAGAAGCTTACGCATCTTCATTCCACAGGTATTAATTAACGAATCCCGCATAGTTTTATCCTCCTGTTATGTATCTTTTTCATATTCCTTAGGTTGCCTTTCGGCAATTAGTTTACTAACGAACTTGTTTGCATATAATAATCCTTTTCTTTCCAAATGTCAATGGTGAATTTTGAATTACCGAGCTGGCGAGGCAGACGAACTCCAGAATTTACTTCATAAACTTGTCTATCGCCTCATTCAATGCTTCAATCGCCTCATCATCCCCCGTTTTTATCGCATCAACAATACAAGTTGACATATGTTCTTTCAATATAACCCGGCTAAGGCTCTTGACTGCGGCATCTACAGCGGCGAGCTGGATTAACACTTCGCTGCAGTCTCTTCCAGATTCAATCATAATTTTTATAGACTTCATATGACCTATAATCCGGGCAATGCGGTTTAGTTCGTTTTTCACGATTTGGGGCGAATGGGTGTGTGTATGAGTGTAAACATTTCCGTTTGCATCTACATGGGTATGGGTATGCTGGTACACTGATGCTTCTCCTGATTTACCAATATGTTGATGTTCTGACAATTCCTCATGCTTATGAGAATGTCCTTCTTTATGTGTACTGTCATAGTGTACATTTCCTTGAATATCTTCCTGATTGTAAAAATTATTTCGATTTTTTATATATTCATTTTCTTGAATATGTATTTTCCCTCTCTTTTTTGTTGTGTCATTTTTCTTATTATTTTCATTTCGATTATTTTGAATATGTTTATTTTCCATTTTTATCCTGCCTCGTATTATTAAAATTTGTGGTAATTTTGAATTTTGTAATA
>UMLG01053642.1_pt1 | contig 16713 bp, 15 predicted proteins | sample 1966511 | NCBI WGS metagenome assembly UMLG01 (sample SAMEA4836195, study PRJEB28245) | human gut metagenome | biome: gut microbiome; material: fecal sample | place: Denmark | collected 2008
CGGCTGCTGTTACGGCCTGCTGGCGGCGGGCCGCAATGTGGCGCAGTGCTTCGCGGAAGAGTTCATCTTTGGTGCGCATGGCTTATCCCTCCGTGTCATCGTCAAAAACATCATTCCAGTTGGTCTGGAACAAGTCGGTTTTGGGGGCGGCTGGCTTTGCCCCGGTGGTCAGAATGTTGCTGCCCGCCAGCTGGCCCTGACCGCGCACCGCCGATACCGTGGTTAGTCCCTGCGCGTACCAGGAGCGCAGGATGCCGTCCACATAGCGCACCGTGCGGTGATTGTCCGCCCGCAGCAGGGCTTCCTCAATCATGTCCGCGCCAAAACGCCAGTCCTCGTGCCAGCGGGCAATGGCCCCGCGCTCCCAGCGGCTGAGCTGCGCAGGGGCGATGCCAAACAGGGCGGCAGACTCGATGCACCAGCTTTCCCGCTGGGCCTGTTGCTTTAAGTAACGTTCGGCGTCCTCGCCGGTTTCCACCCCGGCATCCCGCCATTTCAAAAGTTCGCGACTCAGCGCGCCAACGGTGCGGCGGCCCTGGCGGGCAACTTCGGCGCAGCAAAGCAGCACAACATCCGGCTGCCAGCCATCATTCAGATACCGGCTGACCAGCCGCTGCATTTCGGTTCGGCTGAGTGCCTTGCCGAATGCGGTCTGCGCTTCCTCGCATAGGACCGAAACATAAGGGTCGTTCAGGGTGGTCAGGTCGATGGCGGAAGCTTTCTGCATTTCGGTTTTGGGCAGGGGCGCATCCCGGTCACTGACCAGCAGCCCGGCACCGGCCCAATACTGCATGGCGCGCTTGGCGGCCTCAATGCTGGGCATGCCAAGATCCCGCGCCATGGTGCGGGGGTCGGTTCCGCCGCCGCCCAAAAGATACAACGCGGCGCGGATGGTATCGCCGTCTGCGCGGGCCAGGTGCGCGAACACCAGCCGCGGCACGGCAACACTTTCCCCATTTTGTTCCGCCAGCCTGTAACCCATGGCGTCAGATCCCCCTTTTACCCCAGTATAATATTAAATATTATACCATTGGCAGGGTAGGGTGTAAAGCGGCAAAACAAGACAGCAAAAACGCAAAAAATAGCAGTTCAACCAAATTGCAGCCCGGCATTTTGTACGGAATTGCCACAAAAAAGCTCTTGCATATGGGGATGTTTTACAATAAAATAAAAGAAAGAGAGCGATTTATCGGTTGAAATGACAGAACAGGAGTGAGACACATGGCAATCAATATGGTCAAATTACCCACCCAAAAACAGGATCTTGTACTGCGCGTGGCAAAGGGGCACTTTGCCACAAGCCACAGCCATATCAATTATTACATTGACGTTACCATGCAAAAGACCCGCCTTTCTGAAGCGCGCGCCGTGGCACTGGAACTGGTCAGCTCTTATACCCACACCACCATCGTGGATACCATCCTCTGCCTGGACGGCACCGAGGTGATCGGCGCCTGCATGGCCAGCGAGTTGACCCGCGATGGCTATGTAAACATGAACGCCCACCAGACCATCTATGTGGTCACGCCGGAACACACCACCGGCAGCCAGTTGCTGTTCCGCGAAAATACCTCTCCCATGATCGCGGGCAAACATGTGCTGATCCTGGCAGCATCCGTTACCACCGGTTATACCGCACAGGCTGCTGTGGAAGCGATCAATTATTACGGCGGCCAGGTAGTTGGCATTGGCGCAATCTTTGCCACCCAGACAGAGTGCGCAGGCTACCCCGTTACTTCCATCTTTAACCCCAACGACCTTGGCGATTACCAGAGCTATGATTCCCGCGACTGCCCGTGGTGCAAACAGGGCAAACGCATTGACGCACTGGTCAACAGCTTTGGCTATTCCAGCCTGTAACATAAAAATATACAGCCTGTGGTGGAACTGCGCCTGCAATCCGCCGCAGGCTTTTGTGTTGCCATAGGAAACAGAGCGGCACCCGGTAACATGGGTGCCGCTTTTGCTGTCACAAAATGTGGGGACGGCGTGTTAGAGAAGTGAAAGGCCTTTCTGAATAAAGGAAAAAGGAGGGAGAAGAGAATGTTCTCGGCAGATACCTTGCAGCAGGCATTGGTGCAGGATTATGGTCGCCTGTGTACATTGGCAAATAAAATTTTGCAGGACAGCCATCTGGCGCAGGATGCTGTGCAGGAAAGCTGGCTGCGGCTGAACCGGGCACGGCCCGATACGACCGATGCGGAAAAGCTGCGCCATTTGCTGCTGGTCACGGTGCGCCATACGGCCCTGAACATGCGGCGGAGCCGGCGGGCCGAACCAGCAGAAGATGCAGTATTTGCCGCCCTGCCGGATGCTGGCCCGCTGCCGCAGGAAAAGCTGGAACGCAGCGAGGCCGTGTGCTGCCTGCTGGCGGCAATGCAGGCGCTGGAAGAAACCGACCGCGCCATCTTGCAGCTGCAATATGGGCAGGGCATGACCGGGGCACAAATTGCGGCAGCACTGGGGCTGCACGCCGCTACGGTGCGCCAGCGCAGCCGCCGCGCCCGGCAAAAGCTGAAACAATTACTGGAACAGGAGGGCCTGACCTTATGAAAGAACCATTGGATGAACTGCTGGTGCAGGCGTGCGCCGCCCAGCAGCAAGTAGACTTGGCAGCGCTGGAACAGCTGGCACCAGCCAATGTGGCAATGCCATTTGTGCCGCAGGTGCGCCGCACACCCCGGCGGCTACTAAAAACGGTCATCATAGCCGCCGTCTGCGCAGTGCTGGCAACAACCGCCTATGCCTTTTGGCCAAGAGTTGCCGTGATCCTGGAGGGCAGCCGGGCATACCTTGCCGTGCAGGAAGCACCGCAGAACAGCATCCCCATGGAACAAATGCAGCTGACCTATGTTCCGGAAGGATGTACCGTGGCATGGGACGACAGCACCTATCAGAAATACGGCGTGTACTCCTGCCTGATCGATAACGGCAAACAGGGCAAAGAATACCAGGTGCTGGGCATTGCCCAAATGCCGCTGGAAAACAAAGTCAACATTCAGGGCCGCGGGCCGGATGATGCCATTACCGAGGAAGATAAAGCGAACATAGAACAACAAATCATGATTGTGGATGACATTGCTGTTTTGACTGCGGAGCAGATCGAGGATTGCAGTGTGGTGGCATGGACAGCAGGGGACAGCTACTATGTGGCATCGGTGTACCGTTGGCAGGATAAAGCGGAAGTGGTGGAGATTTTGCAGGGGATACGATAGCTTTGTAAAGGAGCAATAACAATGAAAAAAATTATAATAGCAATTAGTATGATGCTGGCTATGAACATCTTTTTAGCAGTTCCTGCATTAGCAGAAAATTATCAGGAGTATGGTCTATATGATAGTGATGGAAACTACAAGGGGATGTTTTATTCGATAGAAGAGATTAATGATTTTTTAGAAGAAACAATGACAGCAGATGCACGATATATAAAATGCGATGGGGTAAATAAACATGGAGACAAGACTTATACAGTGATTAGAGAGGCGGATTACTATTGGTGGATAGATAATAATATGAAACGTGTATACCAGCGTATAGTATATTGCGCTTATTGCAATGTCCAAATAAGTTGGGAAGATTTCGTATACTAAACGGATGTAGAAAACATAAATAATGAACGCATTTTAAGCAATATATACTGACAAAAATCCGCCCCTTTTTTTGCAAAAGGAGCGGATTTTTTAGCTTAGTTCAGTTTTAGGCGCTTGAGCTGGAATATAGGTGCAATTACAGCAAGCCTTCGTTGCCCAGAACTTCCTTGGTGTCGCGGGCAATCATCAGCTCTTCGTTGGTCTCGATGACCAGGGTGCGAACCTTGGCACCCCAAGCGGTGATTTCCACAACATCTTTGTTCTGCTTGTGGGCGTTGGCGTTCTTGTCGGTATCCACGCGGATGCCCAGCCAATCCATGTGGTGGCAGATCTTGGCACGGGAGTCAGCGTCATGCTCGCCGATACCGCCGGTGAACACGATGGCGTCAACACCGCCCATAGCGGCAATGTAGCTGCCGATGGTCTTCTTGATCTGGTAGTTCAGCATATCGCTGGCCAGCTGTGCGCGCGGGTTGCCGGCGGCGGCTGCTGCCTCAACGTCACGCTTGTCGCTGGAAACGCCGGAGACACCCAGCAGGCCGGACTTCTTGTTCAGAATCTCGTCCAGCTGGTGGCCGGTGATGTTCAGGGTGTACTTCAGGTAGTTGACCACAGAAGGGTCCAGGTCGCCGCAGCGGGTGCCCATCATCAGGCCGGCCAGCGGGGTCATGCCCATAGAGGTATCCACAACCTTGCCCTGGTCAACTGCAGCAATGGAAGAACCATTGCCCAGATGGCAGGTGATCAGCTTCAGGCGGTCGATGGGCTCTTCCAGATATTCGGCAGCGCGGTGGCTGACGTACTTGTGGCTGGTGCCGTGGAAGCCGTAACGGCGCACGCCGTACTTCTCGTAATATTCATACGGGATGGCGTACATGAAAGCCTTCGGCGGCATGGTGGAATGGAAAGCGGTATCAAACACGGCAACATTGGGGATATCGCCAAAGACCTTTTTGGCGGCCTCGATACCCAGGATGCCGGCAGGGTTGTGCAACGGGGCCAGGGGGCTCAGCTCGCGCAGGGTCTCGATCACTTCGGGGGTGATCAGGCAGCTGGCCTGGAACTTTTCGCCGCCGTGGACCACGCGGTGGCCGATGGCGTTGATCTCGCTGACATCATCAATGACCTTGCCATCGCCGGTGGTCATCTTCTTCACAACCTCAGCAAATGCTTCGGTGTGGGTGGGGAAGATGGCCGGGGTGGTGGCTTTATTGCCGTTGGCTTCATGGGTAATCATGCTGCTTTCCATGCCAATGCGCTCGCACAGGCCCTTGCACAGCACCTTCTCGCCTTGCATATCAATGAGCTGATATTTCAGGCTGGAAGAACCACAGTTGATAACAAGGATCTTCATTGGATTTGTCCTCCTTCAAAATTTAAGAACCATGCCGGGAGGGACCCGGTTTTTTGTATTGGCCCTTTTGTATCAGACAAATTTATTATATAATGAAGCAGAAAACATTGCAAGGCTCTTTTCGGCACAAGCGAACAGAATTTGCGAAGAATCAGGGGTAGACGATATGAATTTTGTCGGCATCATTGCAGAGTATGACCCGTTCCACAGCGGCCACGCATTGCAGCTGCGCATGCTGCGGCAGCGGGGGGCCAGTACCATCGCAGTGTGCATGAGCACCGGCGTTGTGCAGCGCGGTGGGGTGCCCATCCTGCCGGAAGCTGTGCGGGTGCGCGCAGCGCTGGCTGCCGGGGCGGACCTGGTGGTGGCGCTGCCTGCGCCCTATGCCAACGCCAGCGCAGAACAGTTTGCCGCTGCCGGGGTACATCTGCTGGCCGCGCTGGGGTGCGATACCCTTGCGTTCGGTGCCGAGACCCCGGAGCCCGCCCCCTTGCAGGCAGCGGCTGGCGCGCTGTGCAGTGCGGCGTTCCTGGCGGCGCTGCGCAGCCAGCTGGAAAGCGGCCTGCCCTTTGCCGCCGCCCGTGCCGCAGCCGCCGAAACATTGTGCCCCGGTGCTGCGGATTTGCTGCAAACGCCCAACAACATTTTGGGGATCGAATACTGCAAGGCCATTCTGCGGCAAGGGGCAGCCATGCAGTTGCTGCCCCTGCCGCGTCTGGGCGCAGCCCATGGCACCGCCCAGACCGGCCAGGTGCAGGGGCAGGCACTGGCTTCGGCTTCCCATATCCGGCAGTTGGTGCATACGCAAGGAATCAAGGCTGCCAGCCCCTTTGTGCCGCAGGCAGCCATGGAGCTGTACCGCCAGGCCGCGGAACAAGGTCAGCTGGCGGACCCGGAAAAGTTCAGCACCGCAGTGCTGACTTTGCTGCGCACCAAAACGCCGGAGCAGCTGAGTACCTTACGCGGCGCGGGCGAAGGGCTGGAAAACCGCCTGTATGCCGCAACCCGCGAAGCAGAAACGGTAAATGATCTGTATGACCGCCTGAAAACCAAGCGCTACCCCACGGCCCGCCTGCGGCGACTGGTACTGGATGCTGTGCTGGATGTGCCCGCCGCGGGCCTGCCCGCGCTGCCGCCGTACCTGTTGGTGCTGGGGGCAAAGCGCAGCGCGCTGCCGCTGTTAAAGCACGCAAAAATTCCGGCGGGCACCAGCCTTGCGGGTTTGGCGGGGCAGGACCAAAAACTGCAAATTGCTGCTGATATGCACAGCAAAGCGGTTGATTTTTCGTTACTTTGCCGGTACAAAATACAGCCCATGGGGCATGCGTACACGGCGCATGTAGTGCTATTATAATATAAGTATGGATAAAAAGTGCGCGGAATTGAAACTTTGTTGCAAAATGAGAAAAAACAATGGCACTATATGTCATGGACGAAGCCAACCAGTGTCTGGGCTGCAAAAAGCCGCGCTGCCAGCAGGGGTGCCCCATCCAGACTAATATCCCCGAAGTGATCCGCCTGTTAAAAGCCAACAAGCTGGACGAAGCAGGCCGCAAGGCGGGAATTGTGCGGTGTTGCCTTAAGGATAGGGGATAAGGGGGCGTTATTCCGTTCCGCACAGCTCAAATTCGTTTTTGCGGCAGCGGATCAGCCCATCGTCCCGCATTTTGCCCAGCTCCTTGGAAAGTGCGCTGCGGTCCAGGTTCAGGTAGTCCGCCAGCTGCTGGCGGTCAAACGGGATGGAAAAATGCGTGCTGCCCGCCCGCACTGCCTGCGCGGAAAGATAGGTCAGCAGCCGCCCACGCGCACTTTTTGGTGTGGTGCACCGGATGCGTTGGGAGAGCGCCAGGTTTTTCTGCATAGAAAGCAGTAACAGGTTGTGCAAAAACTTGGGGTACCAGCTGGCGGCAGTGTTTTGCTGCTGCAGCATGGGTACAAGATCCAGCCATAAAATTTCGCACGGCTCCGCGGCGGCCACATCCACCATCAGCGGCTCGCCGCACAGGGCATAAGTTTCGGCAAACGCCTGCCCGGCTTCCACATGGCTCAAAATGCTTTTGTTGCCCCACAGGTCGTTGGATTCTACGTTTACGCTGCCGCTTTGCACAATGCCGATCTCATGTACCACACGGCCCGCATGGCAGATCAGAGCGTTTTTGTCATAACGCTGCACACGGATGCAGTGGGCGGCGCGCAGGGCGGCAAGTTCGTCCGCCGTCATGCCGCGGAAAAGCTGGATGGGGGTGCTGGCTGTTTTTTCCATGGGATTCCTCGCTTTTTGTGGTTATAACCACAGATTTATTGGCCTGATGGCATTATAATACAAGCACAACAAAAAGAAAAGAGCAGTGCGCCGCACAGCAATGCACGGCATTGAACGGCGCGGAGAAAGGAACACCCTCTATGATTCGCAAAATTATCCAGATCGATACCGATAAATGCAACGGCTGCGGTGCCTGCGCCAATGCCTGCCACGAAGGTGCTATCGCCATGGTCAACGGCAAGGCCAAACTGATGCGGGATGACTACTGCGATGGCTTCGGCGACTGCCTGCCCCATTGCCCTACCGGCGCTATCACATTTGTGGAGCGCGAAGCCGCCGCTTATGATGAAAAGGCTGTGGAGGAAAACAAGCGCCAGAAAGCCGCAGCCGCCCAAAAGCCGCTGGGCGGCTGCCCCGGCAGCGCGGCCCGCAGCGTGTTCCACCAGCCTGCGCCGCAGATGCACCACGGCTGTCCCGGCAGCCAGATGCGCCAGATGCAGCATAAGCCGGAACCGGCAGGGGAGGACATGCCAGCACTGCGGTCTCAGCTTTCCCAATGGCCGGTGCAGATCAAACTGGTTCCGGTCAACGCCCCCTACTTTGATGGGGCCAAACTGCTGATTGCAGCGGACTGCACGGCCTATGCTTACGCCAACTTCCATCAAAAGTTCATCCGCGGCCATATCACGCTGGTGGGCTGCCCCAAGCTGGACGATGTGGATTACAGCGAAAAGCTGACCCAGATTATCCGCGAAAATAACATCCAGAGCGTGACCGTAGTGCGGATGGAAGTGCCCTGCTGCGGCGGGCTGGAACGCGCCGCCAAGGTGGCCTTGCAGAACAGCGGCAAGTTCATCCCGTGGCAGGTCATCACCATCTCCATTGACGGCAATATCCTCAGCGAGCTGTGAGATAAGTCCGCTTTTGACAAAAAACAAATTGGATAAAAATAAAACTGCCTGGATCGTTTGCACACTGCAAACAGGTTCAGGCAGCTTTTCTATTCTTTTCAGATACACCCTCATGTTACCGGCGGGCAGACGACCGGCAGAGGCTTGCCCTTTGCGGGAAACAGCGCTGCGGGCAGCAGCAGAATGAACGGGTCGGCGGAGAACAAAAAGCATTTGTTTTCCATCAAAAAGTAAACCAGGATCACCGTCAAAAACAAAGTCTCGCCCGTGCAGTGGTTTTGGCACAGCCGCCACATCAACAGCAGGAAGATGACCCCAATCACCACAGCGCCCAACACGCCCTTGTTCATCGGGATGGCAAGGAAAGAGTTATCAATGGCGTGGTGCTCGTCTCCATCAGTGGCAAGGCCACCCAAAAGGGTAACGGCCTTGGGCATGGCATCATGGTACCAGCCGGGCACCCCGTCCTGCTCCGGGTGGTAGAGGGGATACCCCCAGAACACATGGTGCCAGATCTCGAACCGGCCGGAAAGCAGGCCGTTCAGTTTGTCCAGCAGCGGGGTGGCGGTGGGATGATCCGGGTCAAACAGCCGCCCGGCCAACAGGCTGAACCCCAGCGCCAGCGGTGCGGCAGCCAGAGCCATGACGTGCCAGATGCGGCTTTCAAAAAAGGCAGGCAAGGCACGCTGCAGCAAAAACAAAACCAGCAGCAGCACCATGGCAATGCCAGCCCCGCGGCAGCCGGGCACCAGCAGCGTGTAGGCTGCCAGGGCAGCCAGGCCGCCCCAGTCCCACCAGCGCAGGCGCGGCCAACGCAGCCAGCCCCAGGCAAAAAACACACCGGCCAGCCGGGCACCGTACCCGTTATAATGGCCATAGCCGTAATCCCAGTTGCGGCAGTAGTACAGGTAGGGCACCAGCGGCGTTGCGGCGTGCAGCAGCTGCACCGCCAGCAGCCCGCCAGCCGCTGCGGCAAGGTAGACCTGCAGCACCCGGCGCAAATCAACATCCTTGGCACCAATGCCAAGCAAAACGGCAAACAAAAACCATTGGTCGTGCCCGTATGCGGTGGTAAACACCGCAAAAGCGGCCAACGCGGCAGCCGTCAGCGCCTGTTGTTTGGTCTGCCACTGGGTCAGCAGCAGGCTTTTGGCAACCAGCAGCACCGCCGCCGTAACGGTTAAGGCAATGCGGCACACATGGCTGAATGTGGGCAGTGTGTTTTGAATGTTGGAGCTGAATACCTCCGATAAAACCAGCAGCAGCGCCACGGCAGCGCAGAACACACGCTCGCCCTTGGCCTGTGCTGCTGGGCTGACCGGGCGGAAAAGCCGGTCAGGTGGTTGTGTGGTCATCAAACCGGCCTCCTTTCCGCATTGGTTCGGTTTGAATTTTGTGTATAGGCAATACCGCATAATTCTAAGTGCCGATACGGCGAGCGAGGTGCGGCAGATGCTAAGCCAAAAGCGCAGATAATACTGGATGTCTTATCGAGCATTTTGGCAACGCAGATGCCGTGCCGCAGCCGCCGGAGCGGTGCTTAAGCCGTCAGGCGGGAATTATGCGGTATTGCCTATACTTTTTAGCATACACAAACAGTATACCATAGTTTTGTGCAAAAGAAAAGCAGGGCCGTGCCGCTTTTGCCGCAAAGCAGCAAAAGGCAAAGCATAGCCCTGCAAAATTGCTTATTCTACCCCAGTTTCAGCGGCGTACTCTTCAATCAGCTCGCGCTCCAAAAACGGCGTTTTAACACCCTCGCGGTCACGGTAGGCTTCGTGGCCTTTGCCAATTACGGCAATCAGGTCGCCCTCCTGCGCGTGGTCAATGGCGTAATGCAGGGCATCCAGCCGGTCGGGAATTTCCACATACTTGGCGTCCGGGTTGCCCTTGGCCATGCCGGTTTTGATGTCCGCGATAATATCTTCCACTTTTTCAAAGCGGTTGTTGTCTTCGGTCAGGATGCTGAAATCCGCCAACTTGGCGCACACTTCGCCCATGCCGTAACGGCGCAGCTTGCTGCGGTTGCCGCCGCAGCCGAACACCACGACCAGGCGGTTGGGGTTGTACTCCCGCAGGGTTTCAATCAGGCTTTCGGTGGCGGCTTCGTTGTGGGCATAGTCGATCAGGATGGTGAACTTGTGGCTGATGGGCACCAGCTCCACACGGCCTTTGACGAGCGCCTTTTTCAGCCCCTCATGGATGGGGGCATCCGCAAGGCCCAGCACCTTGCCCACGCCGATGGTGGCCAGGGCGTTGTAAATACTGAACAGCCCCGGCATGCCCACCTGTACGTCCAGCGTGTGGCCGTCCGGCTCGGTCAGGGTGAACTCAACGCCCAGCATCTCTTTGTTGCGCAGCAGGCGGTACTGCTCGCTGGCGCGGTAGTCCACCTTGGGGGCGTGGATGCCATAGGTAACCAGCTTGCAGGTGTGGCCTTCCAGCAATGCTTCGGTGTTGGGGTCATCGGCGTTTACCACGCCGACATCGCAGCGCTGGAACAGCTTGCCTTTCCAGCTGCGGTATTCCTCAAAGCTGGAATGTTCGCCGGGGCCGATGTGGTCCGGGTACAGGTTGGTGAACACGCCCACTTTATAATGGATGCCCGCCACGCGGTCCATCATAATGCCCTGGCTAGAAACTTCCATCACGCAGGCATCGCACCCCGCATCCGCCAGCTGGCGCAGGATCTTTTGCAGCTCATAGCTCTCGGGGGTGGTGTTGTTCAGGTCATAGTGGTGGCCGGGGTAATACACGCCGTTGGTGCCGACCATGCCGACCTTGTGACCTGCGGCTTCCAGCACAGCCTTGATCATGTGGGTGGTGGTGGTTTTGCCCTTGGTGCCGGTCACGCCAACCATCGTCATTTCCAGCGCGGGACGGCCAAAATAGGCGGTGGAAAGCAGCGCCATGGCGTAACGGGTGCTCTCGAACTTGACCACGGTCACATCCGGCAAAGCGGCCAGCACCTCGGCGGGCAGGTCGTGCTGGATGGCCAGCACGGCGGCGCCTTTGGCGGCAACGTCCGCGGCGTAATCATGGCTGTCCCGCTGGGTGCCAACGATGCAGACAAACAGACCGCCCGGCGTTACCTTGCGGGAATCATAGTAAATGTCAGTCACTTCGATATTCAGGCAGCCCTGAACAAGTGTATAGTCCAGATTTTTCAGCAGTTGTTTTAACAGCATGTTGTTATCACCTCAGCGTTTTACAAAGTATTCATCGTACCAGACTAAGAACATAAAAATGCACCAGATCTGCCGCCAGTTATCCCGCTTGCCGGAAATATGCTGGTCCAGCATGGCATTCAGCTCTTTTGTGCGGAAAAACTGCTCCGCGGCGGGGGTGTTAAATGCCTTGCGCACAACGCCCGCATACTGCTCATCCCGCAGCCAGGCGCGTACCGGAACAGGGAAGCCGAGCTTCTTTTTGTCTGCCGTTTTGGCGGGAATGGTCTTTTCTGCCGCACCGCGCATCGCAATCTTGGTCTGGTTGGCGTTCACCTTGCACTTGGTCGGAATATGACTTGCCAGTTCAAATACTTTGCGGTCCAGGAACGGCACGCGCAGCTCCAGGCTGTTGGCCATGCTCATCTTGTCGGCTTTCAGCAGAATATCGCCCACCATCCACAGGTTCAGGTCGCAGGTCTCCATCTGGGTCACAGCGTCCTGCCCTTTGGAAAGCTCAAAGTACGGGCGGGAAAGGTCGGTGGGTAGCTTGCCGGGGTGGTAGTTTTTCAGCAGCTTTTTCTTGCGGTGCTCATCCATCAGGTTGGTGTTGCCGATGTAACGCTCCGCCAGCGGCTTGCCGCGGCGCACCAAAAAGTTGATGCCATGCACCGGCGGCAGCAGGTCCGCCACCGCGCCGATGGCCCGGCGGATGGGCAGGGGAATCTTGTCATACCAGGTTACGGTAAACGGCTCTTTATAAATGTTGTACCCGCCGAAAAATTCATCGGCGCCCTCGCCGGACAGGCAGACCTTGACCTGCTTGGATGCTTCGCGGTTGACAAAGTACAGCGCGACCGAAGCGGCATCCGCCAGAGGCTCATCCATGTGGTACTGGATCTTGCCCAGGTTGGCCCAGTATTCCTCCGGCGTAATGCGGTAAGCGTAATTCTTGACCCCGATGTGCTTGGAAAACTCCTGTGCATAGTCGGTTTCGTCATACTGCTTGTTGGCAAAGCCAACAGTGAATGTTTTGTCCACATGGGCCAGCGCGGCCATGTAGCTGGAATCCACGCCGGAAGAAAGGAAGCTGCCAACCTCAACATCGGCGATCTTGTGTGCCTGCACGCTCTCTTTCATCGCCGCGCTGATCTCATCCTCCCACTCTTCCAGTGTGCGGGAATCATCGGGGTCAAACTTGGGCTGCCAGTAGCGCTGCACCGTCAGCTGCCCGGCTTTCCATTCCAGCCAGTGGGCGGGCATCAGCTTTTTGACGCCCTTGAAGAAGGTATCCTCCCCGGGGGAATACTGGTAGGAAAGATACAGCGGCAGCTGCTCCTCGTTCAGCTCTTTCTTGAAGCCGGGGTGGGCCAAAAAGCTTTTGATCTCGCTGCCAAACAGCAGCTCTCCGGCATCGTTTTGGTAATAATAGAACGGCTTGATGCCAAAATGGTCGCGCGCGCAGAACAACGTTTCGTTCTTGCGGTCCCAGATGGCAAAAGTGAACATGCCGCGCAGCTTTTGCAGCATCTCCTTGCCCCACTGCTCGTACCCGTGCAGCAAAACTTCGGTGTCGGACCGGGTGGCGAAGGTGTGCCCGGCGCGCATCAATTCGGCGGTCAACTCCTGGAAGTTGTAGATCTCGCCGTTAAAGATGACGGCGAGGTTCTGGTCCTCATTGAACATGGGCTGTTTGCCGCCCTCCAGGTCAATGATGGAAAGGCGGCGCTGGCCAAGGGCTGCCGGGCCTTCAATAAACTGGCCCTGGCCATCGGGGCCGCGGTGGGCGATGGCATCCATCATGCCCTGCAAAATTTCCTGCATGTCGGCGCGTGCGCCGACAAAGCCAACAATTCCACACATGGTTATAATCCTCAACTGGCTGCGGAGCTAAAAACAAACCGCAGGTTATTACTTTCTTGCCCCGGCGGAAACCGGTACTGTTTGTACGATATGCCCTATTATACACGGTTCGCGCCGTAAAGAAAAGCATTTTGCGGCGAATGCTGCTGGAATTTTCGCCCGCGCAGACAAAAAACGCCGTGCCCGCACCCCCAAAGCAGGCGATATTGCCGTTTGACATGTGGTGGCAATGGCGGTAAAATAAAGGATAACCAAAATGGGAAAGGTTTGGTATTATGTCTGATTTTTTACCGGTACTTCTTGGCAGCGATGCCAATGTTTATGGTATGGCACGCAGCTTTTACCAGCAGTATGGCGTGCGCAGCGTGGCCATCTGCAAGGGTGCGCTGGTTGCAACTTCCAACACCAATCTTGTAAAAATTGCCGTGCTGGAACCTGATTTGGAAAACGATGAAACGTTTGTAAAAACGCTGACCGATTACGCAAAAGCCCATGCGGACAAGCCGCTGGTGCTGGTTTCCTGCGCGGACGGTTACACCGTGTTGATGGGCCGCCACCGCGATGCCCTGAAACCCTATTACCACTTTGCCTGCCCGGAACTGCAAACCGTGCTGGACCTGGATATTAAGGAAAACTTTTACCGTGCCTGCGAAGCACACGGCCTGAGCTACCCCAAAACGGCAACCTGCAATGCGCAGAACTATAAAAATATAGAACTGCCGTTTGCGTTCCCCGTTATCATCAAGGCGAGCAATTCCCCGGCGTATTGGAACTGCACCTTCCCCCACAAGAAAAAGGTGTTCCTTGCCAATAACCGCGAAGAATTTGACGCCATCACCGCCGCCATTTACGGCAGCAGCTACCAGGACGAATTGATTCTGCAGGAGTATATCCCCGGCGATGACAACTGCATGCGTGTGCTGAACGCCTACTGCGGCCTGGACCACAAAGTCAAGCTGATGGCTTTGGGCCGCCCCCTGCTGGAAGAGCAGACCCCCGAAGGCATCGGCAACTATGCGGCTATCTTGTCTGACCCCGAATACAATGATGCTGCCCTGCTGGAAAAGCTGAAAAACTTTTTGGAAGATATGCAGTGGGAAGGCTTTGCCAATATGGACATCAAGTACGACGCCCGCACCGGCGAGTACAAGATGTTTGAGATGAACCCCCGTCAGGGCCGTTCCAGCTACTTTGTCACCGCGGCAGGGTATAACCTGTCCAAGTGGCTGGTGGAGGATGTGCTGGAGCACAAGGAACTTGGCCTGACCATTGCCGATACCAAGAGCCTGTGGATGATTGCCCCCTACGGCGTGATCAAAAAATACCTGAAGGACCCGGATCTGCTGGCCCGTGCGGATAAGCTGAAAAAAGAGGGCAAATGTGCCCACCAGCTGTTCTGCAAAGAGGATTGGAACCTGAAGCGCTGGCTCTGGTACATCCGCAGCCAGCTGAACTACTACCGCAAAACCGCCCGCTACTATGGCAATAAGGGCCTGCGGGATTGATGATAGAATAAAAGCTATCACACACTATAAATAAAATCGCTGGCCCCCGTAGGGGCGCACATTGTGCACCCGCCGCCCTTTTGGCAATCATAGAAACGCCAGCCTGTAACAAAACAAACCATTATAATATAGAGAGGGGAAAGCGCCTATGTGTGGCATTACCGGCTTTGCTGAGCGCAACCATAAAGCGGAAACCGCCCGCCGCATTGTAAAAGGAATGGCGGACCTGATCACCTACCGCGGCCCGGACGGCGAAGGCTACTATGTGGACGACCAGGTAGCCCTGGGCCACCGCCGCCTTTCCATCATTGACCTGGAGGGCGGCAAGCAGCCCATGTTCAATGAGGATGGCAGTCTTGTCTGCATTTTTAACGGCGAGATCTATAACTTCCAGACCCTGCGCGAGGAACTGATCGCCGCAGGCCATACCTTTGCCACCCGGTCCGATACCGAGGTGCTGCTGCATGGCTATGAGCAGTGGGGCAATCAGCTGCCCGGCAAACTGCGCGGCATGTTCACCTTCGTGATCTGGGACCAGAAAACCAAAACCATGTTTGGTGCGCGGGATATCTTCGGTATCAAACCGTTCTATTATTATAATCAGGATGGTCTGTTCCTGTTTGGCAGCGAGATCAAAAGCTTTCTGGCTCATCCCGGTTTCAAAAAGGAACTAAACGAGGAACGCCTGCCGGAATATTTGAGCATTGAGTATATCCCCAATGAGGAAACCATGTTCAAAAATGTCTACAAGCTGCCCAGCGGATGTATGTTCACCTGGGAAAATGGCGAGCTGACAGTGGAACGCTACTATGAGATCAAGTACCATGTGGACGATTCCAAGAGCCTGGAAGAGTGGGAAAAAATCATCACCGATACCTTTGCCGAAAGCGTTGCCGCCCACCAGATTGCCGATGTTGAGGTTGGCTGCTTCCTTTCTTCCGGTGTGGATTCCAGCTTTGTGGTCAACGAGGTTGCTAAGGGTACTCCGCATGTCAAGAGTTTCTCGGTCGGCTATGCGGAGGAAAAATACTCCGAGCTGCCGTATGCCCAGGAGTTCAGTAAGGAAATCGGTGTGCCCAGCATTGCCAATAAGGTGGATGCCGAACAGTTCTTTGAAGCCAACCGCCTGATCCAGTGGTACCTGGATGAACCCATGCCCAACCCGGCGGAAGTTCCGCTTTACTTTTTGGCCCAGAACGCCCGCAAGTACGTCAAGGTCGTGCTTTCCGGCGAAGGTGCCGATGAACTGTTTGGCGGCTACCCCATGTACTGCCAGGCGGTTCACTTTATGGATTACGAGCATAAGGTGCCCAAAGCGCTGCGTAAGGCCGCAGGCACAGTGGCATCCAAACTGCCGGACTTTAAGGGCAAGCACTTCCTGGTGCGCGGTGCAGAAGAACCCTGGCAGCGCTATATGCGCGCCAACTATGTTTTCCTGGACCCGGCTGAACGTGACCGCTGCCTGAAAAAGAACTACCACAGCCCCCGCCCGGAACAGTTCTTTAAGCCTTATTTTGATAAAGTGCAGGGTCTGGATGAACCCACCCAGCTGCAGTGGGTGGATATGCACACCTGGATGCTGTATGATATCCTGCTGAAAGCCGACCGCATGAGCATGGCCAACAGCCTGGAACTGCGCGTGCCTTTCCTGGACCGCAACATGCTGGATGTGGCACTGTCCATCCCGCAGAAATACCGCTCCGGCAAAGAGTCTACCAAGATCGCTCTGCGCGGTGCCGCCATGAAGCAGCTGCCGGAAAGCGTTGCCCATCGCAAAAAGCTGGGCTTCCCCGTGCCGCTGAACGACTGGCTGCGGGAAGATAAGTACTATAATATGGTAAAGGAAAAGTTCACTGGCCCCGTTGCCGAAAAGTTCTTTAATGTGGACGAAATCATGCGCCTGCTGGATGATCATAAGGCGGGCAAGGCCAAGAACATGACCAAGATTTGGAGCTTCTATTCCTTTATTTTGTGGTACGAGCTGTATTTCGTAAACACCCAGGCCCCGGCAGGAATCTATTAAGGCAATACCGCACAATTCCCGCCTAACGGCTCAAGCA
>UMLG01078645.1_pt1 | contig 16656 bp, 12 predicted proteins | sample 1966511 | NCBI WGS metagenome assembly UMLG01 (sample SAMEA4836195, study PRJEB28245) | human gut metagenome | biome: gut microbiome; material: fecal sample | place: Denmark | collected 2008
GATTTCAGCAAAGTTATTTCTGGGCCGCCAGCTTCTCGTACTGGGCGTACCGGGCGGCGCACTGCTCCTCCGCCTCGGCGAAGAGCTGCTCGGCGATCTGAGGGAATGTGCGGGTCAGGCCGGAGAACCGGACCTCGCCCATCATGAACTCCCGCAGCTTGCCGTTGGGGGCCTTGCTGTCCAGCTGGAAGGGGTTCTTCCCCTCCGCCGCCAGCTCAGGGCTGTACCGGAACAGGGGCCAGTAGCCGCACTCCACCGCCAGCTTCTGCTCCGCCTGGCTCACCTTCATGCTCTTGGCGATGCCGTGGTTGATGCAGGGGGCGTAAGCGATGACGAGGGACGGGCCCTTGTGGGCCTCGGCCTCCTTCAGGGCCTTCACCACGTGGGCGGGGTTGGCGCCCATGGACACCTGGGCCACATAGACATGGCCGTAGTTCATGGCAATCATGCCCAGGTCCTTCTTGGGGGTCTTTTTGCCGCTGGCGGCGAACTGAGCCACCGCACCGATGGGCGTGGCCTTGGAGGCTTGGCCGCCGGTGTTGGCGTACAGCTCGTTGTCCACCACCAGGATGTTCACGTCGATGCCGGAGGCCAGCACGTGGTCCAAGCCGCCGTAGCCGATGTCATAGGCCCAGCCGTCGCCGCCGTACATCCACATGGTCTTTTTCACCAGCTGGTCGGCGTTGTCCCGCAGAAACCGCACGTCGGCGCTGGAGTCGGCGGTCTGGTTCAGGGCGGCGATCAGGGCGTCGGACACGGCCCGGGTCTTGTCGCCGTCGTCGCCGTCTTGCAGCCAGCTCTCCAGGGCGGCCTTCAGGGCAGCGTCGGAGGTAGTGTCCAGGGCAGCCTTGGCGTGGGTCTTGACCTGGTTGCGCTGCTGGTCCACGGACAGGCACATGCCCAGGGAGTATTCGGCGTTGTTCTCGAAGAGGGAGTTGGACAGGGCCGGTCCGTGACCGGCGGAGTCCTTCACCATGGGAATGGAGGGCACGGAGAGGAACATGGCCTGGGCGCAGCCGGTGGCGTTGGCGATGTACATCCGCTCGCCGAACAGTTGGGTCATCAACTTCATGTAGGGGGTCTCGCCGCAGCCGGCGCAGGCACCGGAAAACTCCATCAGCGGCCGCTGGAACTGGCTGCCCCGGACGGTGAACTTGTCCAGAGGATTGGCCTTCTCGGAGAGGGACAGGCAGTGATTCCAGTTGTCCTGCTCCGGCATCTGGGACTCCAGCGGCTTCATCACCAGGGCCTTCTCCCTGGCGGGGCACACGTCGGCGCAGCTGCCGCAGCCCTGGCAGTCCAGGGGATCCACCTGGATGCGGAAGGTGTAATTCTCCATCCCCCTGCCGTTGGCCTTGTGGGTGATGCAGCCGGCCGGGGCCTGCTCCGCCTCCTCCTTGGTAAACAGGAAGGGCCGGATGGCGGCGTGGGGGCACACCAGGGAGCACTGGTTGCAGCCGATGCAGTTGTCCGGCAGCCACTGGGGCACATCCACGGCGATGCCGCGCTTTTCGTACTTGGAGGTCTCCACCTCCGTCACGCCGTCGGCAAAGCTGAGGAACTTGCTGACAGGGATCTTGTCGCCGGCCTGGGCGTTGACGGGGATCAGCACGTCCCGGACGTAGTCCGGCACACCTGCGGCCTCAGTCTGCTCCAGGGGCTCGTCGGGCAGGTCCTTCCAGCTGTCGGGCACTCGGATCTCCTCCACGGACTGGAGGCCCCGGTCCACAGCGGCGTAGTTCATGTTCAGGACCTTGTCGCCCTTCTTGAAGTAGCTGTGGGTGATGGCGTCCTTCATGTACTGGACGGCCTCATCCACCGGCAGCACGCCGGAGAGCTTGAAGAACGCCGCCTGGAGGACCGTGTTGGTCCGGTTGCCCAGACCCAGCTCCTGGGCGATGGACACGGCGTCGATGGTATAGAACTTCACATGGTTCCGGGCCAGCGTCCGCTTCACGTGGTTGGGCAGATTCCGCTCCAGCTCCTCCCCCTTCCACAGGGTGTTCAGCAGGAAGGTGCCGCCGGGCTTCACCTCGTGGACGATGTCATAGGAGTGGATGTAACTCTGCTTGTGGCAGGCCACGAAGTCCGCCTGGGTGACGTAGTAGGCAGAGCGGATGGACTCCTTGCCGAAGCGCAGGTGGCTTTTGGTGACGCCGCCGGACTTCTTGGAGTCATATTCAAAATACGCCTGGACGTACTGGGGCGTGTTGTCGCCGATGATCTTGATGGAGTTCTTGTTGGCGCCCACGGTGCCGTCGGAGCCCAGGCCCCAGAACTTGCACTCGATGGTGGAGCCGCCGGCGGTGCTGATGTGTTCCCCCACGTCCAGAGAGCGGTGGGTCACATCGTCCACGATGCCCACGGTGAAGTGGTTTTTCTGCTCGCCGGCCATGTTGTCGTACACGGCCTTCATCTGGGCGGGGGTGGTGTCCTTGGAGCTGAGGCCGTACCGGCCGGCCAGCACCTTGATCCCGCTGCGCCCGGCTTCCGCCAGGGCGGTGCACACATCCTCATACAGGGGCTCGCCGATGGCGCCGGGCTCCTTGGTCCGGTCCAGGACGGAGATGGTCTGGACGGTATCCGGCAGCTTGGCCAGGAAGTGGGACACGGAGAAGGGGCGGTACAGATGGACCTGGATCATGCCCACCTTTTCGCCCTGGGCGTTCAGGTAGTCGATGACCTCCCCCAGGGTGCCGCAGACGCTGCCCATGGCGATGACCACCCGGTCCGCGTCCGGCGCGCCGTAGTAGTTGAACAGCTGGTAGTCCCGCCCCGTCAGGTCGCTGACGGCCTTCATGTATTCCTCCACGATGGCGGGCAGGCGGTCATAGGCGCCGTTGCAGGCCTCCCGGTGCTGGAAGAAGGTGTCCGGGTTCTGGACGGTGTTGCGGACCGTGGGATGCTCGCTGTTCAGGGCCCGGGCCTTGAAGCGGCGGACGGCGTCCCAGTCCACCAGGCGGCTCATGTCGTCGTAGTCCAGCACCTCGATCTTCTGGATCTCATGGGAGGTGCGGAAGCCCTCAAAGAAGTGCTGGAAGGGGATGCTGCCCTTGATGGCGGCGAGATGGGCTACGGCGCCCAGGTCCATGCACTCCTGTACGCTAGAGGAGGCCAGCTGGGCGAAGCCCGTCTGGCGGCAGCCCATGATGTCAGAGTGGTCGCCGAAGATGGACAGGCCGTGGGTGGACACCGTCCGGGCGGAGACGTGCATGACACCGGGCAGCATGGAGCCCGCGATTCGGTACATGGGCGGGATCATCAGCAGCAGGCCCTGGGAGGCGGTGTAGGTGGTGGCCAAGGATCCGGTCTCCAGCGCGCCGTGCATGGCGCCGCAGGCGCCGGACTCGGCCTGGAGCTCCATCAGCTTCACAGGCTGGCCGAAGATATTCTTCATGCCGGCGGCGGCCCACTCATCCACGTGGTCTGCCATGGGGCTGGAGGGCGTGATGGGGTAGATCGTCGCCACTTCCGTGAACGCGTAGGAGATATAGGCGGCTGCCTCGTTGCCGTCCATGGTCTTGAATTTCTTGAGGCTCATGCGGTCTCGCTCCTTTTTTCCATCCTCTCGGGGAGGACAGCGTGATTTCCTTTCCTACTTTACCGCAGGGGGACGCCTCCTGTCCAAATCCATGGAATTTATGAAAAATCCCGCGGATTTTCCACGGATGCGGACGGCAATCTCCCCAGTTTTCCCAGGAGTTTTTGTGCCCGGCCGCGCTTTTGCGTCCAGGCCGGGCATGTGCCTGCCGCTGTTTTCCGGCTTTTTCCGGCATGGTTCGGCCCGGCGCGGGACAAGCTAGGGCGGAGGTGATCTAAATGCATGATGACAGCCGCAAGGTAGAGCTCCCCCGGCGGAGAAAGCAGGAGAAGCCCATCCCCAGCGTCTATCCGGTGCTGGACACCGATCTGGCCCGGGACAACGTGGAAAACGACATTCCGGCGGCAGACCTGGAGGACCTGTGAGGACTCCGGACTTCTTCCCCACAGCTGGGAGGTGAAGCGAATGGCAAGCATTTCCGTCTCCCTGGACCGGAACGCGGACCGGCATGACGTGAAGCTGCTGAAGCGGGAGCTGGACACCCTGCCGGGCGTCACCTCCGTCAGCGTCAGCAGCGGCGGACAGCTGGCGGTGGACTACGACGCCACAGGCGTCCGGCAGGCGGACATTCTGGAAAAGATCCAGGCGCTGGGCTACCACGTCCGGCAGGAACACGCATAACAAAACCGGGAACCGGCCAAAAAGCCGGCTCCCGGTTTGTTTATGTTCCGTTGGCGGACTCCCGGGGGCCTGGAAGAAACTCCTCCCCCGCCGCCTCCATAGCCAGACTCCCCGCGGAGAGCTCCGTGAGGCGGGGAACGAACTGTTCCGCCCCGCCCGCCGGGAACGCCGCCCGCAGGCGGATATCCGCGCCGTACTCCGTGTCCCGCACCACGCCGCCGCAGGCGATGATCTCCAGCTTCACCCGCTCGAAGAGGGGATATGTGCAGGGCACGTCCCACAGCGTCCACAGGCTCATGGTGCTGATGCCCACGGCGGCCAGGGCGTCCTTGGCTCCCTTGGTATAGGCCCGGGTCAGTCCCCCGGCCCCCAGCAGCACGCCGCCGAAGTACCTTGTCACCACGCAGCATACGTTGGTGACGCTCTCCCGCTGGAACACGTTCAGCATGGGCTGGCCCGCCGTGCCCTGGGGCTCCCCGTCGTCGGAGTAACGGACCACGCCGCCCTCCTGCAGCAGATAGCACCAGCAGTTGTGGCGGGCGTCGTAGTAGCGCTTCTTCATCTCCTCGATGCGCTCCCGGGCCTCTGCCTCGGTCTCCACCCGCCAGATGTGGCTGATGAAGCGGGATCGCTTCTCCGTGAACGCGCTCTCCCCGTTTTCAAAGGGCACCCGATAGGTGGTCATGGCCGTCCTCCCTGTCTGCTCCGCGCTCATTTCCACACGTCCCGCCGGTCCGTCCGGCCCGCCAGATAGTCCATGGACACGCCGAAGTGGTCCGCCAGGGCGCACAGATTATGGAAACTGGGCAAATTATTTCCAGACTCAAATTTCTGGTAATGCCGTTCTCCAATTCCAATGGCCGTGGCAACCTGGGCCTGGGTTTCTCCGCGCTCTTTTCGGAGCGATCGCAATTTTTCCTGAAATTCCATGCGTCCCCCTTGACACGCCAAATTTTAGGTATTATACTAAACTTAGAAACACGCCATTTTTTATGTTATTCGAGGTGATTTTTAGGATGACAGATTTTATGAAATGGCTCTATCCCCGGTATATCCGCCCTTATGTGGAGGCGGCGCCCCAGGAAGAATATGAGATGTGGCTGTCCCTGATGGAGAGCGACTTGGAATATCAATTCCGGGAGGAATTCGACAAGACCCTGGAATTCACCGCCATCCACGCCTTCCTGCTGGGCCTGCGCACCGGGGCGGGCCTGGGGGCGCTCATTCCACAAGGAACGGCGCCATCTGCCCCAGGACCTTCGGCGTGCACACCGCCGTGACCGCGATGGTCTCCCCGTACTCCACGTTCTCCACCTTGGCCTCCCGGTACAGCTGGTCCAGCAGGCCGCCCTTGTCGTAGGGGATGTGCAGCACACAGCGGCGCCTGCCGCTGTCCAGGCGTTCCCCGATCATCTCCAACAGCTTGTCCACACCCTCGCCGGTCTTGGCGGAGAGGGAGCAGATATCCTGACCGTGGGGCATGATCTCTCCGGCGGGCAGCCGGTCGGACTTGTTGAACACGTCGATCCGGGGCAGCTCTCCGGCCCCCAGCTCCCGGATCAGGTTCTCCACCACCGCCGCCTGCTGCTGCCACTCCGGGTTGGACACGTCGATGACGTGGAGCAGCAGATCTGCGTACTCCAACTCCTCCAGCGTGGCCTTGAATGCCTCCACCAGCTGGTGGGGCAGCTTGCGGATGAACCCCACCGTGTCGGAGATCACCACGTCCAGCGTGTCGCTGACCGTGAGAAGGCGGCTGGTGGTGTCCAGCGTGTCGAACAGCCGGTTGTTGGCGGGGATGCCCGCCCCGGTCAGGTGGTTCAGCAGCGTGGACTTGCCCGCGTTGGTATAGCCCACAATGGCCACCACCGGGATCTCGTTCTTCTGCCGCCGCTGCCGCTGGGTGGAGCGCACCCGGCGGACCTCCTCCAGGTCCTCCCGGAGCTTGTCGATCTTCCGGCGGATGTGGCGGCGGTCCGTCTCCAGCTGGGTTTCGCCGGGGCCCTTGGAGCCGATGGGCCCCTTGCCGCTGGTGCCCGCCTGTCGCTCCAGATGGGTCCACATGCCGGTCAGCCGGGGCAGCAGATACTGGTACTGGGCCAGCTCCACCTGGAGCCGCCCTTCCTTGGTCTTGGCCCGCTGGGCGAAGATGTCCAGGATCAATCCGCACCGGTCCAGCACCTGAACGCCCAGCAGCTCCGTCAGCACCCGCATCTGGGAGGGGGACAGATCGTTGTCGAAGATCACCATGGTGGCGCCGGTGTTCTCGCAGTAGAGCTGCACCTCCGCCACCTTGCCCTCCCCGATGAAGGTCCGGGGGTCCGGGGACGGCCGGTTCTGCAGCACAATCCCCACGGTCTCGCCTCCGGCGGTCTCCACCAGGGCGGAGAGCTCCTCCATGGTGTCCTCGTCGGCGTTTTCCTCTTTTTTCAGCACCGGGGAGTTCAACCCCACCAGCACCACTTTGTCTCGTACTTCCTGTGTCTCTGCCATGCAAACTCCTTATTTTTGATAGGCCTCCACGACTTGGCCCACATAGATCCGGTGCCAGCCGCCCTGCCCCGGCGTGTAGAAGGGCAGGATCTCCCCCTCCCCCAGCACGCAGGCAGGGTCCATGTCCTGGGCGTACAGCTTCCGGCACACCAGGACCCACTCCGCCTCGTCAAAGAAGGGCGCGTCCCCGGCCCCCCAGCGGACCGTCAGGCCACACGCTTTCACCTTGTCCATGTCCCGGCCGCTCTTGCTGCCGCAGAGGGCGGTCACTTTTTTTGCCTCCTCCGGCAGGATGGAGACGGTGAAATAATCGTGGGACTCCATAAATTGATAGGTATATCGCTCGGGCCGCACGTAGACTGTGCAGACCGGCAGGTTCCACAGCCGGCCCAACTGGCACCAGCCGATGGTCATGGTGTTCAGGCCGGTCTTGTCTCCGGCAGTCAGCAGCGGGGGCTGCCGTCCGAAAACATGCAGGATCTCCGGCGTCAAACGCTCCAACTCCACAGGATGCAGCTTCATGCAAACGCTCCTTCCGCTTCATTGATACCATACAGTATATGCGCTTTTGCCGGAAAAGTAAATGAAAAAAGGGCCTGCCCAACCGGCAGACCCTTTTTGTGACGTGTCAGACTTACTTGTCCAGACCGAACTTCTTGTTGAACTTGGCCACGCGTCCGCCGGTATCCACCAGCTTCTGCTTGCCCGTGAAGAAGGGGTGACACTTCGAGCAGACTTCCACCTTGATATCCTTCTTGGTAGAACCTGTCTCAATCACATTACCGCAGGCGCAAGTAATCGTAGTCTGCTGATAATTGGGATGGATTCCTTCCTTCATTGCTCTCGTTCACCTCTTTCTGATCCAGACTACCTCGCCGGAGCTTTCACCCCATAAAGGCGTTTATTAGTGTATCACACGGACGTCAAGATTGCAAGTCCTTTTTTCATTTTTCCGGAGATTTTTTCAGGAGGGGCGAAACTGCTCCACCCACTCCGGCGTACAGTCCGCAAACCAGTCCTGATGGTCCGGGTCCTCCGGGTCGTAGAGCCGTTCCGTCAGGGTCTGGAAGGCCCCCCACTGCTCCTCGGTCAAAACATGGACGGCGATGCCGTCCTCTTCCTGCCACCGCTCCAGGATCTCCGCCTCCTGCTCCCGGTTCCGGAGCCGCTGGTCCGCCATGGCCTCCCGGCCGCAGCGGTCCACCGCCTCCCGCAGCTCCGGGGAGAGGGAGTCGTACAGATCACTGTTCATGGTGAGGATGGCGGGCTCATAAAATGCCGGGAAGATGGTCACGTCCGTCTGGACCGTCTGGTAGCCCGCCGCGTCCGCCTCCGCCAGGGTGCTCTCCTGGCCGTTATAAGTACCGTTAGACAGGGGCGTCATCACATCTGAATAACTGGAGGGATAGAGGCGGACGCCCCAGCAGCCGATGTAGGATTCGAACAGCTCCAGCAGGCCCGCCGTGCGGATGCGCAGCCCTTCCAGGTCCTCCGGAGTGGTCACCGGCCGGTCGGCGGTCAGATACCGGAAGCCCAGCTCCCCGTATGCCAAGCCCCGGAGCCCCAGCTCCGCCAGGACGCCGTTCAGTGCCTCTCCGCCGGTGCTGTCCAGGACCTCCGCCGCCGTTTCGGCGTCCGGGAACAGAAAGGGCATGGTCACGGAGAAAAACGGTCTGCCCAACTCTTCTTCGTCGCCGTAGGAGCCATATATGAAACTGCTGTCCAGATAGAGGTCCACGATCCCGGCCGCAGCCTGCTCCAGGGAGGTAACCCTATCGAGGGGTCTCGGCTGGACCTCCACCGCCACGGCGCCTTCCGTGGCGTCGGACAGTGCCTCGGCAAAAGATTCCGCCGCGTCCCAGCAGGTGGAGCCCTCCGGCTGGCCCACCACCAGGGTCCAGGTTGTCTCAACATTCTTCGGAACCGGCGGCTCCTCTGAAACCTCCTCCTGTGCCCCGCCGGTGCAGCCGGTGAGGGCCAGGACCGCCAGACCGGCAGCGGTCAGCTTGGTAAGACGGCGCTTCATTTCAGGTCCCTCCTTCTTGTTCCAGCGCCCGCCCCAGGTCCGCCAGATACCGAGCCTGCTGGCGGCGGAGGTAGCCCTTGGCAAAAAAGCGCATCCAGGGCTTTTTTACGGTGATGGTCTCGGTGAAGGTGACCTGGGTGCCGCCGCCCTCCGGCCGGAATTCCCCGGCCCACCGGCCCGCCAGGTTGGCATTGTCCAGGTCAAAGGCCCAGCGGGACAGGGGGCGGCGCTCCGTGACGGTGAAGCGGGTGGGAAAGCCGCTTCTGTCGTACTCCGTAAAGGCGTCCTCACCGACGTGGTCCAGGCGGCTCAGATCGCTGCGCCACTGCCAGCAGTCCAGATCCGTCACCACCGCCCACACCCGCTCCGGCGGATACGGCACCAGGGCCGTGGCTATACTGACGATTTCCCTTCCCATTGGCCTTCCTCCTCAAATCTCCATGGTCTCGCCTGCAGCCAGGAAATACAGGGCCCGGCGGACCACCTTCTTTTCCAGCACCCGCTCCAGGGCCCGGCTGTATGCCTCCAGCTGGGGGCGGTAGTGCTCCGCCCGCTGCCGGACCTCCAATGCCGAGAACACACGGTCCGTTTTGAAGTCCACCACGGTCAGGCCGTCTGCCGTCTCGAAGCAGCAGTCCACCACGCCCTGGAGGAGGATTTCCTCCCCCGCCGCCGCGGCGGGATCGTAGTCCCGGGCATCCATCAGCAGGGTGAAGCGATACTCCCGCAGGACGCTTCGGCTTTTGCGGATCTCCTCCGCCAGGGGGGAGCGGAGAAACCGCTCCAAAGGCGCGGTCTCCACGGCCGCGGCCTGCTGGTCCGTCAGCAGGCTCCGCTGCCGCAGGGCCTCGATCTGGCCCGCCACGTCAACGTTTGAGAAGTCCAGGTATTGCAGCACCAGGTGGGTGGCAGTGCCCCGCTCTGCCGGGGTCAGGCCCTGCCGCTCCCGCCGGAAATTCGGCTGGCTCAGGGGCCGGAGGTACGGGGTATGGGCGGCATACTCCGCGATCTCCTGGTCCGCAGGGCGGCCCTTCAGCTGGGTGGCCGTCACCTTGGCGGGCAGGGCCGTCTCCCGCTGGTAGGGGTAGATGAAAGACAGCAGCTCCGGGTCAAAGAGGGCGGTCTCCCCTGTCTCCTCCGCCGTCGCCTGGGGCCGGGCGGGCCGTTCCCGGTAGTCCTCACTGTCATGCAAAAACACTTGCCAGGGGCTGTCCTCTCCAATATATAGCTGGTCAATCTCTGTCTCTGCCATAGCCCGCAGGGGCGCGGCCTCCGGCCGGCACAGCAGGGGCAGCAGGACCCAGTCCCCCAGGGTGCGGCCCTCTGCCACCGTCTCCGGCAGCACGGGACAGGCAGCCACAGCGGCCAGCTTCTGGAGCCGCCCGGGGGCGTTGTACAGGGCGTCCACCAGGATCAGCTTCTCCTTGGGCCGGGTCATGGCCACGTAGAGGATGCGCTGCTCCTCCGCCAGGTTCTCCCGCCGCAGCTTTTCCTGAATGGCCAGCCGGGCCAGGGTGGGATACTGGATTTTCCGCTCCAGGTCGATGCGCTTGGGCCCCAGGCCCATGTCCGGGTGCACCAGCACCGGCGTGTCGAAGTCCTGCCGGGAGAACGCGTGGTCCAGATCTGCCAGGATGACGATGGGGAACTCCAGGCCCTTGGACTTGTGGATGCTCATGAGCCGCACGCCGGCAGCCTCCGCCGGGCCCCGGGTGGCGGGAGCCTGGTCCTGCTCCAGCAGCCGCCGCAGCTGCGTGACGAAGGCGAAGAGGCCCCGGTATCCATTGCTCTCAAACTTCTCCGCGTGCTGGCTCAGGGCGATGAGATTCTCCCGCCGGGCCGCACCATCATCCATGGCGCCGAAGACCCCCAGCACATTCAGTCGGTTGTAGATGTGCCAGACCAGGCGGTGGACACTCATGTCCCGGCCCGCCTGCCGCAGGTCCGAGAGGGTTGCCAGGAAGTCTTTGCAGTCCTCTCCCCCATCGGCGGTCACAGCGTCGTAGTAGTCCCCGGTGGGGGCGGCGGAGCGAACCTCCGCCAGCCGGTCCGCCGTGAAGCCGAACAGGGGCGACCGGAGGACGGAGATCAGAGGCACGTCCTGCCGGGGGTTGTCCACGATCTCCAGCAGGGACAGCATGACGGAGATCTCCATGGTGTGGAAGAAGTCCCCGCTCTCCTGGAAAGAACAGGGGATGTCCCGCTCCGCCAGGGCGGCGGCGAAGGCGGCAGACCGGCTGCCGGGGGAGCGCATCAGGATCACGATATCCTCCGGCCGGCAGGGGCGCAGGGTGCCGTCGCCCTCGGTGACGGGATAGCCCTCGTCCAGCAGCTGCCGGATGCGCGCCGCCACGAACCGGGCCTCGGCGGTGACCTTCTTTACCGGCTTGTCATTCTCCCCCGCCTTCTGGTGGGCAGAGATGAGATGGAACTCTGTCTGGCAATCCATCCGCTCCGGGTAATACGCCGCCCCGAAGTGGAGGGCCTCGTCCTCGCCGTAGTCCATCTCCCCCATCTCCACAGACAAAATGTTGGAGAAGATGAAGTTGGTGCTCTCCAAAATCTCCCGCCGGGAGCGGAAGTTGCGGGACAGCAGGATCTTCCGCTCCTCTCCGTCAGCCGCCTCCTGCCAGGACTTGAACCGGTTGTATTTTCCCAGGAAAATGGTGGGGTCCGCCAAGCGGAAGCGGTAGATGCTCTGCTTCACGTCCCCCACAGTGAAGATGTTCTGCCCGTTTTTGGACACCGCCCGGAAGATGGCGTTTTGGATCTCGTTGGTGTCCTGGTACTCGTCCACCAGGATCTCCCGGTATCGGGCCGCCACCTGCTCCCCCAGCTCTGTGGGGGCACCGCCGGAACCCACCAGCAGGCCCAGGGCCAAGTGCTCCTGGTCGGAGAAGTCGGCAGCGTTCAGCCGCAGCTTCTCCTGCCGGTACCGCTCCGCAAAGTCCTCCGTCAGCTCCAGCAGGGCCACCATGGCCGGGGCCACGGCAGTCAGGTCCTCCATAGCCTCCTCCTCAGAGACAGACAACAGGCCCGCCAGCTTCTTCTCCTCCGCCTTGCACCGCTCCCACACCTGTTTCAGCGCGGCAATACCCGGCTCGTCCTTCCGCCCCCTGGGGGTGGAAAGCCGGGGGAAGGCGACGGCCGCTTCCGTCTGCCGGGCCGCCTCCCAGGTCTGGACCTGGGCCAGGGCGTCAAAGGCCACAGACACCTGGAGAAACTTCTCCCCGTACCCCCGGTACAGCGCCTCGTCCCCCTCGGTCCGGGCGGAGGCGGACCGGAGCAGGGCCCCCCAGTGGGCCCCCTTCCGGCGGATGGAGGCCAGCAGCTCAGCGGCGTAGGGGGTGTCATCAAAGCCGCCCTCCCAGCCGCTCCAAACGGTCCGGTTCTCCGCCAGCCACCCGGCCGGGTCCGCGTGGCTCTGGACCTTGTCGTACAGCTCCAGCACCAGGGCGGCCAGACGGCTGTCGTCCCGTCCGGCCCCCAGCGTGTCCGCCAGCAGGCCGCGGCCCTCGTCCAGCTGGTCATAGAAGTCCTCCAGCGTCCGGGAGAGCACCCGCTGGCGGATCAGCTGGGCCTCGTTATCGTCCAGCACCCGGAAGTCTGGGGTCAGGGCCCGGCTGTCCCCCTCCCGGGCCAGGAGGTGGGTGTTCTCCCGCAGCAGCGACGTGCAGAAGGCGTCCACGGTCTTGATGTCCGCCTGATACACCCGCAGCAGCTGCCGCCGGAGCTGCTGGTCCCCCGGCGTCTGGCCCAGCCGCTTGGACAGCTCGGAGGCGATCTTGCTCCGCAGCTCCGCCGCGGCGGCCTTGGTGTAGGTGATGATGAGGAAATCATCGATATTGCAGCGTTCCTCCGTCACATAGCGGAAAAGCCGGTCCACCAGTACCTTTGTCTTGCCGGAGCCGGCGGCGGCGGACACCAGCAGGCTGCCGCCCCGGTTTTCCACCACCGCCTGCTGCTGGGGGGTCAGGGTCAATTTTGCCATGTTACTGTCCGCCTCCTCTCTCTGTCTCCTCTTCCACCTGGCGCCAGAACTCCTCCGGCTTTACCGGCAGGATGTAGTGCAGGTGGTCGCCGTCCCGCCCATCCTGGAAGTGGCAGGCGTCGGCCCAGTCGCAGTATTTGCAGAAGCTGTCGTCCTCATTGTGGCAGCAGGGGTCTGCGTCGATGTTGCCGTCCCGGACCTCCCGGGCGATCTGGTGGAGCAGCCGCTCCACATACTGCCCCAGCCGCCCAAGCTGATCGGCGGAGGCCAGGGCGCCGGACACGTCCCCCTCCCGGTTTACCCGCACCGGTAGGAACCGGGGACTTTGCAGAGCCTCGTGCTCCATGGCCTGGAGCACCTCCGGTTCAGAGAGCAGCAGGCCCGTTCGGCGCAGCTCCTTCTCCCGCTGGCTCTGGAGCTGCGCCGGCGTGATATTTCGCTCGGCGGAGAGAATCTCATCCCGGGCAGGGAGATACAACACCCCGGCGGGCTCAATGTCCATGCCAAACCGCTGCTTGCCCTCCTTTTTCAGGGCGAACAGGTACAGCAGCATCTGGATATCCAGGCCCATCCGGACGGCGGCCAGGTCAAAGGCTTTCTTGCCGGACTTGTAGTCCACTACCCGGAGATACAGTCTGTTGTCCTTCACCCAGCCGTCCACCCGGTCCACCTTGCCGCCGATTCGCAGCTCCGCGTCCGGCTCGCTGACCGTCACCGCCGGCAGTTCTCCGCGCTCGCCGAAGGACAGCTCGAAGGCCAGGGGCACGAAGTCGGAGCAGCGCATCTCCTCGGCGATCTGGTCCACCACCGCGTAAGCGGTGTTCCGCAGCCGGGCGAAGAGGTACCGGAACCGGGCGTTCCGGCCCTCCAGATTTTGGAGCACCTCCGCCGCATACTGCTCAATATAGCGCCGCACCAAGGCGTGGAGGTCCTCCTCTCCCACTGCGGCAAAGCCGCCCCGGTCCAGCACGTCCTTTGTGACGTGCTCCAGCAGGTAGTGGAGGAAGGTTCCGATCTGGGGGGCGTCAAAGGCCGCCGCACGGCGGGCCTTGGCCTTCAGGCCGTACTCCATAAAGTAGGCGAAGTGGCAGCTCCGCAGCCGCTCCACCCGGGAGGCGGACATGGAGATCCGCTCCCCGTACAGCGCCTGTACCGCGCTCCTGGAGAGGCTCCCCCGCTTCAGCGCAGCCGCCCGCTCCATGGCCGCCATGGGGGGCGCCAGGACCTCGTCATCTGCGAAATACCGCCACAGGATCCCCCCTGGGGCGGTCCCTGCGGTCTCCAAGGCAGGGATCCTTGCTGTAAGGCGATAAACCTTGTCAGTCCCTTCGTGCTCGATACGCAGCTCCGGAAACAGCGTTAGCAGGCGGTCCACTACAAAGGCAGGCCGCAGCTCTGCACCGGACACGTCCGCCGTGGGGTAGCTGACCACCAGCCCCTCCCGGGGCTGAACCAGAGCGGCGTAGAGGTTCTGGAGCTCAATGCCCATCTGTTCCATGCCGCTGGGCGCCAGGCGGATGCCCCGCTGGGCCAATTCCTCCCGGTCATCGTCGTTGAGAATGCCGCCGCTCTGTCCCACAGCGGGCAGCACATGGTCATTGGCCCCCAGCAGAAACAGGTAGGCATCCGTGTGACGGTCATTTCGGGTGATTTCCGTGACGGACACCTGGTCCAGAGACACGGGGATAGTGCCCACGCTGTACTGGGAGGCCACCTGCCGCAGCAGGCGGCTGAATTCATCGGTCCCCATAGGCTCGTCCCCCAGGATCTCCACGAACTGGTCCAGGATGGCGCAGAGGATCTCCCACAGCTGGGCGGTCTCCTCCGCGTCCTGGAGGCGCCCTGCCTCCGCCTGGGCCCGCATCTGTTCCTCCAGCGCGTTCTGGAGATTCAGATGCTCCAGGAAACTATAAAGGGAATTTACTTTCTCCCCAGCTGTAACGCCGCCTTTCAGCCCTTCATACAGCTCCGCAAGAGGTGCGCGTACCCGGCGGCGCAGCTCGTTCACCCGGTCCAGGCGGGCCTGGCGGCGCTTATCCCAAGGTGCGCCATAACCGTCCGGATTGTCGGTCCAGTCCACATCCCGGAGCCACATCTTCCCGTGGATCTCCCAGGTGAGAACGTAGTTTTCCAGCTCATCGCACTCCTCCGGCATCAGGCCCGCCAGGCCGGTCTTCAGCCAACGGAACATGTCCTCGTACTCCAAGCCGTTTTCCAGAGCGGAGAGGACACCGGTGATGAGGCTCCACACGGGCTTTTCCAACATACTGCTCCGGCGGCTCAGATAGGCGGGGATGCTGTACCGCTCGAATACCGTCTCAATGGTGCCCTCGTAGTCGGTCATGTTCCGGGCGGCCACGGTGATATCCCGGTAGCGGCACTTCCCCGCCGCTACCAGGCGGCGGATGTCCGCTGCCGTCTGCTCCACCTCGGAAAAAGCGGTGTCCGCCTCCCGGACCCGGATGGCGGAGCTGTCTCCTTGGTAGGGCTCCCCCTCTCCGAAGAAGTGATGCTCCAAATATCCCAGGGCGGAGTCGTCGGCGCTGGTGAGCGTCCGGACCTCCCATGGGCAGCCCGCCTGGTCCGCCAGCCGCGTCAGCTGGTCCCGGGTGTGGAGAGAGACCTGAAACATCTCCTCCGCGCTGTCCGGCTCCCCCAGCAGCGTGACAGTGACAGACCGAGCCTGCCGCAGGATGCTCTCCAGCACCTGCCGCTCCTGGGCGTTGAAGTACGTGAAGCCGTCTACAAACACGTCCTTGCCGAAAGCGTAGCGGGAGGACTCCAGCACCTCGCAGAGCTTGGTCATCCGGTCCCGGGCATCAAGGCCGGGGCGGTACAGCCGGGACTCATAGGCGCCGTACAGCAGGCTCAGGTCCAGCAGCTTGTCCCGGGTGGCGCCCTGGATTTCCCGTGCCTGGCTCTCCAGCAGCTCTGGGGACACGTCGTAGCAGCGCAGTTCGTCGAAGAGGTCCAGCAGCTGCTGTAAAAACGACGCCTTCTGAGAGGGACGGCGATACACCTTCAGCAAGGGGGCCACCTCTCCCAGGGCCTTCTGCAGGGTCAACAGCTTGCCGCCGGCATCCAACGTCACCTGAGCGGCGCCGCCGGTGATGGTCAGCACCCGGTCGCACAGGCGGCGGAAGCTGAGGACCTCCGCATGGCGGCTGGCAGTGTCTCCGCAGGCCCGGCACAGATCCACCTCCGCCTGGTGGGAGGCGTGCTCCGGCACCAACAGGATCTGCCGGCTGGAATCCCCCAGTTCTCCGATCCGGCGGAGCACCTGTTCCGATTTTCCCGTTTTGGCCCGTCCCATCAGGATCGTCAGCATGGCGGGACCTCCTTTGCGCAATTTCAAAATTCATTGTAGCATATCCCGCCGATTCGTGCTATCCTGTTTCTTGAAGATTTTCCGAGGAGGACTGACCCATGCACATTCCCCAAGGCCCCACAGCCACCCTGGCGCTGGAGCTCTTTGACGACGCCCTGGCCGCTGCCCTCCGGCCGTCGCCGGACTATGATGTGAGCCGGTGGCTGTACGTCCCCAACCATTATTCGGAATACCGGTACATCCTGGGCACACGGGGCCGGAAGCCCCTGATCTGCATAGGCATCAACCCCTCCACCGCCGCGCCGGACGCCCTGGACCCCACCCTCCAGTCCGCCCAGCGGATCGCGCTTTCCAACGGGTACGACAGCTTTTTGATGTTCAACATCTACGCCCAGCGGGCCACCCGGCCCGACGATATGGAGCGGTCCTGCAACCCGGTGCTCCATGCGGAGAACCGAAGGGCCTTCCGGTATCTCCTCTCTCTGTCCCCGGCCCCCGCCCTGTGGGCCGCCTGGGGGAACATCATCGAGAAGCGAGGGTATCTGATGGATTGTATGCGGGACTTTGCCGCCGACGCCAGCGCCGCCGGGGCCGGG
>UMLG01010030.1_pt1 | contig 16622 bp, 12 predicted proteins | sample 1966511 | NCBI WGS metagenome assembly UMLG01 (sample SAMEA4836195, study PRJEB28245) | human gut metagenome | biome: gut microbiome; material: fecal sample | place: Denmark | collected 2008
CGGATTATACATTTGATATGCTATACGACCTGGCACCACTGAAAATCGACCGCTTAATCTTCAAACCGTATCTCACCGAACTGTTCCAGCGTTGTCACGGTTCTGGAGAAGAACAGTACTGGGACTTTCTAGAAGAGGTATATCCAGAAATCAACTACACGGTTGGCGACGTTGTGAATTCCTATTTCAACCTGCCGAGCTCGTATATCTATGACATGATTCTACATAAGAAGGGAACGGAACGAAAATACGTCATTGACAAGCTGCCCTATGATGAAGACTATGAAATTGAAACATATCTGTATGTTGAAAAAGATGGGGATACCGACTGCGTGAATGCAGCGGATCTGGAACCACAGGAGCAGCAGACATATGATTTGGTTGAGGTCAGCGGTCATAATTGCCGTGTACTGATTTCTGAAGTTCGAGAGGAAGAGAGCGACCTGCATCAGGCGATGCTGGATCCGTATTTTCCATATATGCTGGAATATCGTGAGATGAAAAAATGTCTGTATGAATTAGAAGATCAATTGACTGATAGTGCGTCTGCGGAGTATGAGGAGATATTCTAGCCAAAAAAACATTGCTTTTCGAGTTCTCGTATGGTATAATAAAGGGAAAGAAATCATCGATAAAGGAGAACGACCCATGCCTACATTGGATTGGATAGGAAAAGACAAAGTCATTAATCATCATCTTGAGGTGCCATATCGTGTACTGGAACGACAGTACAGCTTTGATGAAGCGGGACAAAAAAGCGAAGATAATGGCAGCGAAAATATGGTGATTCATGGTGATAATTTGTCCGCATTGAAATCCCTACTTCCACAATATGAAGGGAAAATCAAATGCATCTATATCGATCCACCCTATAACACAGGAAATGAGGGATGGGTATATAATGACAACGTCAATGATCCACAAATCAAAAAATGGCTGGGAAAAGTCGTTGGTTCGGAAAGCGAAGATTTAAGCCGACATGATAAGTGGCTGTGTATGATGTACCCTCGTTTGAAGCTGTTGCACCGACTGCTTGCGGATGATGGGGTCATTTTTATTTCGATTGATGATAGAGAGCAAGTTAATCTTCGTTTGATATGTAATGAGATCTTTGGAGAAAGAAATTTCTTGGCTCAATTCGTGTGGCAAAAGCGAACTTCCCCGGATATGAGGAAACTTGTTAGCACTGCACACGAATATGTATGTGTTTATTCTAAAATTGCAGATAGAATAGCAGATTCTATTCATAGAGTTTCATTAACTGAAGAAGATGCAAAAAACTATAAAAATCCTGATAATGATCCAAGAGGACCATGGGCGTCAAGCGATTTTACTGCACAGGGTTTTAGACCAAATCAAATGTATGAAATAGTAACCCCAGGAGGAAAAAAGTATACTCCACCCGAAGGAAGATGCTGGAAAAATATTGAAAGTGAATTTCATAAGCAAGTTCAGGATGGTCGAATGTGGTTTGGTACAGATGGAAAAGGCATACCACGAAGAAAAACTTATTTATCAGAACGTGAAGGGAAAAATGTATGGACGTGGTGGGATAACAAGACTGTAGGACACACACAGGAGGCGACAAAAGAAATTGCAAATATTTTTGGATCTCCAACTATTTTTGATTATCCTAAACCTGTTCGGCTGATACAGAGAATTATTCAAATTGCAACCCATAAAGATTCTATCATTCTTGACTCTTTTGCCGGTTCTGGCACAACTGCCCATGCTGTTTTGAACATGAATCAAAAGGATGGCGGTAATCGAAAGTTCATTCTCATTGAAATGTGTGACTATGCCGAAAGCATTACAGCCGAACGAGTCAAGCGTGTGATACAGGGCTATGGTTCTGGAAAGAAAGCCGTGAAAGGTACAGGCGGCAATTTCAGTTATTATGAATTGGGCGAAAAACTGCTGGATGGAGAATATCTGAATGAAGCAGTACCAATTTCGGAGATCCGTCAGTATGTATACTTTACGGAAACCAAAGAACGTGTCAAAGAAAATTCGGAAGAGCCTTACCAGTTGGGCGTTTACTTGGATACTGCATATTATTTTTATTATGAACGAGATGCCATTACAACACTGGATCGAAGTTTTCTACATGAAATTAAAACCAAGGCGAGTGCTTATGTCATTTATGCGGATCGTTGTTTGTTGAGCGATGCAGAATTGGAGAAATACCATATTACGTTCAAGAAAATCCCACGGGATATTACCAGATTATAAGGAGGCAGCAGAATGGAACTGAAAAATTATCAAAAAGCAGTGATGCATGATCTGACTGCCTATTTGACACAGCTGAATCAAGACAATGACTTATTTCAGGCATGGAATCATTACTGGGATGAGAAAGGAATTGCGGTTGGATTGGGCGGCGTACCTGCCTATAACAATGCAATTTCTGGCGTGCCACACGTCTGCATGAAAGTTCCTACCGGTGGAGGAAAGACTTTTATGGCTTGTGCAGCAGTTCGCAGAATTTTATCCGAAATGCCAGAGGGAAAATCAAAAATCGTGGTATGGCTTGTTCCAAGTGACTCCATTCTTTTGCAGACAATTAAAAATCTTTCTGATCCAGAACATCCGTACCGGCGAAGATTGAATACTGACTTTGCAGGGCGTGTTGGAATCTATACGAAAGAAATGCTTCTGACTGGACAAAATTTCTCTCCAGATACTGTAAGAGAAATGCTAACAGTTTGCATTCTGAGTTATGGGTCTCTGCGAATTAACAGTAAGAAAAAAGATGTCCGAAAAATTTATCAGGAAAATGGAAATTTACTCCGCTTTGCAGAATACTTCAAAGATGACGATGTGCTATTAGCAGATACACCGGATTCGGCACTCATTCAAGTTTTGCGACACCTTTCCCCAATCGTGATTGTAGACGAAAGTCACAATGCTGGTTCTGATCTGAGTGTGGAGATGTTGAACAACTTGAATCCTTCTTTTGTGTTGGATTTGACTGCAACGCCAAGAAAAAATAGTAATATCATTTCCTATGTTGATGCACGAGAATTGAAAAAAGAAAATATGGTAAAGTTACCAGTGATTGTATACAATCGCAATTCCAGAAACAGAGTCATACAAGATGCAATTCAAATGCAAGGAATTCTGGAAAAGCAAGCTATGACAGAGGAGCAAACATCCGGCAGATACATTCGACCAATTGTTTTGTTTCAAGCACAACCGAAAACAAGTACAGATAGTGAAACATTTGAGAAGATCAAGCGATTGCTTTTAGAGTTGAATATTCCAGAAGAGCAAATTGCAATAAAAACGTCAAAAGTTGATACACTTGGGAAAGCCAATTTGATGCAGCGTGACTGTCCAATTCGATTTATCATCACAGTCAATGCACTCAAAGAGGGGTGGGATTGTCCGTTTGCTTATATCTTGGCATCTCTTGCAAATAAGACTTCAAAAGTGGATGTAGAACAGATTCTCGGAAGAATTCTTCGACAGCCGTATGCAAGGAAACACGCATCTGGATTGCTGAATACTTCTTATGTATTTACTTGTTCCAATGATTTTCATAACACACTGGAAAACATTGTGAAAGGATTAAATGGGGCTGGATTTAGTCGAAAGGATTATCGGATTGGAGAAAAAGTTTTATCAGAACTGCCACAGGAGCAGGAAATCCCGATGATTCAACCGAAGCTGGAGCCTATTGCTAAGGAAGATTCTTTTTCAGATATTAATCCGTCTGCGATACAAATCGCACCAATTTCCAGTAATGCAAAACCATTGCCATTGGATTCTGATGTAACAGCAATGATTACACAAGCACAGCAAATTGCAACACAATATGAAGAAGAAATACAGCAAGAAGAATCACTTGGACTGATTGGTGGAGAGTTGGGTGAAATGATGGATCAATATCCGGTACAGGCACAATTTACAGAAGAAATAAAAGCTCTGCGTTTACCGCAATTTTTTATGCAATCTGTACCAGATCTTTTTGATACCAATGTAGTATTATTGCAGAAAGACAGTTTGTTGGATGGCTTTACATTAAGCGGTCAAGATGCGAATGTAAATATGGCCCTCTCTGTTGGAGAAGGGTACATGGTAGATATTCAAGCACAAGGAGAAGCTATTCCGAAATATAAGCGAATTCCAAGAGCAGAAAGTGAATATCTGCAACAGCTATTTGCAAGAATGGCCCCAGAAGAGAAAATAGAAAGCTGTACAAAAAAGATCTGTCATCAAATCAACAGAGAGAAAGCGTTTGCAACATCGGAAATTGAAGATTACGTTCGCCGGGTGATTGCAAATATGACAGAAGATGAACTTGCAGTGATTGAAACATCATTCATCTCTTATGCGGAAAGAATAAAAAGCAAGATTATTTCTTTACAACGAGCGTATCAGGAGAAAAAGTTTTATCAATGGGTTGATAGTGGCAAAATCATCTGCAAGGAATGCTATGCTTTTCCGAATCAAATTGTACCGAAAGCCGCAAATGATTCTGTACCGCTTTCTCTGTATGAAGCAGAATGTGATGACTTGAATAAATTTGAAGCGAAATTGCGAGATCTTTTTGCAAGTACAGATAGCATAGAATGGTGGCATCGTGTAATCGATAGAAAGGGCTTTTGCCTGAATGGATTCATTCATCATTATCCGGACTTTGTTGTAAAGACGAAATCAGGTAAAATTCTCGTTGTTGAATCAAAGGGAGACGATCGTGATAATAGCGATAGTAAGGCAAAATTGAAATTAGGCAAACAATGGGCAGCTTTATCAGGATCTAAATATCGTTATTTCATGGTGTTTGATAAGAATCCAATTGAAGGAGCATATAAATTAGAGGATTTTGCTGAATTAATAAATTGTATTTAATCAAAAACTTGATCATTTTTTGAGATTCATTCTTGTGAAAATCTTTAAATTTAAGTGATTATTAAAAATGCACAAATTATAATCAACAATCAAAGATAATATTGTCAAATCAGACAATTGATATATTTAAAGAAAACTGCTATAATTATTTTAGTAATTTTCAAATGAATAAAAAAGAATTCTATAAATAAAGTGGGTATACAATGAATAAGATAACATTTACTAGGGTTATCTGCTTTATATCCTTATTGCCTTTATCTCTTTTTTTAACTTCATGTGACAAAAAAAATGAGAGTAGTCACGATGGAAATGCAGATCCCAATCCAATATCAAATGAAGAAAAAAACATCCATACTATGCTGGGAATAGATGAAGAGTCTTCATATGATATGATTTCAATTACATCATCTCAAAAAATATATGATATTAGTACAGATACTATTTCATGTGTTGTAACAGATGAAAATATAGGTAAAGGGTTCTATTATTATGAAATACCGTTTATTGAGTTTTATTCTGACAATAATAAATGGGAACGACTTTACTATAATTCTGATAGATTAGAGCATGCACAGTGGCTTTTTTGTGGAATGAATAGTTCTAGTCAAAGTACTTGTACACTTTCAATTGAAATGAAAAGGGTGGATTTTGACTTTGTTCCTGGGAATTATAGATTTGTTGTTTTTACAGCAGATAACACTCTTTATGCAGAGTTTGAACTGCAGTAATTGATTGTTTCTGCTATTATAAATATTTTTTAATAACTGGAAAGGAAATGATGCTATGAAAAAAATTGTAAAAATGTCTGTTTCTGCAATGATTGCTTTGGCTACATTTACATCGTCTGTAGCAATTTGTGCAAATGCAGAAGAAAGTGAAACAGGAAAACTTGAGCTTGTAACCTATGACTATGTTTCTAAAACAGAAACGACTTCTGAAGTATCGATTGATATGCTTCAAACAGAAAACGAAGAGAAATTGGATACTTTAGGCATTTCTGAAGAAACAGCAAATGCTGCGTTTGATCCTAATGCTTTGCTTTCATCTGATAGTTCGAACAATTCCATTTCTACTCAAAGTATCATTGGAGATGATGATCAAAAGAAGGTTAATCCGAATGTTTATCCATATTGTGCTGTACTTGCTCTTATGCTTGGACAAGATACAAATGGAGATGGAGTTGTTGATTCGTGGGGATTAGGCACAGGATTTTTGGAGGGAAATGATGTTATGGTCACGGCTGGACATTGTTTCTGGGGAGGAACAACCAATGGATGGGTTGAAGAATGTCGAATTTATGTGCGGCAAAATAGTTCTACATATGGTAATGTTTACTATTACCCTGCTAGCTGGGTTTGTTCAACAGCATATACGAGTAATAGAAACATCAACTATGATTGGTGTGCAGTAAGGTTGCAAGATAATCTTGGTGCTGCAAATGGTTGGTTTGGAAAAGGTGTAAGTTCTGGAAGTCTGAAAGGAACAGAAGTTACAATTTCCGGATATCCGGCTGCAACATCTTCTAAAGTAGGTTATCAGTATACATCTTCGGGAACAATTACTTCTTCTACCGATTACAGAGTAGGATATTCGATAGACACTGAAGGCGGAAATAGTGGTTCTCCTGTATATGATTCAAATGGTATAGTGTGGGCAATTCATACACATGGCGGAAATTCTGGTACTCGCATTTCTTCTGGTCTATATCAGATATTGCAAGATATGTATTTAGAAGGTGTAGAGAAATGGTCCTAAGGAGGGGTCATTATGAAAACTTTTAAGCGTATTTTAACTTGCACTGTGCCGCTATTTATTTCAACTTTTTGCTTGCCGATATCTGCTCATGCAATTGAAAGTAACGAAGTTGTAGTAACAACTGAAGCACAAGCACCAAGTGGCGTTGAAACTACAACAACTGTTGTTACAAAGCAGAGTAATACAACTGAAGTGAATTTTGAGTTGAAATCTAAACTGGAAGATATTCACAAACAGCTTTCTCAATTTGCTAAATCTGAAATTGATTGTAATATTGATTTTAAAGAAGGACTTGTAGTTTTTGCAAGTCTTGATCAAGCAGTTTTAGATGAAGTTAACACATATTGTGTGAACAATGGTATCGATGGTGCGTTGGTTCAGTTAGTTCTTATTGAACCTGAAAAGGATACGACAGTAGTAACAACTATAGGCACACAAACTGAAACGACAATAACAACAACTACTACTAATGAAACAACATTACCGCAGACCGGTTATTCGAATAGCTACCGATGGTTGGTTGGCTTGTCATCGCTTATGACTGTAACTGGTGCAGGAATTCTCATTCGAACCAGAAAAAAGGAAAAATAAAATCATATCGAAATGAAATCATAGGGGCGTTGCTGGCAAAGTGATGCCCCTATTTGTGATGGAGGGGACAACAACAATGAAAAAAACAGCATTACGACTGGTGGGGGGTGTTCTATTAGTAGGTGGTGTCTTCATTTTATCAATATTTTCTTATCAAAAAATTAGCCGAGAGTTGTACTTGAAAAAATTGTTAAAAGAAAACATTGTATTTGACATACCAAGTTTGAATCTTAAAGTTCCGATATTAGAAGGAACAGATAATAATACATTGTCAGTTGCAGCAGGACATTTTGAGGGAAGGGGCTCTTTAGGACAAGGTAATTACTGTATTGCCGGTCATAATAGCACAATTTATGCAGAGATATTTAATGACCTGGATCAAATTCAAATTGGTGCAGAAATGTTTCTGTTTGATGTGGATAAAATTCAATATACTTATGTAGTAACAGAATATAAAATTGTAGATCCTCATGAAATAACAGTTTTAGATGACTACGGAGATGATCGATTGACTGTGATTTCCTGTACTGATGATGGAGAATACAGGCAGGTTGTTATAGGAAAATTAAGAAAATAAATGAACCCACACGATGTGGTTAGATTAATCCATTAATTGTTCTAAAGTTTAATTTGGCTTGTATAAGTCCATTTGAAAAGGAAGTTATGCTTATGAAAGCAAATGTAACACCTAAGAAAAAGAAGAAGAAGATTCAATACCCGTCGGCAGAACTTGTTCAGCAAGCATGTTTTGAAGACTATTGTAGATTAATTAATACTTACGACAAAATATATGACAAAGTAAATATAACACTAACATTTTGCGGAGTTATATTATTAGTGATTCTTGGCAGTGTAGATTACACATGGATAGCGGACATTTCAAAAACAAATTCAAATTTAGAGTTGTTCTCTCTTCTTTTATTATTGTTATCTTCTGCATTAAGTATTGTTTTTATCGTTTGGGCAGTTATTCAACTACTACTATTAATGCAAAGTAAGACATTGTCTGTTTTTGATAGCGTTGATATTCGCAATGAAGGGATTTATTTTTGGAATCCAGACGCTGCTGCAGTATGGCTAATTGATAAATACACTATTGCTATTGCAGGATTGCGGACAGCAATAGAAGAAAAGCAGAGAAAATATGATTCTTCTGTTATAAAAATAATTATCTCATTAATTCTTTATTCTTTAATTCTTATTATTGAGAAAGGAATACAGCATGACTAAAAAAGCAAAAAAGTCAACAAATGATGATATTTTATCAGGAAAGGGATTAAAACCATTACCTTCTTCAAAACCATCATCTGAACTGCCCGGAATAAATACTGAAAAAAGAGAGAAAAAGTGTCCTGGAATTCGTGAAGATAGATTTACAAAAAAAGACCAAAGTAATGATAACTAAATACTATTTCAAGATAGCGTAAATTTTTAATGGCCTAAGAAGGAGTTTTAACATGATAAAATCAAGTGAAACTTAAATTTGATAGTGTGTAGTCATAAAACGATTATTGCAACAAGAAAACGCTTACTTTGATACAGGTGCATTGTATCAAAATAAGCGTTTTTTGGCAATCAAAAATGCGTAACCGGAAAGGTTGCGAAAATCCCTAAATACCATGTAATAACGGTATTTAGGGATTTTGTTTTATCTTGTTGTCCTGAAAAAGTTCGTGGGTTAAACGTGCAAATGACCGTGACCTACCTTAAATGATACCTATTCTCAGAAGCACACTTTCTTTTGAAATTGATGGCGAAATGGCGGAGATGGGTTATGGTGTCGGCAAGGGGAATTGAACCCCTGTCCTTGTTTTGCAAAAAATCTATTGACATATTTGTTGGAATTCCTGTTCTTTTCACTTGAAAATTTCAGCAAAGTGTGGTATAATAGTTACTATAATAACCCCATGCTGGAGGTGTATCATGGCTAAAAGGTTGTACAATATATTGAGCGTCTGTAATGACGAAGAAGAAGTAAAATCCGAATTTGCCAAATTCTTTAAGATTAAACTCGTTACACATAAATATAAGATTGATCTCTATACCAACAATACTCTTTTTGAGTTCAAGCACGACAGGAACTTCAAGAGCAAAACAGAGAGAGCTAAGGTTGTAGCACAAACGCTCTACTATGTTCGGAAACTCAAATTTGGAGGTTCAACCGATCCTGTTCCTGAGACTATATGTATAGTTGATAAAAATGAAGGCTTTTTTGTGCGCACAAAGGACTTTCATCAGTTTTACAATGCAAGTGCAAAGTATGACTGGGACAGAGCTGCAAGCCAACCATGTCCATTGCTTGTAGCAGCATTAAAGCAGTCGCCGCTAATAGCCAACATTCACGTTCATCGCTTTGAAGATGCAGCAGAAGAAGATTTATTTGTTAACCATGTAAATGCTGTTGCACAGCAATCTTTGTTCCAGACTGACAAGAAGGATATCAACGAAGATAACTTCGAGAATGTGTTCTTTTATTGGTGTACACTTTTCAAAAAGTATGTTGAAAACGGTCACAAGGCGTCTGAATACTTCATTTCTGATATAGAGGAAGGCAGATCTAAGGTTATTGGTGACAATGAAGTACTTTTCCGCTTAGGAGATGGAACAATTTCAAAATCGGTTCCTATGAACGAGTACAATTACTTCTGGAACATTTACGAAAAAGTTCAGAATCCTGCAACCATTAAAGCAATACGTCAGAAGATAGACCGCTTGTCAGAAGATTTCAGCAGAAGATTTACAGGTGAATTCTATACTCCTATTGAATTCGCTGCTAAAGCATTTGAATATATAAAAAGGACAGTCGGTCCTGAAAAATATAAGCAAGGTAACTGGCGCATATGGGATATGGCAGCAGGAACAGGAAACCTTGAATACCTTATTGAAAGTTCCGTTCTTGATAATTGCTACATCTCCACACTGCTTGAAGATGATGCAAGCTATTGTAAGAGAATATTCCCGACAGCAACTGTTTTTCAGTATGACTACCTGAATGATGATATTATTCTTATCGAAAATCCTAATATGACCAGTCAGTTCTTTAAGCCCAAAATGCCGAAAAAGCTCTACGATGACCTGAGAAACCCAAACATTAGCTGGATTATCTTCATCAATCCGCCTTTTGCTACAAGTAATAAAACTGAAAAGGTCACCGGAAAGAAAACAAAGGACAACGTTTCGATGACTGATATTCAAAAACTGATGACTGATAATGGACTCGGTGAAACAAGCAGGGAGCTTTTTGCTCAGTTCCTTTATCGTATATCAAAGGAATTTGCAGGCAAGGAAGCGTATCTTGGATTATTCTCAAAAATTAAATACATTAATTCAAACAATGATCAAAAATTAAGAGATAATTTCTTTACATACAAATATGAACGAGGGTTTATTTTCTCATCAGAAAGCTTCGTAGGAACTAAAGGTAAGTTCCCTGTTGGTTTTTTAGTTTGGAATCTTAATAAAGCCTCGCATATAGAAGATCAAAAGATAGTATTAGATGTTTATAATAAAGAATGTGAAAAAATAGGCACTAAAGAGGTATTAACCACCAATCGTGAGCAATTCTTAAATAAATGGGTGAAACGCCCTAAAACATCACATATTCTTCCACCACTAAAGAGCGGAATATCCCTCAGTACAAGGACAGTAGATGTTAGAGATAGAGTTGCTGATGATTTTATATGCACTCTTATGTGTTGTGGAAACGATATGCAAAACAAGGATTTTACGGCGTTATTGTCAAGCTCACAAGGCAGTGCAGGTTCTTTTTCTGTTATCCCTTCTATATTTGAAAAATCTATGATAATTCATACAGTAAGGTCAGTTCCAAAGCAAAGTTGGGATAATGATAGAGATCAATTCTATCAACCGCTGAAAGATGATTTACCAGCTGAATTTGTTAATGATTGTGTTATCTGGAGTGCATTTGCTCCTTCCAATGGCACTGTAGCTATGAAGGACGTTGAATACAAAGGTAACACCTATCAGATACACAACGAGATGTTTCCTTTCCTTATTTCCGAAGTATCAAGCTGGAAGTGTGGCTTATCCAATATTACAAGGCAGATTTTCTCTGCGAATGAGGATAGATTCTTAGCCAAATGGATAAATGAGCATGAACTGTCAGACGATGCAAAAGAACTTCTCCTGAAAGCAAAAGCATTGTACAGGTGTGTATATGCTAATCTTGGAAATATCAGATGGCTCGACTACAAAATTGAACTGTGGGATATAGGCTGGTATCAGATCAAAGAGGCAGCGAAGGCTATCCCTGACGCAGTGCCCATGCTTGAAGATGTGAGAAAATGTAACAGAGAACTTGCTAACAAGATTCTCCCTCAGATATCACAGTACGGCTTTTTGCCGCCTGATATTCAATATTTTGAGGAATAATACCAAGAAAGGTTTGCTATGGATAAAAAGACAATAGACGAAGAAATATCCGAGACATTAAAAGCCTTGGTAAACAAATGGAAAGAGGAAGGTTTATCCGAACAAGAAATCTCAGATAAAATTAAAAATATTGATTATGATAAAGCACTGACTGATATAATCAATATTAACGTTAAAGAACGACTTGATTATTTCAATACCCATATGTATGAAGTGGCGCATGAACGTAAAGTAATAACATACCATGTCATCGCACATCAGGAAGAATTATGGGGCAAATGCTTTGCTGCTTCTGACACTATGTATACTATGGCTGTTGAAGCTGCCGTGCTGCTTTCTGAATACGTTGATAGCAAAGTTGATGAAGAAACAAGGAAGAGCAAACAATATACCTTCCTCTCTTTACAGCATATGCACGGGCGTATATGTCAGCAATTTTTAGAGATCATGTACTTATTAAAGCTCGGATTTGCTGATGGTGCTTACGCTCGTTGGCGCTCGATGTATGAAATATGTTGTTGCATGGATTTAATAAAGCAGCAGGGCGAGTATCTTGCAGAACATTACTACAAGTGTTCTGAAAAAACAACAAAAGCATTTGAATGGGCGAACATAGTAAAGAAAGAGAATGGGCGAAACATGTCTGGTACATTTCCTGACATTCTTAGCTTTTGTAGTATAAACCCAATATGGAAAAAACAGTATGATCTTGCTTGCTGGATATGTCATTCTTCTCCCCAAGGAACGTTTAAAAGACTGTCTAATGGCGAAGGAATGAATCATGTCCCCATAGGACACTCTGATTATGGTATTGCAATGCCAGCAGTCCATGCAGCAATGATGCTAAACATAGCTTCAGCTATATTTTTGACAATCCATAACAATGCAGACTCTATAGTACATACTAAAACAATGAATGAGTGGGTCAAGGTAATTTGCAAAATGTATTACACTACCCATGCAGAAGTATTTGATGAACAATCACTGCTCCCTTATACTATAATTAAGATCGAAGATGAGGACTTTGGTTGTGAAGGTGTTCCAGACGGTGATGAGTTGCAGTGTAATGTGTTGGTAAAAAATGAATTTGGTGAGGAAAAATGGATAAAACTCACTGATAAGTATCTGACCGATAACAATCTCAATGAAGGTGAAATTATTATGCTACCTTTTGAAAAAGGCAAAGAAACGGCGGATGAATAATTTTTGACCTTTCGATTAGCACTAATCTACAAGCCCTAATGTGCGCTTGAGTTAGTGAAGATGTACCAGAGGTTGATGGAGGGAAAAATGGAAATTAATTTTATAATTCAATGGAAAGATGGTGTGAATAATAAAACTGATTTAGCGCCAAAAGTCAAAGAAATGCTAACTGATTTGTTCAACAATATTTCAGATAATAGCTTTTCATATACCGCTGATGACAAAATTTCACATCTCTTAGAATATCAGCTTTCTGAAAAAGATAAAAAAGCCTACCTTCAGGTAATAAGTGCTGAAAGTGAAGCCCGTGCTTCACATACGCTAAGCAGTATTAGAGAAATCGTTTCTAAAGGCAAGCATCGAAAAGACTTTTTGATAATATGTTCATATGATGAAGCAAGTCTTTCTTATTGTTGTCGATTGATGAAGCCAATGGGAACATTTGAGAGGCATCTTAGGGAATTAATGTATCTCATAACAACGAAAGCGTTTGGTGCAGATTGGGTAAAAAAGACCTTTCCTGAAGAGATGATTGCGGGGATAAAGGGAAGAACTCATGGCAATTTAAGTGATGAAAAAATTACAGAATCTGCTTTTGAGTTTCTTGATTATGGAGAAGTTACAACATATTTGTTTTCCAAAAGATACTTTGAATGTTCACCAGACTATTTAATAGAAGAGAAGTTGTCTGATCAATCATTGAACATTCTTTCTAAAGAGAAAATAATATCAATTATTTCTTCGCATCGTAAAACCACATTATGGGATAAGCTGTTTTCCAATATAAAGGGAGTCAGCGAAGAAACTATTGATAAAATCAGAGAATATAGAAACGATGTCATGCATCACCATACGTTAAATGACATTTCTTTTAAGGATATACGAAAAGAAGTCCAAGCAGCTGATAAAATAATAACTCAGGCTATTGCAGATATTAAAAACAAGATATACACCGAGGAAGAAAGCAAAATAGTTTACTCATCTATTGGGTATGCTATAACTGAAATGATGAGAACAATTAGTTTTACAGCGAAGCTCAATATCCCTTACATAGCAAGTGCTATAAGTAGTTCTTTCAAAAAACTTGGAGAATTATATAATATCTATAGCAAAATAGATTTTTCTTATATATCCAAAGTGTTCAGTGAAACAATTTCAACCTATTCAAAACTTATAGATATGAATGTATCTACATTTGGACCACTACTTGATTCACTACCATATAAAAACGCATCTGATGAACCTAAGTCAGATGAGAAAAGAGATGATTCATTTAATGATATTAAACAGGATGACAGTGTTGATAAGGATGATACAAACTCATAATCGAACTCAAAAGGAGGTTTAATACGCCCTCATAAAAAAGAATATATCTCTTCATTATAGAGGGAGATACTAGTGAATGTAGCAAATTCCCACTTGACAACCGGATAGTCAGGTGTAAATCGAAATAATAGTGAGAGGTGGATCATGTCAGAAGAAATAAAAGTATGGGGAATACACACCCTTGATGATAACCTATTCTTGAAAGAGAACGTTATAGCTATCGGCTGGAATGAAATAGGCGACCTTAGTAAGATCGCTCCTGACCGTGAAGCGTTCAAGAAAAAATACATAGAAACATTTCCCGATGATAAGAAAATGAGAGTTGCTAACAGCGCAGGTATGTTATACCGATTTGCTCACGAAGTGCAGATTGGAGACTACATTGTTTTCCCGTCAAAGATCAACAGAGAGATCAATATCGGTACTGTTGAGAGCGACTACATATACAACCCAGACACTGAGAGCTATGTTCAGCAGCGAAAAGTCAAATGGATAAAGCATCTCCCGAGAACCGCCTTTTCACAAGGCGCATTATATGAGATTGGCTCAGCTATGTCTTTCTTTTCAGTAAAGAACTACGCCGACGAATTTCTTGCAGCCTTAGATAAAAACTTCAAATGGAATGATTCAACAGATACCGCTGATGATGAAACTGTTGCTGCAACGGCAGATGAGATTATTGAAAACACAAGAGACTACATTATCAAAGAACTGAGCCGAAACCTCAAAGGCTATGACCTTGAAGAATTTGTAGCAGATCTTTTGGGTGCAATGGGATATAGGACTACCATTTCTCCACATGGCGGAGACAGCGGTATAGATATTACTGCCTATAAAGACGAGCTTCCGCCGAGGATACTTGTTCAGGTCAAGAGCCAGGACGGTGATATTAAGGAAACCACTATACAGTCGCTGAAAGGTGCTATGCGTGAGGGTGATTATGGTCTGTTTGTGACACTCTCCAACTATACTAAAAAGGCTCAGAAATACCTTGACAATACACCTATTATTCGTGGTATCAATGGTAAGGAGCTGGTCGATTTGATATTGAAGTATTATGACAGTCTTAGTGAGAAATATAAGAAGATGATACCGTTGAAGATGGTTTATATCCCTATCACAAATGAATAATTATAATAATTGCCCTACACGGGCAGTGGCACTCCGTGCAAGCAGCTGCGCTGAGCTATGCCACCGTTCCTCCCTTGCGGTCGTCACAGTGTCAGCCCTAACGGGCGTTCAATTATTGGAAGTATTCTCTTTATAGCATTTTTTCTAATAATCTCACGACTATATATAATCTATTTTAATTTATATATTATACATTACTATATATTCTTATTAACCTATATAAGATCAAGAATATATATATATATATATATATATTACTCTTTCATTAAAAACTGATGGCGAAATGGCGAAAAACGAATCCCTATGAGAAAATGATCTCATAGGGATTTTTTTGTCTATAATCCTCCGAATCAACTCCTATTTTCAGATATGTATTATTATCCTGATAGAGCGACTTCCTGCTTTATTGAATATTGAAATGGAGGTAACTGCATATAAAAGATATTTTAAAAAGCTTTGTGAGAGGTTTTGTCTGCGGCTATGCAGGCAGTATCATCATAGTGCTTACGGTCAGTGCGGTTCAACACCTGAATGAAAAATTGAAAAGAGGTAATTGAAATGGAAGAAAACATAAGAATTTGCGACATCTGCGGCTGTGAGATCAAAGATGAGGACGGAACATGGGTGGACGATCAGTTCCTTTGTCATGAGTGTGTTGACGAACACTGCACCACCTGTGACCGCTGCGGCGAAACGATCTGGATTAACGATGCAGTGCAGGACGATGATACCACCCTTTGCGAGACCTGCTACAACGACTACTACCACCGCTGCGAATGCTGCAACAGAATTATCCACGACAACAACATCAACTGGCGAGGAGATTATCCTTACTGCAACAGCTGTTACGATGACTTTGATGATGAGATCGAGGAGTACAGCTACAAGCCTGAGCCTGTTTTCTACGGTGACAGTAAGCGTTATCTCGGTGTTGAGTTGGAAGTAGACTGCGGCAGCAAGGATGATGATAATGCAAGCAAACTCAAAGAAATTGCAAATGCCAGTCATGAGCATATCTACATCAAGAGCGATGGTAGCATTGATGATGGATTCGAGATAGTTTCTCACCCAATGACGCTTGACTATCATCAGCATGACATGGACTGGGAAGCGGTTCTTCATGAAGCGATAAAAATGGGCTATCGTTCTCACCAGACAAGCACCTGCGGTCTGCATATTCATGTTAATAGAAATGCCTTCGGTGACAATCAGGCGGAGCAGGAAGAGGTTATCGGAAAAATCCTGTTCCTGATAGAAAAGCACTGGAACGAGGTCTTCTGTTTCTCCCGAAGGAGCCAGTATAACATGAACCGTTGGTCAGCACGTTACGGCTACGAAAAAACCGGAAAGGAAATCTTGAAGAAAGCCAA
>UMLG01027517.1_pt1 | contig 16418 bp, 14 predicted proteins | sample 1966511 | NCBI WGS metagenome assembly UMLG01 (sample SAMEA4836195, study PRJEB28245) | human gut metagenome | biome: gut microbiome; material: fecal sample | place: Denmark | collected 2008
CAGCAAAAAAGAATAAAAAATCAAAAATTCTAATCAGCTGTCGTGTCTATTCAAAAAATCAAAAGAAACTTAAAACACAAATCAAGAACATGAATATGATACATTTCATTTTTGCCATGCGGATGGTCATCACAGTACAAGGGTGTATTTTACAAATGGCTGAATAGAAATGAGGTTTTTCATGAGACTTAGAAATGTACCGGGATCGCAGGAACGCATCCTAAATGACGCTTTTACAATACAGACTGATGGTGAAAACGGAGAAGATTTCAAGGGATTATGGAATCAGAATTTTTTCAACAATGATCATCCGATCCATATTGAGATTGGTATGGGAAAGGGACAGTTTATCACACAGATGGCAAAAGAAAATCCTGATATAAATTATATCGGAATCGAGAAATATTCGAGTGTTCTGGTTCGTGCCTTAGATAAAAGAGCTGATCTGGAATTAGAAAATCTCCGTTTTATGCGAATGGATGCAGAAGACATCACTTCCTACTTTGCACCGGACGAGATTTCAAAGATCTATCTGAACTTTTCGGATCCATGGCCAAAGGATCGTCATTCAAAAAGAAGATTGACTTCACGCTGCTTTTTGGAACGTTATGACAAGATCTTAACAAAAGACGGATATGTACAGTTCAAAACCGATAACCGACCTTTGTTTGATTTTTCTTTAGAAGAACTGAACGCCATGAACTGGATCAAGGATGAAGTTTCTTTTGATCTGCACAAAGACGGTCCTGCCCCAAATAATGTCATGACAGAGTACGAACAGAAATTCTACGCAGAAGGAAAGCCGATCTGCCGCTTTGTAGCACATCGATAGACAAAAAACGGAAGTAACCGGTCTGTTATTTCCGTTTTTTAATTCTACTTTTTTATACTGCCTGTTATATGTCCGGCTTTTTTCCCGGCTTTTTGTACTGCCCGTTATATGTCCGGCTTTTTCCGGCTTTTTGTACTGCCTGTTATATATCTAACCTTTTTCAGACTTTCTATCTTTTCGATTAACTTTCTATTGATTATGGTTCTTCATCAAATTCTTTTAAGGCTTTCACATGCTTTCCTTTCAGCCTGCTATTTAAGAATGTATTACAAAGATATGCAATAACAGCCACAACCGGAACTCCGATAAACATACCGATCACACCAAAATAAGCACCGCCTACCGTAATCGCAAAAATAACCCATATCGGACTCAGACCGGTTGACTGACCAAGCAGTCTCGGTCCGAGAATAATACCATCAAACTGTTGTAAAATAAAAATCATGACTGCAAAGACGATTGCATATTCCCAGTTTGTACAAAGATAGATCAATACACCGGGAACCGCTCCGATAAACGGTCCAAAATAAGGAATCATATTTGTAATGCCTACGATAACGCTTAACAATACCGCATATGGCAGATGTAACAGATTCATCGCAACACAGCAGATACAGCCAATGATCAGCGAATCGATCGCCTTACTGATCAAAAACGCACTAAAGATTCCATTGCATTCACGGCAGGTCTTACAAAGAACATCTCCCTTTTCTTCCGGAAAGATCGCATAAACAACTCTTTTTGCCTCATAACGGAACATATCCTTGCTATAGATCATATAAATTGAAATCACAATACCAAGCAATAGATTGATCAGCCATTTGACAATCGATACCGATACCGAATACAGCATAGGAATTGCATTGCTAACTAAGTTTGTTCCCAGCTTGATCAGATTCGGAACAATATTTTGTAACTGCTCCTCGATCAACTCTGTGTCCAGATCCGGATAGCGTTCCTGCAAATGCACCAGTTCTGCCGTGACGGTCTGATACATTCCCGGAACCTTATTGGTTAATTCCTGAATACTTTGTCCCATTTGAGGAATGACAAAAACGAATGTAACCGCAATAAAACCAAGCACCAAAATATAAGAAATCAGCATCGCAAGTACTTTGGTAAGTTTTGGTTTTCTGCCTTTCGTGATCTTTTGTAACAAACCATCTGTCCTGACCACGATCGGCAATAAAAAGTATGCGATCAGCAAACCCAATATAAACGGAGACAACACTTTTAACAGATTAGAAATAAATGCCGTTGTCGCACTCCAATGCGATACCAGCATATATACTACTATTGCAATAAAAAGCACAAAAAGTACATAACGACAGACTGACATATATTTTTCATTGATCGTGATCCAGCGAATCTTTTTGCCTGCCTTTGCTTCACTTCCCGACTTAGAAGCAGCGCTCTTCTCTTGTGTGCCTTTTGCGTTCTGTTTTTTATTCTGATCCTGCAAATCTTTTTCCCGGTCTTTTTTGGAATCTTTTACAATCTCCGATCCTGCATGATCCTGATATTTCTTTTTATCTTCCAACAATTTTCCCTCCATCCGATAAAGCAAATATATCTGCTATGTTATTTTCCATCAGAATACAAACATCCTTTTAATACTTGCACCTATTATAGCGATTACAAACAAAAAAGTCTATTCAAAATAGACTTTTTCAAAATGTATTTTACTTATCGCAATCTGTCAGCCGGACATCTTTCCGGATTTTTCTATTCTTCAGCATTTCATAAACTGTTCTTCCTGTATATACCGGCTAAACAGTTTATGAATGTTCCCCTTAGGATTTTCTATCACTATCCTTCCTGCTGCTGGTATTTTGCAACTGCCATGCTGCAACTGATCAAAACAATGAAAAACAACAGCTCCATACCCATACCACGAAGAATCTGACTCTGAATATGACCACTAATATCTGCATGTTTTGCAAGCAAATCGTTGACAGTTTCAAACCAGTAGATTGGTAGAAATCTTGCGATATGCACGATCCCGTCCGGCATATATTGTATCGGTACAAAAACACCGCATAAGAAACAAAACGCCAGAGAAATCGGTGTCACAATGATCGATACCTGCTGTCGGTTTTTGACAAACAACCCGACAAGAAAAGAAATAGCTAATGATATCAGCATAACAAGAAAACTATTCAAAAAATAATACCAGAGATTTGGTGCTGTCACAAGTTTCCTGCCATGTATTGCAAATGCCAAAAGCATTGTAACAGCATAAAGTATACAACCAATCGTTAAAAATACAAAAATAGATGTTATATTTTGTGAAAATAAGCTGACACTCGATGCATTCAGGCGCATTTTCACATTTTTGTTGCGAAATTCTACCAGCAATGTCCCCAAAATCGTACATAAGACGGCTAACATCAGATATGGATAAAAGCGGAAGAACCCGACATAACCAGCTTCCTTCCCTCCATTTCCATTGATATTTTCCATATGAACTTTGCTTTGCGACTGTTTTGCGACTTTGTCATAACTTTCTGAAACGCTGTATCCGGCATCATAATATTGCTTCATGTTCTGCACCAGACGATTTAATTGTGCTTCCACATACATTCCATTATATTCTCCGGGATTTTGTGTATATTCGATCCCGCCACCTTTTCCTGACAGCGTATCTTTCTCAAATCCTTTTTGTATACACACAACAAGTTTGACATCCTCATAATAAAGCCTTTCTTGCAAGGCAGACGGATCATAGGACGCTTCTGTTACATGATGGTTCTTTTTTAAGAAACGTACTACTTCCTCAGAACATTCGCTCCGATCGCAATCTACAACTGCAATATTCAGCTTCGTTGCCGTAAATAAGCTAAACTTTCCGTTCCTTGACATTCCCATTGCAATAGCGATCCCGGTAAATATAGTAAAATAAACTATGATCCCTTTGATATTTCTCTTAGCAAGCAGCATATAACCTTTAAATACTGTCATAGCGAACCCTCCTTGTCAAAAAGAATACTATAGCAATGCATAAAGCTCCCATCAGAAGCATGATTGCAACATCCTGACGGTAACGTGCCACATCAGGATATACCGCAACGCTGTACAACGCATCGGTGATCAGGGCTGACGGGTTGATCCGGTTAAGGATCGGACAATTTTTTTCGATCAGTCCTTTGATTCCGCTTACCATAAGACCGGATAAGAATGTAGTGCCAAGGCTGACCGAAAGAATGATCGCTACTTTGACATCTTCACCCCATTTTCCGATACTGCCAACCAAAAGTCCCATGGAAGCTCCGATCAGACAGCCGGCAAATGTGATCAAAAGGATCGGTGCAGGATTGTTTCCAAAATCTTTCTTTAAACCAAAGACCAGATAGGCAAGAAACAATACGACAAAAACATAATCAACTAAGATCACCATTGCAATATCAGCCAATGCCATTTTCATTTTGGACGTACTGCTCACACAGCGTCTTGCTGCAACTGCTTTTACATTGGCTTGCAAACGAATGGCTGCCTCCATGCCTAAAAAGCATCCAAACATACATGCCATTGCCACCGCAGAAAAGAAATACTGGATCATTCCATCCACTTTCTTACCACTCAGCGTCACTTCTTTTACCGTTGCACTTTTTAGTACATTTTTTCCAATCTTCTGCGTGACGGCAGCAAGCTGTTGCGGCTTTTCTTTAAGGATTGTTTCCAAATACGCTGCCTGGCTGTCATAGCTTTCCATCAAAGATTGTAAAACACTTTCCGGCACGCCATTTCCTGCTACCGTCAGGCTGACATCTTCTCCTAACAGATAATATCCGGCAATCTTTTCTGACTTTAATTTCCGATCGGCTTCTTTTTGATCCATTGTAGAAACAGCGAGCAGATCATTATCTTCTTTTTGTACCTCTTTTAAAAATTTTTGAAACGTCTGTGCCGCCTGCCCATCTCTTTTGACTACAACCGCTGTCTGTATCTGGTCTAAACTGTCGTTCATATGACCAAAAGATACTTCAAAAAGAGTTGCGAGAATAAACGGAAAGCACAATGCCCAAAAAATAGTCACCCGGTCACGCAATATACGTAAAAGACTATATTTTATCATTCTATCGTTCTCCTTTTTCCTGATAATTTCTATTATCTGCTTTTCTATGTATGTCCTTTAATCACGTAAGTTCTTCCCTGTAATTTCTAAGAATACATCATTTAATGTAGGCAGTTCTGAGTACACTCTGCCAAAGCAAATCGTTTGCTCTTGTAGATATTGCAAAAGTTTTACAATATTATGATCCGTTCCATCAAATCGTACTAAAAGAACCTGTTCCTGATAATCCACTGCATAAACCTGCTCCATCTGTCTGATATGCTCAAGCTGCTGATCGCTTAGGGCAACTTCTTCTACAGTAATCTTTTCGCCTGTTCGGATCATTTGTTTTAACTCCTCTTTGGTTCCTTTTGCGATGCATTGTCCATGATCTAAAATGGCAATCTGTGTGCAGATCTGCTCTACTTCTTCCATATAATGTGAAGTGTAAATGATCGTTGCTCCTGTCTGATTTAATTTGCGGATTCCTTCTAATATATGATTACGGCTCTGCGGATCGACTGCCACTGTCGGCTCATCCATAAAAATGATCTCCGGCTTGTGTGCAATACCACAGGCAATATTTAATCTTCGCAGCAGTCCGCCCGATAATTGCTTCGGATACATTTTTTTGTAATCATTTAATCCAACAAATGTGATCGCATCTTCAACATATTCTTTCCTCTTTTTTCTGTCTGGCAAATACAAACCACAGAAATAATCAATATTTTCCTGTACCGTAAGCTGGTCAAAAATGGCAACTTCCTGTGGCACAATGCCTATCTTTCTTTTCAGTTCATAACTTTCGGGTGTCATCTTTTCACCACAGATCGTAATTTCACCTTTGTCATATCTTAAAAGTGCAAGAATGCAGCCGATCGCTGTTGTTTTCCCACATCCGTTTGGACCTAGCAGTCCAAAGATTTCTCCCTTTGCAATCTCAAGATCCAGATGATCTAAGGCAACCAGATTGCCATATCGCTTTACTAAATTATCAATTTTTATCATATTTGCACTCATTCCTTCCATGATGTTGTGATACTTTGGTCTTTTATTCCACTTACCGGTATACTTTTGTTCTTTTTGCACTTCCGGCTTGTATTTCACTTGCCGGTATACTTTGTTCTTTTTGCACTTCCGGCTTGTATTTCGCTTACCAGCATGCGTTTTTCTTTATGACACCTTTATTATATCGTCTTGTAACATATAAAAATAGTTCTAAGTGTCACAACTTCCATGTGACAAATGTCATAAAGTCACCGCCCGGCACCCCTTCTCTCTATACAATTCCTGCATCCTTACATCCCCTACAATCTTTTCTATGCATATCTCCTATCTACAGCCGGTATTTCAAATAATTGACAGACACGTCCCCCACATGATAAGCTGAAATTCCAAAGACATTTGCAAAACACACTATATTGCATTGAGACCATCCTCACACTTGCAAATATTACAATGCGTCATATCCTTAGAGTCCGAATTGTGTTTCTATTTCTTTTTATTTTTTGAAGCACTGTTTCGCCTGATAAGAATTTCTGGGATTTTTTGCTTTTTTGCTTTTGATTATGGGCGCTCTCATCTGATATAGGGGCAGGACCTGTCTGATGTACATTGCTGTTTGGGAATCTCAAAGACCGTCGCCACTTGCGCTGCAAAAAGAGCATTTGCTTTTTGCAGTGCTATGTGTGCGCTACGTGGCTTTGCGAAGCGGGAGCGTGTCCCAAACAGCAATGCTACTCAGGCTGAGTCGCCCCTATAGTCATGAATCGCGCCCAATAAGCAAAAAAGCTTAAAAAATCAGAAATTCTAATCAGCCGTCGTGTCTATCCAAAAAATAAAAAAGAAATAGAAACACAAATGAAATCTACTAATATGACGCATCTCATTTCTTTGTTGTGAGGATGGTCATCACAGTACGGTGGTATGTTTTGCAAATGTTTGTGGAACTTAAGATATGAGGAGGGGTTGCATTGCGCATTTTTATTAGTCATTTTCTGCTTTTTTGCTTTTGCTGTACAATGTTTTTTCAGATATGCAGCAACAACATTGCCATAATCGCTATGCTTTGTTCCCTTTTTGTATTGTCGTTATCTTATTTTTTTAATCAGACAAATGCTTCCCTGCTGCTGTTTGCTCTTTATGCTGTTTTGGCATTATTTCAAAAAGAATTCGTCATCTTTTTTCCAATGCTGACATTTTCCATTACATATAATAAGTGCTTTGTCCCTCTGCCACTCCTTGCAATCGGTATTCTGTATCAGTTCCATGCCGATTCTCCCCTGCTGTTTCTTTCCCTTTTACAAAACGGAACCGCTTTCTGGATCGCTATATTGATAAGAAAACTCGAAGGATTACAACAGCAATACTTTTCTCTTCGCGACGATACAACTGAGCACGATATTCTTTTAAGAGAGCGGAACCAGACTTTGCTTAAAAATCAGAATTATGAGATCCATAATGCCACCTTGCAGGAGCGAAACCGCATTGCCCGCGAGATCCATGATAACGTCGGGCATATGCTGACCAGAGCGATTCTGCTGCTTGGTGCGGTCAAAACGATAAACCAGGATCAGAAGATAACGGATTCCCTGACTCTTTTAGAAGATACATTAACACAGACAATGGATAATATCCGATCGAGTGTACATAACCTGCATGACAACTCGATTGATTTGCAAAAAAGCTTACATAGTCTGATTCAGAATTATACTTTTTGTAAAGTAAATTTGAAATATGATATCGAATCGGAGCTGCCTGCCAATATCCGCTATACATTTCTGTCGATCGTAAAGGAAGCTCTTACAAACACAGCCAAACACAGCAATGCAACCCGTATTGATATCTCATTGCGGGAACATCCGGCTTTCTATCAGTTGATCACACAGGATAACGGAAACAGTGAAAATGTACAAAAATGGTCTGACCACACTTCCGGAATCGGTATGATCAATATACAGGAACGGGTACAAAATGCCAATGGTATGATACAGATTACTGCCAGGAATGGTTTTCGCATTTTCATTTCAATACCGAAAAAGGAGGAAAAAAATGATACAGATCGTGATCGTAGATGATGATATTCTTGTAACGACAGCATTAAAAACAATTTTAGAAAGCAATGACGATATTGAAGTTGCAGCAATCGGACAGGATGGCAAAGATGCTATTGCTCTTTACCTCAAATACCATCCCGATATTTTATTAACCGATATTCAGATGAAAGAAGTTGATGGATTACAAGCCACCGAAGAAATCTTAAAACAGGACAAAGATGCCAAAATACTTCTTCTGACTACTTTTAATGATGATGAATATATTATCAAAGCATTACAGATCGGGGCGAAAGGTTACTTATTAAAGCAGGATTATAACAGCATTTATCCTGCTTTAAAAGCCGTCAAAAGCGGTCAGAGTGTCTTTGGAACAGAAGTAATCTCCAAGCTGCCTGACTTTTTGCAGCAAAAATCTTCTTTTGATTATTCTGCATATGCTATTTCCAAAAAGGAATTACAGATCATTGAATTGATCGCTGACGGACTCAGCAATAAAGAAATTGCGGCTCAGCTCTTTCTAAGTGAAGGAACTGTCCGCAACTATCTGAGTCATATATTAGAAAAATTAGAACTGCGTGACCGCACACAGCTTGCTGTCTTTTATTACCAGCATATATAATTATGTACGAACTTTTTATGATGCAGATTTTGCAGTCTCAAATGCCTTCTTATAACTTAATACTTTAGAAACGTATGATTTACAATAAGAAGGAATACCACCGTTTCGCTTTACGGCACCGCTTCCTGCATTGTACGCAGCCAATGCTAAGCGGATATCTCCATTAAATTCCTTGATCTTTTGTGCGATGCATTTTGCCCCACCCATAATATTTTCTTCCGGATCATAAGGATTCGATACACCAAGACCTTTTGCTGTCTCCGGCATTAATTGCATTACGCCCATTGCACCCGAGCTTGATACATCTTTTGCATTAAAGTTTGACTCTGCTTTTGCAATGCCTTTTAACAGGCTTTCCGATACATTATATTTCTTTGCCGCTTTTTTAAAGATCGAATCGTATTTTGTCGTTTTCATCGAATCTGCTGTCGTAGTATTGGATGAAGCTGCTGTTTTTTTAGCTTCCTTTGCAACATCTTCATAAATCACTTTCTGACCATTCGCAGGATTCACAAAAACAACCTGCTTTATGCTGTCATCGATTTTCGCTGTTTTGTCTGTGTCTGTCTTCTCTGTATCCGTCTGCTCTTTTTCTTTTAAAGCGACGGTTCCTTTTTCCTCTTTATGGAGTACATTTTCAAAACTGGTAAGAGTTGTCTGGCGTGCTTTTCCATCTGTATATGTCTCATACGGCTTGATATTTAAATAAGAAATACTTTCTACCATGACATTCCCTCCTTTGTTTCCTTCTGTGAGCTTATTTTCCGTTATCTTCTTTGACAGATTCTTCTTGAATTTTCATTGCATATAAACTTTTGCAATTCTTTTATTTGTTCGAAAAGAGACTGCCAAGTGTCATCTCTCTATTCTTCTGTATGTCTATTATCTTTTGATCAGCAATTTCCTGACCGGATATTTTCTTTACCGGCTGATATGCAGTCTCCTGAACGGATATTTTCTTTATCGGCTGATATGCAGTCTCCTGACCGGATATCTTTTTTACTTTCCGGTATTTGGTCTCTGTGCTTACTGCTTTCTGTACATTCAGATATTTTGCAAAATGGATGGCTGCTTTTTGTTCCTTTTTATAATCCATTTCCCGCAAAAGTATAGTATCCACCGGCACTCTTTTATAATGTCCGTTTCTGCCGGCAACCGGTTCTTTTGTATCTGCTTTGATACAGGAAATCGTCTTAGCATTCTGTCCCTGTTTGACCATAACATTCTCTTTTCTTTTTATATATTCATTCATATGTCGACGTACAGATACTGTCTGTCTTGTCATCCTGCAAAAATACGACGCAACATTCCTATCTTTTTATTATATAGTTTTAAAAAATATACGTCAATATCCTATTTTCTCCATTTTTCCCTCTTCTTTTCTATTCTTTTTCTAAAAAAACACGTTGAAATAAAATAATACTTTCTTAAAAAATGATAAATTTACAAATTTTACCCATACGCTCATTGCGAAACGAAAAGCAATATGATAAAGTAACACTTGAAAAATTGTACTGTTTCTATGCTTACAGATGTATTTCGTACTATTTTTCAAGACATTATTATTTTTGACCTGAGAGGAGATTTAATTATGGTAAGTACCGGAATTGTAAGAAAGCTAGATGAGTTAGGCAGAATCACTTTACCAATAGAGTTACGTCGTTCTATGGGAATTTTAGATCGAGCACCATTAGAGATCATTGTGGATGATGATCGTATCGTATTAAAGAAATACCAGCCGGAAGACATTTTCACCGGCGAAACCGATGACCTGATCGAATATCATGGTCTTAAAGTATCTAAGAAGTCTATTGAAGAACTTGCAAAGATTGCTGGTATTACAAAATAATTTTTTAGATTACATAAGGTTGAATTCTGATCAGATCATGATCGGGATTCAGCCTTATTTTTACAGGGAGGGGATATTTTGAAAGAAGAATGGTTACAATTAACAGACATTTTGGATCAAAGCGACAACATTGTATTCTTTGGCGGTGCAGGCTGCAGCTGTGAAAGCGGCATCCCGGATTTTAGAAGTTCTAATGGTTTATACAGCCGGAAACTCGGACAAAATTTTACACCGGAGCAGTTGGTATCTCATACCTTTTTCATGCGTTACCCAGACGAATTTTTTTCATTTTATAAAAAGAATCTGATCTATCCGGATGCCAAACCGAACGGCTGCCATATCGCTTTAGCGCAGCTTGAAAAGCTCGGAAAATTGAAAGCGATCGCTACACAAAATATTGACGGTCTGCATCAGGCAGCCGGTTCCAAAACAGTTTATGAATTACATGGTTCTGTTCTTCGAAACTATTGTATGGATTGTCATGCATATTATGATGAGAAATTCGTACTTGCTTCCAAGGATATCCCAGTCTGCCCTGTCTGTGGCGGACGTGTTAAACCGGATGTCGTTCTTTACGAAGAAAGTCTTGACGAACAAACGATTGAAAATACCATTCAGGCGATCAGCCATGCTGACACACTGATCATCGGCGGCACTTCTTTAGTTGTCTACCCGGCAGCCGGTCTGATCGATTATTTTCACGGAAAATATCTTGTCCTGATCAATAAAAGTACAACTTCAGCTGATCAAAAAGCAGACCTTGTCATTCACGATAGTATCGGCGAGGTGATGAAGACGGCTGTCGATGAACTTTTAAAAAGACACCCCTCTGCATAATTTCCAAACAGGCGATATGTGACACAACACACAACACACATCGCACAGCATAAAACAGATTATGTACAAAGCAAAATAAAGTTTAGCCGGATCACTTATACAGAACTTTAGTAATATAATATGAAACAATAAAAAACGTTAAAGAAGAATTTATACAAAAATGGGAGGATTTATTATGAGATATTCTTATAAAACAAGAGGAACCTGTTCCAGCCAGATTGATTTTGATATCAATGGCGATGTCATTACAAATGTAGCATTTACAGGTGGATGTAATGGTAATACACAAGGCGTTGCCTCACTGGTTGACGGCCTGACCGTCACACAGATTGAAGACCGCTTAAAAGGCATTCAATGCGGTATGCGTGGTACTTCCTGTGTAGACCAGCTTTCACATGCTGTCCGCGAAGCATATGAAGCAGAAAAAAACAACGCATAAATATCCAAAGTACTATCTTGAAACATATTTACAAAAATATTGCAAGTGCCAGCTTGCAACAGTAATATTCTATAAGATAAATTTGCAAGAAACAGAGTACAACAACAGAATTGTAAAAAATAAATTTGCAGGAACCGGAGTACATCAACAAAATTGTAAAAAATAAATTTGCAAGAACCGGAGTACATCAACAGAATTGCAAAAGATAAATTTATAACTACAACATAAAGTATCAACAAATAAGAGCATCGGAAAAATTTCCGATGCTCTATTTGTTATCTTACGATACAAGTTAGCAAAAAATTCATTTTCCGGCAAAGATCTCTCAATCTTTTCGACATTCTGATCTTTTGATTTGATTAGTTAAAGAACTGATCCCAGAGACTTCCGCTATCGGAATTACCATCATTCTGATCATTGTCCTGACCATTATTCCGGTTGTATCCATTCTGACCGTTATTATTCTGACTATCCTGTGAATTATCAGCACTTGAACTGTCATCTGTTGACAAGCTGTCTAAAGATTCTTTTCCCTGCAAAGTAACTTTTACCTTCTTTTCCGTATACTTTCCGTTGTTACTTCGCTGTAAGGTGATCGTGATCTCTGTACCCTTCTTATAGCTGTTGACCTTTTCCTGGAGACTTTCCATCGTTGTGACTTCCATCTTATTTACAGCCGTAATGACATCGTTGGCTTTGATTCCACCCTTGTCTGCTGCTCCTCCCTTGGCAACTTCCTTAACATAAACACCATATGGTACATTATAAGCTGTAGCAGCTTCTGATACGGTACTTCCTGTAATTCCAAGATATCCTTTCTGTGAATCATTCAAAGTCTCACGATTCATTAATTCATCAATGATCGGTGTCGCAACGGAGATCGGAATTGCATAACCGACACCTTCTACAGAAGAAGAGGCGATCTTGGCAGAATTAATACCGACAACCTGTCCTTTCATATTGATCAAAGCTCCTCCGCTGTTACCCGGATTGATCGCTGCATCTGTCTGAATTGCTTTGATCTTGTTTTCTTTTGAACTCGTTTCAGAAGATTCCGTAATCTCTCTGTCTTTCGCACTGATATATCCAACGGTAACGGACTGGCCATATCCGAGAGCATTACCGATTGCAATAACCATTTCACCAACCTTGATATCATCAGAAGAACCGAGGTCTGCAATCTTGATCTTGTCCATCGTTGATTTCTTCATTTTTGAAGTCTTTACAGCAACAACGGCAAGATCATTTGATGAATCCGCACCTTTTTCTGTTGCTTCATATACCTCACCATCAATAAACTGTACAGAGATCGTCTTGGCACCATCAATTACATGATTATTTGTTGCGATCAAAAGCTCTTTCTTATTCTGACCTACAATAAAACCGGAACCTGCACTGGTTGAATCCTGTCCTTTGTTATACTGGCCAAACAGATCATAATAGGCTGTTCCCTCTGTTGTACTTGTGATCGCTACAACTGCCGGCATCGTCTGTTCCGTGATCGCTGATACATCATTTGTGCCAATTGCACTGCTTGTTGCTACATTTCCTGTAGAAGTAGTTGCAATTGAAGTACCGGAAGTCGAACCGTTATCACCTAAAACCCGGTTTGATACATAATTCACTGCATTAAAACAAATACCGGCTACTAAACCAAACAAAACAGCTGCTGCCGCAACAAGACCGACTTTTTTTCCAAAAGTAAGCGGCTTTTTCTCTCTTGGCTTTCTATTTTTCTTTGGTTTTTTCGGATTTTCGTTGTTCTGGAAATTGCCCGACCGGTAATAATTCCCCTGCCGGTAACCTGATCCGTTTCCATTTGAATCATACCCATTCTGCTGATAACCTGTCTGTCCATTGCCACTCTGGTTATAGCCGCCCTGCTGATAACTTGTCTGTCCGTTACCGCTCTGGTTATAACCGCCCTGCTGATAGCCTGTCTGTCCGTTATTGCTCTGGTTATAACCACCCTGCTGATAGCCTGTCTGTCCGTTATTGCTCTGATTATAACCACCCTGCTCATTTCCTGCAGCACTTTGCGTACTCTGGCTGTCTGCTGTGTTCTTAGATTCGTAATAATCACCGGAATGTGTTGTTTCGCTGTTTTTATTATTATAAGAATAACTATACACCGATGATCCTTCTTCCTGATAATTTCCTTCTACCGAATTGCCATATTCGCCGGTATACTGCGTACTCTTTTCCTCTTTATTTTCATCCATTGCGTAAGACCTCCATTTCTACTGTTTTTGCCCTGCCGTATATTCTTTTTGCAACCGTTCATGCAAAAAATACATTTTGCATATAAAGCACAAGCGACTTAAAACTACAGTTACATTACCTCTTATCCGTTGCAAAGTCAACCATTCAGGGCAACATACAATAATGAATTTTCTTTCTTAGATAGTGTAACAATGAAATGTGTATAAGTTGTGAAATTTCCTCATTTATAAAAACATGCCGGCATTCGCAAAACAAATTCCTGTACTGTGCCAAACAACAATGCTACTCAGGCTAAGTCGCCCCTATAGTTATGACCCGCGCCCAATCAGCAAAAAAGAATAAAAAATCAAAAATTCTAATCAGCTGTCGCGTCTGTCCTAAAATTAAAAGAAATAGAAACACAATTCAAAAACACGAATATGACGCATTCCATTTTGTTTGGGAGGATGGTTTCAGGGGGATGCATTTTGTTTTGCAAATGCCTAAAAGAGCCTAAAAGATCAAAGAATATATTGCGAATTATTCCGTAAACCGATATAATATATTCAAATAAATTTTATATCGAATAGAAATCAGAAAGAAAGCTATCACATTTTTTATAAAATATGATATTAAGTTCGAGGGGGATTTTTCCGGTATCCGGCAGAACAAATATCATTCTACGTGAAAAGAGAAGGTGAAACATTGATCAAAGAAAATCAAAAACTGTTAAATATTTTACAACTGGTGATTGATGCTGTCATCATTGCAGCATCCTTTTTACTTGCTTACGATCTTCGATTTGATGATACATGGAGCCCGTTGATCAAGCATCATATCATTTCACCACCGATCGGCTATATGCGGCCCTGGGGTGATTATCTGCGAATGCTCATATTGATCATCCCGTGTTATCTGGTCATGTATCGTTTATTTGGGATGTACGATCCTAAGCGTACAAACGGCAGACGTGCCGAACTATGGGCATTGATCAAAGCAAATGTCCTCGGCGTTGTTTATTGTGTTGCGGCTCTCTACCTATTAAAAGAGCCAAATATCGCACGATTATTTCTGATCATTTTTGCAGGAACCAATTTAGTCGTAGATTATATCTTCCGGCTTTGCGTTCTTCGTATCTTAAAACAAATGCGACGCTCCGGTAAAAATCTAAAACACATTCTTTTAGTTGGTTTCAGCCGTACTGCACAGGGTTATATCGACCGTCTGCGTTCCCATCCTGAATGGGGATATAAAATCCATGGTATTCTGGATGATCATGCCGGTACCGGCACGACTTACCGTAATATTGAAGTAATAGGATCAACGAATCGTCTGGCAGACCTTTTAGCAACAAATGAATATGATGAAATTGCGATCACATTAAGTATCAATGAATATTCAAAACTGGAGCATATTGTTTCGATCTGTGAGAAATCCGGTGTGCATACAAAGTTTATTCCCGATTATAATCATGTGATCCCTACCAAACCTTATACAGAGGATCTTGACGGACTGCCTGTCATCCATGTACGGCATGTTCCTTTAAGCAGCTCCTTTAACTCTACGATCAAACGATGCGTTGATATCTTTGGCTCATTAGTAGCAATAATGATCTTTGGAATTCCGATGCTCATTATTGCCTGTATCTTAAAGATCACGGATCCCGGCCCTTTGATCTTTAAACAGACACGTATCGGTTTGCATAACCATGAATTCAATATGTACAAATTCCGGTCAATGCGTGTGCAAAAGGAAAATGAAGAGAAAAAAGCCTGGACAACCCAGAACGATCCACGTATTACACCAATCGGAAGATTCCTACGTAAATCCAATATGGATGAACTTCCACAGCTTTTTAATGTATTAAAAGGAGATATGAGTCTGGTCGGGCCAAGACCGGAACGTCCTTTCTTCGTAGACCGTTTTAAAGAAGAGATTCCTCGTTACATGATCAAGCATCAGGTTCGCCCCGGCATGACAGGCTGGGCACAGGTCAATGGCTATCGTGGAGACACTTCAATCACAAAGCGAATTGAATGCGACCTTTATTATGTAGAGAACTGGACATTGTTTTTAGATTTTAAAATACTTTTCCTAACTTTCTTTGGAAGAAAAGTAAATAAAAATGCTTATTAGATCGGAGAATATATATGAAAATTCGCAGCAAACTGCTTGTGGTCTTTCTGATCGCAACCATATTTCCGATTGTGATCATGTTTCTTTGCATTACTGTTATTTTAAAACAACAGACAACTGCTTTTGAAAAAGAATTCTGTCTATCGGATCATAAGATCCAAAGCTATGAGCTGATCCGTGATCCACTGACATTTTATCAAATGCTGACAGAATATGACTATGATACAGTCTTGAAAACTTTAAATACATCAGATACCGTTACTATCAGTAAAAAAAATTGTAAAAATATAGAGCAGCATCTCGTTAATACCAAAACAAGTCTTGTTGTACTTTACAATGAAACACCTTACTATATTGGCAACACAAGACAATACAAAGAACTCGCCAGAACAGA
>UMLG01060994.1_pt1 | contig 16248 bp, 12 predicted proteins | sample 1966511 | NCBI WGS metagenome assembly UMLG01 (sample SAMEA4836195, study PRJEB28245) | human gut metagenome | biome: gut microbiome; material: fecal sample | place: Denmark | collected 2008
GGCTGGGCCGGGGCGGCAGGCTGGGCCGGGGCTTCGTCCTCTTCCAGCCCCATCAGCGGCAGGCTCATGCTGTCGTCCTTGCTGGGGGCCTCGGTGCGGGTAGGGGCCTGCGGCTCGTTCTCGTCCGCGCCCTTGCCAAAGAACTGGAAAGCCTTTTCCGGTTCCGGCTCAACCTCTGGCGCGGCTTCCGGGGCAGACTTCGCCTGCTTTACCGACTGATCCTCGGCAAACACCATGGGGATGGCCGGGCCCTCAGGCGCTGCGGGAGCTTCCGGCTCCACGGCCAGCACCTCTTCGGGGGCATCCTGCATTTCCTCCACCGGGGCGGACTTGGGGGTGCCATAGAGCATGGCCTTGAGTTCGGCCATCTCTGCATCCTCCTGCTGCTCCTGCGGGGTCAGGGGTTCCCGGCGGCGGGGCGGCTCCGGCTTTTTCTCGGGCTGGGGTGCGGGCCGGGGTTCCGGCTTCGGCGCTGCGGGGGCTTCCGGCGCGGTGGGCAGAGCCACAGGCTCTGCTTCCTCCAGCTCTCCGGGCTCCAATGCCAGCTCCAGGCCGGCCTCGGCTTCTTCCTCATGGCCCAGCACGATCTCACCCGTGGGCGGCAGCTCATTCTGCACGGCCGGGGCGGCGGCAGGCTCTTCTTGGGCCTTTTCGCGGTGAAAGAGTTTGCCCAGCAGGCTGCCGGTATTCTCCTTTTCCTCATCGCGGCGCTTCATCTCTTCGGGCACCTGTGCCACGCTGGTGCTGAAAAACGTGCGGAACTTCTCGTTCTGCGCATCGATCTCTTCCTGTGTCAGCTCTTTGCGCTTATCATCCTTTGGCATCCTAGTCCCTCCCTGTTCTGGTCACGGCGGTCTGGCCGCTGTTTCTTACTCTGCGGCGCGCTGGCTCTGGATCTCGTACAGGATGATGCCAGCCGCCACCGAAACATTGAAGCTGTCCACACCGGTACCCTGAGCAGCCATATCCAGCCGCACCACACCATCGCAGAGCTTTTTCACCAGCTGGGATACACCGCTGCCCTCGCTGCCCAGCACCAGTGCGATGGGGCCGGTCAGGTTGTTCTTGCGCAGGGGCACACCGTCCATATCGGCACAGTAGACGAACACCCCCTGATCCTTCAGGCGGCGGATGGTCTCACCGATGTTGGCCACGCGGGCCACAGGCAGGCGCTCGGCCGCACCGGCGCTGGACTTGATAACGGTGGGGGTCACGGACGCGCCACCCCGCTTGGGGATGACGATGCCGTGGGCTCCGCACAGCAGAGCAGAGCGCATCACCGCGCCCAGATTATGGGGGTCCTCGATGCCGTCACTCAGCACCAGGAAAGGGGGCTCCCCCTTCTCTCTGGCAACGTTCAGCAGGTCCTCCACGGTCACATATTCGATCTCGCTGGCAAAGGCGGCCACGCCCTGGTGGCTCTCGGTGCCGGTCATCAGGCGCAGCTTGTTGGGGTGCACCCGCTTGACCGTGGCCCCGGCCTCCTTGGCCATGGCGGTATAGTAAGCTGCCACAGCGGGGACCATGCCCTCCGCGATCAGCACGGTATCCACGCCGGAACCGCTCTTGAGCAGCTCGGTCACGGGGTTTTTGCCGTAGACCAGGCTCTCATTCCTGGGCTGCTCCTCCGTGCTGCTGCGGCGGGGGCGGCGCGGCATTTTCTGTTCGTCCATTGATGTGTTCTCCTTCCATTCTATGGCAAGGCGGGCCGTTTGAGCCGCGCCATGGTTTCGTTCTGTTTCAGTTTTACTATATTTTGACACTGATACATTCTAAAGTATAGCATACCCCGGCATTCTTCGCAATGTTTGCCGAAGGCAAAAGTTTTCCACATTCAGCAGGCTATACAATCGGTAATTCGGCTCAAATTTTTCCACATGTTGAAAACCCGGTGGAAAATGTTCAAAAATCAAGTTTGTACGCCCACTTTCCGGGTGGAATTCCACAGTTTCCACCGAGTTTTCAACCTCTCAGGTTCGACACGCAAACTTTCCGCCGTACTTTTTGTAAAATTCAAGTCGGAATTATGACAATTTTTTGAAGAGAGATCCAGTGGTTTTTGCCAGAATCTCCAACATCAAAATGCCCAATGTGAATTTGTGTTGAAAACGCCGCGGGAACCGCCTTGATTTTATCCTGTAATTGGGGTATACTACCCTTAGGTTCGTTAAAGGATGCGCAATCTTGTATCCAAAACGGCTTTTTCACCCCAAAATGATTTTGCGGAGGTAATGAATAATGTTGGTAAATGCAACCGAAATGCTGATCAAGGCACGCGATGGCCACTACGGTGTGCCCCAGTTCAACATCAACAATCTGGAGTGGACCAAGGCAGTCCTGACCGCCTGCGAGGAAATGAAGAGCCCCGTTATCCTGGGTGTCTCTGAGGGTGCAGGCAAATACATGACCGGCTTCAAGACCGTTGCCGCCATGGTCAGCTCCATGGTGGAGACCATGGGCATCACCGTTCCCGTTGCCCTGCACCTGGACCACGGCACCTACGAGGGCTGCAAGGCCTGCGTTGAGGCCGGCTTCTCCTCCATCATGTTCGACGGCAGCCACTACTCCATCGAGGAGAACGTGGAAAAGACCAAGGAGCTGGTTGCTCTGGCACACGCTCACGGCATGAGCATCGAGGCCGAGGTCGGCTCCATCGGCGGCGTTGAGGACGGCGTTGTGGGCGCTGGCGAGATCGCAGACCCCGATGAGTGCGCAAAGATCACCGATCTGGGCATCGACTTCCTGGCTGCCGGCATCGGCAATATCCACGGCGTTTACCCCGCCAACTGGAAGGGCCTGGACTTTGAGGCTCTGGACCGCATCCACAAGGCTACCAACAACATTCCTCTGGTTCTGCACGGCGGCACCGGCATCCCCGACGAGATGATCCAGAAGGCCATCAGCCTGGGCGTTTCCAAGATCAACATCAACACCGAGTGCCAGCTGGTGTTTGCTGAGGCCACCCGCAAGTACATCGAAGAGGGCAAGGATCAGCAGGGCAAGGGCTTCGACCCCCGCAAGCTGCTGGCTCCCGGCGCTCAGGCCATCATCGACAAGTGCAAGGAAAAGATCGAGCTGTTCGGCTGCGCAGGCAAGGCCTGAGCCGAAGCACATCTCCTGAGCACATTCCCGCCCCATAAATGATACTGCCCCGCTGTTCTGTGCATCACAGAACAGCGGGGCATTTTTTGTAAGCCAGTCCGCAAAAAGGGGGCTGCTGCACCGGTTTTTCCCGTGTGCCGCAGCCCCTCTTCTTTACTGGTTCAATTTTGCAAACGCTTCCCGCACATCGCCGGAGAAGTAGAGCGTGCCCAGCGCGCACACGGGGCCGGTGCCCCCAAGGGCGACCGCCCGGGCCACACCGGCTTCAATGGTGGAAGCAGGCTCGGCCCTGCCGCCCCGGGCGCGGATCTGTTCGGCCAGCATCTCAGCGGGCATGGCGCGGGGGGGATGGGCCGCTACGGTGACGAACTGCCCGGCCAGCGGCAGGAGCAGTGCCAGCATCTCGTCCACATCCTTATCCGCCATGATGCTGAGCAGGAACACGAACTTCTGCCCCGGAAAGCGGTCCCGCAGGCTCTGCACGGTGGCCCGCATTCCGTGGGCGTTGTGGCTGCCATCCAGCAAAAAGACGGGTGAATGCCGCAGCAGCTCAAACCGGCCCGGCCAGCGCACCTGTTCCAGACCGGCACGGATGGCGCTGTCCGGGATGTTCCAGCCCCGGCTGCGCAGCACCCGCAGGGCCGTAATGGCCGTGGCGGCGTTCCGGGGCTGAGAGCTGCCGATCAGGGGCAGGCGGATGCCGTTCAGGCCGTCAAAATCAAAGGTGACAGCATCCAGATCCCCGTCCTCGATGGTCAGCCTGCTGAGATTTACCACGGTCAGCGGCGCGTGCCGCTCTGCCGCCGTACGGGCGATGACGGCATCGGCCTCGGGCACACCGCCATAGCTCACCACCGGACTGCCCGGCTTGATGATGCCCGCCTTGGCCGACGCGATATCGGCCAGGGTGGGGCCCAGCTCCTTTACATGATCCATGCCCAGCGCCGTGATGACCGCGCACTCCGGCGGGTCGATGACGTTGGTGGAATCCAGCGTGCCGCCCAGGCCCACCTCCAGCACCACGATGTCGCATTTCGTCTCAGTGAACCAGAGCATCCCCAACGCCGTGATGATCTCGAACTCCGTGGGGATATCGGTCATGGCATCGGCAGCGGGCTTCACACGCTCCACCAGCCGCACCAGCGCCTCGTCCGGGATCTGTTGGCCGTTTACCTGAATGCGCTCGTTGAACCGGTTGATAAAGGGCGAGGTATACAGGCCCACCCGGTAACCCGCCGCCTGCAGGCAGGAGGCCAGCATGGCCGCCGTGCTGCCCTTACCGTTGGTGCCCGCCACATGGATGAATTTCAGCTGCTTGTGCGGGTTCCCCAGTGCGGCCAGCAGGGTCCGGGTGCGGGTCAGGCCCGGCTTGTGCCCTGCCCACTGGACGGCATGGATATAGTTCAGCGCTTCTTCATAGTTCATTGTGCAATGCCTCGGATCGTTTTATTCTCCAGCAGCAGGCGCACCAGTACGGTGTTCACCGCCGCCAGGACCAGCGCGTTGGGAATGCGGGTCACCAGCACGCTCCACGGATAGTTATAGAAGAGGTGGAGTGCCAGCGAATTGATGACAATGGAGCCCACCGCATGGCCGGCAAACACGCTGATCTGGGTGCGCAGGCCCAGCCGCAGGGTGGGCAGGGCGCGCCAGAGAAGGCCCGCCGTCAGGCCGATGGAGCCAGCCCCCAGCGTGATCAGCGGGTTGATGGCGTAGCCGGAAAGGGTGCCGCCGATCATATCGGCCACTGCACCCACGGCAAAGCCCTCCACCGGCCCGAACAGCACAGCGGCCAGCAGGGTGGGCAGGCTGCCCAGGTTGAACCGGACAAAGCCGGTGGAAATGCTCAGCACCCGGGCAAACACGATGCTCATGGCAGTGAGCAGGGCCAGCATGGTGAGCTTGCGGACGGAATTTCTGGAATGGTTCATATCAATTGTCCTCCCCTGTTTCGGGAACCGCGGGGCGGGCAATGCAAAACGCCCTCCCCTGTGACAAACCGCACAAAGGAGGGCGTGATTCAACGGTTCACATCCAGACGGGGCCGCAGACGGCCCCATCTGCACCCAAGTCCATGCAGCAGCGGGATGCAGGCCATGCACCGCGGGTCTTACCTTCGTCCGCAGCACAACTCCCCGTTGATGCGGCACTTAACGCGCATGGCCTTACTCTGTTGATGGTCTTATTATATGCCTTTTTCCGGCCCATTGCAACCACAACTCCCATCATCTTTCCCAATTCGCGGGGCAGATTTTTGGCGGGGTGCACAATTCCGGCCTACACAAAAAGCCCTCCGGTGCGTCTCGTCCCGGAGGGCTTTTGGGGTACAGAAGGTCTGGTCAATTACTGCACATCGGTCAGCTCAGCCAGCTTGTGGAAGATCTCGGTGTTGTCATACACGCCGCGGAACTTGTCTGCACCCTGACCACGGGCGTAGAGGTTCACCATGGCACCGGTGTGGGCGTAGGTGGTGTGATCCACACCGGACTTGTGGTTGATGGTGTGGCAGATGGCCATGCTGAAGGGGATGTAGGTGCCATACAGCTCGTAATCCTGCTGGCTCATCTTGCTCTGGCTGGAAGAGCCGACCTTGAGGGTGCGCTCGTAAGCGGTGCGCAGGTTCTCCACCTCGTAGTCGGTCAGCAGCAGCTTGCCTGCGTTGGCGGCATCGGGGTCGGTGGGCAGGGTCAGGCCGAAGTTTGCCTTCACATCCTGCATAGCGGTCTCAAAGGGAGTCTGATTCTTCACGTAGTTGTTCACATAAGTGGAATCGAACTTTGCGTAGGACATCTTCTGGTGGGCCAGGTTGGTCAGGAAGGTATCGTAGTTGGTGGTCTTGTAGCCAATGCCCAGGCCGCCGGTCTCGTGGTCAGCGGTCACCAGGATCAGGGTATCATTGGGATGCTGGGCGTAGAACTCCACAGCGGCCTGCACCGCGTTGTGCATCTCGATCACATCATGGATGGAGGCAGCGGCATCGTTGGCGTGGCAGGCCCAGTCGATCTTGCCGGACTCCACCATCATAAAGAAGCCGTTGCTGTTGTCCAGCAGCTCAATGCCCTTGCGGACATAGTCGGTCAGCTGCCACTCTCCCGGAGCGGCATCCATGGCGTAGTTCATGGACTTGCCGTCGGCCAGGTTCTCGGCAATGATCAGAGTCTTGCCTGCCCCGGCCTTCAGGGCAGCAGCACCGGCCTGGGTGGTGACAACGTTGTAACCAGCCTGTGCAGCCACCTCGTGGTTGTTGGGGCCGGTGCCATCGCCGTTCACCTTCTGGAACTCGCCGCCTGCGAAATACTCAAAGCCGGAGTTTGCCAGCTCCACACCGATCTGATAGTAGTTCTTGCGGGTCTTTTGATGTGCATAGAAGGCAGCAGGGGTGGCGTGGTCAATATTCACCGTGGAAACAATGCCAACCTTGTAGCCCTTCTGCTTATGGAGCTTCTCCGCAATGGTCTCATAGGGCACATCACGGGTCCAGGGGCACATATTGATGACACCGCTCTCGGTCTTTTTGCCGGAAGCGATGGAGGTGGCAGTGGAAGCGGAGTCCGGGCAGAAGGAGGTGCTGTCATAGGTGGTCACACTGCCCACCTCCGGGAACTGGGTAAAGCTCAGCTCTGCCTCGGTGATGGCACCGTTGTTGGTGACAGTGCCCTGATAGAAGCGGGCAGACTGGATCTGGGCAGTACCCATGCCATCGCCGATGAACAGGAAGATGTACTTGGGCTTCTTCTGGAACAGGCCAAAGCAGTTCTCCTCGTCAGCTGCGGTGGAAGCAGCCGGAGCGGCAGCGTTTGCAGCCACAGGGGCAGCAGTCATCAGACCGGCGGCAGATGCCACAGCACCCACTTTCAGGAAGCTGCGGCGAGACATTTTATGTTCTTTCATACGATAATTCCTCTCTTATCCTGAGCCCTCCCGGGCCCTGTTGCAATGTATCCTGGGAACGGTTCTATTGTACCCGTTCGGAGAAAGAGGAGAAACCATGGTAAGGCAAATCTTAGGTAAACCTTGGGCAATGAAAAACAGGCATTGGTAAAAAACAGGTGGTCTTTGTAAAATCGGATTGTTCCTGCCCGAGGGCACTTTTATTCCGTCAGGATTCGCCCCGGATCGGTTGCATCCGGTGGGCAAATCGTGTATACTGTAACCCGATTTTTATTTGCGGAGGGAGGGGTGCACATGTCCGTTTTGTGTCTGGGCGAAGTCTGGCTGGAACTGAACGCCGCCACGGCTCCGGAGCTGACGGAGACGTTCCGGGCGCAGACCGGCGGCTGGGGTGCAGGCTTCTGCCGCCAGTACGCCGCATTGGGCGGGCAGGCGGCTCTGCTGGCCCAGCTGGGAGCCGACCCCTTTGGCCGTAAGCTGGCGGCCCGGCTTGCCGGGGATGGTGTGGATTGCTCCCTGCTCTGCTTCACGGATGCCTTCCCCACACCGGTGGTGTTCACCGGAACAGACACCGCTCTGCCCTACCGTGCCCACACCGCCGGGCTGGCCCTTGGGCCGGAACAGCTGGAGGCTGCCCCGTTCCGGGGCTCCTCTGCCTTCTGCTTTTCCTCCGCCGGGCTGGTGGACAGTCCCCTGCGGCTGGCCCACCTCGTGGCCCTTGCCGCCGCCCGGGATGCCGGGGCGCTCTGCTGCTATCTTCCCCGGCTGGCGCAGGCCGCGCCCTACTGGCCGCAGCGGGAGGCCCTGTGCCAGACCGCCCTGCAGTTTCTTGACCGGGCAGACGTTCTCTTTTTAGAGGAGAGCGACCTGCTCCTCCTCTTCGGCTCCCGGGAGCTGCGCACAGCCCTGTTTGCCCTGTTCACCGGCCATGTGCAGCTGATCTTTTTCTACAAAAAGGACAGGATTCTCGCCTTTACACGCAGTGTTATGGCTTCTGCCGCAAAAAAAGACCAGAGCCCCGCTCTGGTCTTGTATCGGATGGAACAAATGGGAATTCATGTAATGGATTTGCCACGGTTAAGGGAGCATGTACTAGAACAGTTACTGAGTAACGATGCAAACACAACGGAATGCCAAGGGCTCCCCTATTAGGGGAGCTGGCGAGCGAAGCGAGACTGAGAGGTTTAATCCGTAGCCAAACAAAAACAGCCAGCGCCGTGGAAAGGAGGAGAAAGCGGCGCTGGCTGTGTATGAGAACTCCCAAACATTTGCGGCTGTCAGGAGATGGTTGGTAGTCTGTCCGCTGCCTTGGCTATTGCCTCGCATCAGCAGGGGACAGTATTTTTTAAAGGGGCCGCGCCGCCCGGTTTCTGCCGGAGATGCGCGGTTTTCATTGCCTGCATGGCATCTTGGGAGGATGTTTTTCTGTTCCTCCCTGACTGCACCCTTATTGTACAGGATAAAAATGGAGTTTCTTTGTGAGGAATTTGAACAAATTGAAAATAAACGGAGCCGCTGCACATCATTTTGTACAGCGGCTCCGTTTTTTACGATTTTTCTTTAATTTTCGGCCAGATTACCGGTGTAGAGCTGGTAATACTTGCCCTTCTTGGCGATCAGCTCGTCGTGGCTGCCGCGCTCGATAATGCGGCCCTGCTCCAGAACCACGATGCAGTCTGCATTGCGGACGGTAGACAGACGGTGGGCAATGACAAAGCTGGTGCGGCCATACATCAGGCCGTCCATACCCCGCTGGACCAGCGCCTCAGTGCGGGTATCAATGGAGGAGGTCGCCTCGTCCAGGATCAGCACCGGGGGATCGGCAACCGCGGCGCGGGCAATGGCCAGCAGCTGGCGCTGCCCCTGCGACAGGTTTGCGCCGTCGTTGGTCAGCATGGTGTTGTAGCCATCGGGCAGACGCTTGACAAAGCCATCGGCATTGGCCAGCTTTGCGGCGGCAATGCACTCCTCATCGGTGGCATCCAGGCGGCCATAGCGGATGTTCTCCATGACCGTGCCGGTGAACAGGTGGGTATCCTGCAGAACGATGCCCAGAGAGCGGCGCAGGTCGTCCTTTTTGATCTTGCGGATGTTGATGCCATCATACCGGATCTTGCCGTCTGCGATATCGTAGAAGCGGTTAATCAGGTTGGTGATGGTCGTTTTGCCGGCACCGGTGGAGCCGACAAAGGCGATCTTCTGGCCCGGGCGGCCATAGAGGTTGATCCCATGCAGAACGGTCTTTTCCGGCACATAGCCAAAATCGACATCGGTAAAGGTGATGTCACCCGCCAGCTTGTGGTAGGTGGTGGTGCCGTCGTGGTGGGGATGCTTCCAGGCCCAGATGCCGGTGCGCTCGGTGGTCTCCACCAGCTCGTCATCCTTGCCATACTTGACGTTGACCAGGGTGACATAACCCTCGTCGGTCTCGCTGGTCTCGTCCATCATCTTGAAGATACGCTCCGCACCGGCCAGTGCCATGATCACGCTGTTGGCCTGCATGGACACCTGGCTGATGGGCATATTGAAGCTCTTGTTCAGGCTCAGGAAGGCCATCACGGTACCCAGGGTCATGCCGCCGACATTGCCAACGGCCATGGCCGCGCCTACCAGAGCACAGACTGCATAGCTGATATTGCCCAGCTGTGCGGTAACGGGCATGATGATGTTTGCGTAGCTGTTGGCCTGCTTGGCGCTTTCCTTCAGTTTATCGTTCAGCTGCCGGAAGCCATCCAAAGCCTTCTGCTCGTGGGTGAACACCTTGACGACCTTCTGGCCCTCCATCATCTCTTCGATGTAGCCGTTCACCTTGCCCAGATCCTTCTGCTGGGCCACAAAGTACTTGCCGCTCATGGCAGTGATCTTCTTGGAGCAGAACAGCATCAGGGCCACCATCAGCATGGTGACAACGGTGAGCTGCCAGCTCATCAGGCACATGCTGGTGAACACGGACACGATGGTGATGGCGCTGGACACCAGCTGGGGGATGCTCTGGCTGATCATCTGGCGCAGGGTGTCCACATCGTTGGTGTACACCGACATGATGTCGCCGTGGGGGTGGGAGTCAAAATACCGGATGGGCAGGCTTTCCATGTGGGTGAAAAGCTGGACGCGCAGGTTGCGCAGGGTACCCTGGGTCACGTTGACCATGATACGGGCGTTGAGCCATGCGGCCAGCACGCCGATGGCGTAGATGCAGCCAATGCGCACCAGTGCGCCTGCCAGCGGGCCGAAGTCCGGCGTGGCCTGCTTGGTCATGGGGACGATGTAATCATCGATCAGGGTCTTGAGGAAGAGGCTTGCCTGCACGTTTGCCAGCGCGCTGACGATGATGCAGACCAGCACAAGGATGCAGTGGGGCAGATAGTGCTTGAACACCTCATCCATGATCCGCTTGAGCAGCTTGCCCGGGTTCTCGACCTTCGGCTTGGGGCCGCCCACCCCACGGGGGCCGGGGCCCTTTACTTCTTTCACCTGTGCCATTACTGCTCACCTCCCTGCTTGTCAAAATCGCCGCCGCCCTGGGTCTGGCTGTTGTAAACTTCCTGATAGATCTTGTTTGTCTTGAGCAGCTCCTCGTGGGTGCCCAGGCCGTTGATCTGGCCGTTGTCCAGCACCAGGATGCGGTCTGCATCCTGCACGGAGGAGATGCGCTGTGCAATGATGATCTTGGTGGTACCGGGGATCTCCTCCCGGAAGGCCTTGCGGATCTTGGCATCGGTGGCAGTATCCACGGCGCTGGTGCTGTCGTCCAGGATCAGCACCTTGGGCTTGCGCAGCAGCGCGCGGGCAATGGTCAGGCGCTGCTTCTGGCCGCCGGACACGTTGGAGCCGCCCTGTTCGATCCAGGTATTGTACTTGTCGGGGAAGCGCTCGATGAACTCATCGGCGCAGGCCAGCTTGGCCACCCGGATGCACTCTTCCTCGCTGGCGTTCTCATCGCCCCAGCGCAGGTTGTCGAGGATGGTGCCGCTGAACAGAACGTTCTTCTGCAGCACCATGGAGACCTCCCGGCGGAGGACATCCAGGCTGTAATCCTTAACGTCCACGCCGCCCACCTTGACAGAACCGGTCTCGGCATCATACAGGCGGGGGATCAGCTGCACCAGGCTGGATTTTGCACTGCCGGTGCCGCCGATGATGCCCAGCGTCTCGCCCGGCCGGATGCTGAAGGTAACATCGTTCAGGACAGGCTGGCCGGAGCCGTGCTTATATTTAAAGGTAACATGCTCGAACTCGATGCCGCCATCCCTGACCTGCTGCACCGGTGCCTTGGGGGCGGGCAGGTCGGTGGTCTCATCCAGCACTTCCACGATACGGCGGGCAGAAGCGGCGGACATGGCGATCATCACAAAGGCCATGCTCAGCATCATCAGGGCCATCAGGATGTTCATAATGTAACCGAACAGGGCGTTCAGCTGGCCGGTGGTGAGCGCACCGTTCAGGACATAATGTGCGCCGAACCAGCTCAGGGCGATGTTGCAGCCGTACACAGAGACCAGCATGGCGGGATTGTTGAAGCTCAGGCGGCTCTCGGCGTGGACGAACTGCTTGTACAGGCTCTCGCAGGCCTTGGTGTATTTCTCGTTCTCAAAGTGCTCCCGGACAAAGCTCTTGACCACGCGGATGGCCGAGACATTCTCCTGCACGGAGGCGTTCAGGTTATCGTAGTTCTTGAACACCTTATCAAAGATGCCGAAGGTGGGAACCATAATGCCTGCCAGCACTGCCACCAGGAACACGATCGCCACCAGGAACACCATGGTCAGCGAGCGGCTGATCATGGAGGCCATGATCAGCGCGAAAACCAGATGGACGGGGGCACGCACACACATGCGCTCGATCATCTGGAACGCGTTCTGCAGGTTGGTCACGTCGGTGGTCATGCGGGTGACCAGACCGGCCGTGGAATACTTGTCGATGTTGGAGAACGAGAAATGCTGGATATTCTCATACATCGCATCGCGCAGGTTGCCCGCAAAGCCGGTGGATGCCGTGGCAGCAAACCTGCCGGCCAGCACGCCCAGCAGCAGGGCAATGGCCGCCACCAGGAAGGTGAGCAGGCCGTACTTGATAACGGCGTTCATATCGCCCTTTTCAATGCCCTGGTCAATGATAAAGGCCATGATGGTGGGCAGCAGCACATCCATGATGGCTTCCAGAGCAGATAGGATCGGTGTCAGGATCGCGGCGCGCTTGTACTCGCCCAGATGTGACACAAGTTTTTTGATCATCTGTTGTAATCCTCCTGAAGTTTATTTGCAGGGGTCATTCCAGCCCCTTGCGCAGCTTGTTCAACAACCGCAGAAGCTCTGCGTTTTCCTCTTCCGTCAGCAATCCGGCCACAAACTCATCGGTCTGGTGCAGGGAGAGTATCGTCTTTTCGTGGACGCGGCCTCCCTCTTCCGTCAGGATCAGCCGCTTGAGTCGGGCATCCTGCGGCACGCTCTGGCGCTCGATGTAGCCCTTGCGCTCCATCAGCTGCAGGATGTTCGTCACGGTCGAGCGTGTGATGGAAAACTCCCGCTCGATATCGCGCTGGTATACGGCCTCATTTTTGTGCCAGTAGAGGTAGCTCATGATCCAGTCGTGCATGGGGGTCACGTTGTCCACGTTGTTCTCCCGGTGGAACTGGTTGATCTTGCGGAAGATCAGGTTGTTCACCCGGCGCACCTGTGCCGGGATGACCTGCGGCGGCTCCCATGGGGGGTTGCAGCAGGGCTGTTTGTTGCTTTCATCGTGCATAATGGTTTCCCTTTTGAATTGTTTGTGACAGGATTGTTTTCTTTAGAACTGTTTGATGCCGTACAATATCATAACGCACGATTCGATCTTTGTCAATAGAAGACGCAAAATAAAATACAGAAGCGCCCCACCGAACGGCAGGGCGCTTCCACTGGGCGCTGATTTTGCTTTTGCTGGCTCAACAGCCCTTGCTTTCTGACCAGAATATGCTTTAATAAAAGCAACTATGGGCGCTGCGCCCCCGAATACTGCAAGGAGAATCCCATGGAACAACGGAACACCCGCCTGCGGAACGCGGGCTTCGTCACCTTCTTTTTCAGCGGCATCTGCACCATTTCCAGCGGTGTGGTGGTCAGCCTGCTGCAGGAGGAATACGGCTTTGCCTACGGCATGACCGGCACCCTGCTCAGCCTGCTGAGCATCGGCAACCTGCTGGCGGGCCTGCTGGCCGGTGCGCTGGTGGGAAAAATGGGCATGAAGCCCAGCGTCCTGCTTCTGACCATCGGCTATGCGGTGGGCTACGGCCTGATGGGCCTGACCGGCCTGCCCATTCTGCTGGCGCTGGCCTTCTTCATTGTGGGCATTGCCAAGGGCAGTGTCCTGAACACCTGCACCATTCTTGTCAGCGGAAACTCTGCAGACCGCACCCGGGGCATGAACACCATGCACGCCTGCTACGCCTGCGGTGCCCTGCTCTGCCCCTTTCTGATCTCTGCCGCTGCCAGGGTCAGCACCACGCTGGCCGTGCTGGCACTGGCGGCGCTGGGTCTGGTGCTCTGGCTGGTATACCTGTTCACCCCCATGGCAGGCCGCGCCAAGGCCAAAGAAGCTGTCACCGATTGGAGCTTTTTGCGCTCCTCCCGCTTCTGGCTGCTCCCCGGCCTGCTGTTCTGCCAGAACGCCGCCGAGCAGAGCGTTGTGGGCTGGATGGTCACCTACTTCAAGGACAGCGGCATCATTGCAGGCGCGCTGGCGGCCTATACCGTCACCGTGATGTGGGGTGCCACCCTGATCGGCCGCCTGCTCATCGCCTTTGTGTTCCCACTCAAACAGCCCCGTAAGGCCATGGTGTTTATGGCGGTTTTCTGCACAGCCTTCTATTTTGCCATGATGCAGACCCACAGCCAGCTGCCTGCCATCCTGCTGCTGTTCGCCTTTGCCTTCTCCATGGCCGGTATGAACCCCACCGCCGTGGCCAGCGCCGGTAAAATGACCACCGTGACCAGCATGGGCATCATGCTGCCGGTGGCATCCAGCGGCGCGATCCTGATGCCCTGGGTCATCGGCAAGGTAGCTGAAAGTGCCGGTCTTGCTGTTGGTATGGCAACCAACATCGTGCCCTGTGTGGGGCTGATCATCTTTGCGGTCTTAGTGGCCAGAATGCGGGAGGAGTAAACTTCTCCGTCATTGCTTCGCAATGCCACCTCTCCTGCCAGGGGAGCTGTCACCGCAGGCGACTGAGCGGTTCATCCCCTCGCCTTTGCGCTGAACTCACACCCACAGTAATCCTGACGGTAAAGCTCGTACTCCTCCGAGAGCTGGAGGGAGCGCAGGTAGCCGTTCTGCTTTTTGAAATCCGAGGGCAGGTGCCTGATGCCGAATTCGGCTTCAAGCTCCTGCCCGATTTGATTGATGCGGGCAGCATCCTTGTGGGGGCTGATAGAGAGCGTGGTGGTGAACCAATCAAAGCCGTGCTCCTTTGCGTACTGTGCCGCCCGGCGCATCCGCAAACGGTAGCAGACGGTGCACCGCCCGCCCCGCTCCGGCTCGTTTTCCAACCCCTGCACAGCCGTGTAGAACTCCTGCGGGTCGTAGCGGTCCTCGATGACCGTGACCCCCAGCGGGTGCGCCTGCGCCACGAACTTTTTCAGCTCCTCGCCCCGGCGGTAGTATTCTTCGGCAGGCCAGGTGTTGGGGTTATAGTAAAGCACCGTGATCTCAAAATACCGGCACAGCTTTTCCAGCACGGCGCTGGAACAGGGCCCGCAGCAGGCATGGAGCAGCAGCTTTGGCCGCTGCGGCCCCAGCGTTTTCAACACTTCGTCCATCTGCTGTGCAAAATTCAACTGTTTTGACATCGGTTTCATCCTTTGTTATACTTGCTTTGATTCAAATAGCTCCCTCCTGCTGCCTCGCCAAAAGAGCCGCAGCTGCCGGAAGGGGCATCCCGGTCATATTATATCACATTTTATCTAATAGGAGAACTGCGATGACAAACGAGAAGATCGCCCGTATCAACGAGCTGGCAAAAAAGAGCAAGACCACCGGCCTGACCGATGCCGAAAAGGCAGAGCAGCAGGCCCTGCGGCAGGAGTATGTTGCGGACGTAAAGGCCAGCCTGCGCGCCCAGCTGAACAACACCTCGATCAAAGAGCCGGATGGCACTGTGCACAAGCTGGGGAAGAAGAACTAAAGCAGCATCACGAAGAGGAGCGCCCTGTGGATAATTGAGAGAAAAGTATTTCTTCCCTCTTTTTTTGTTCTGCGTTTCGTGCTATACTATAATTGTATTGTTGCGGACATTTCCGCGGGCGGTACAGATTCCCAAGGTGGCGTATCCCGGGCAAGGTGCACGGAAAAGGCTGTCTTTTGAAAAAATGATAAAGAGGTCATTTATTATGCTTACTGCAATTACGGGTATCAACTGGGGCGATGAGGGCAAGGGCCGCATGGTCGATCTGATCAGCCAGGAGTATGACATCGTTGCACGGTATCAGGGCGGCAACAACGCAGGCCACACCGTGAAGAACGAGCGCGGCAAGTTCGTGCTGAACCTGCTGCCCTCCGGCATCCTGCGCCCCAACGTTGTCTGCGTGATGGGCAACGGTATGGTCATCGACCCGCACCATCTGGACGGCGAGATCAACAAGCTGCGGGAGCAGGGCATCACCATCACCCCCGATAACCTGAAGATCTCCGACCGGGCCACCATCACCATGCCCTACCATGTGGATCAGGACGGCCTGGAAGAGGCCCGCCTGGCCAAGACCGGCGCACAGTTCGGCTCCACCAAGCGCGGCATCGCCTACACTTACGGTGACAAATACATGAAGAAGACCCTGCGCATGGGCGACCTGCTCCACCTGGACGACAGCGTGAAGAAGCGCCTGGTGACCATGGTGGATTCCAAGAACCTGGTGATGGAGGGCAGCTACCACTCCGCCCCCATCAGCGTGGACGAGATGTGGGCATGGCTGGAGAAGTATGCCGCCATCTTCAAGGATTACATCTGCGACGTGGGCCAGTATCTGGCTGACGCAGATGCCGCCGGCAAGAAGGTTCTGTTCGAGGCCCAGCTGGGCGCTCTGCGCGACATCGACTTCGGTATCTACCCCTACACCACCTCCTCCAACGTCATCGGCGCTTACGCCCCCATCGGCGCAGGCATCCCGGGCCACAAGCTGACCAACTCCGTCGGCGTCATGAAGGCTTATTCCTCCTGCGTCGGCGACGGCCCCTTTGTCACTGAGCTGGCCATGACCGAGGAAGAGAAGCACGCCCTGCGTGAGG
>UMLG01032785.1_pt1 | contig 16245 bp, 10 predicted proteins | sample 1966511 | NCBI WGS metagenome assembly UMLG01 (sample SAMEA4836195, study PRJEB28245) | human gut metagenome | biome: gut microbiome; material: fecal sample | place: Denmark | collected 2008
GCCCGCGCCCTTTTTTAGAATGAAAAAAGTTAGCTTTGGATAACACTGGAAGCGGCTTACATTATTATAGAAGAGAGTGATACTATGGAACTGACAGCAGCCCATCTGCGGTATCTCCTGGCTATCTATGAGGTCTCCCAGACGCATCTGGATATCTGCTCCCGCAGCATTGCCGAAAAGCTGAACGTGACTAAGCCCAGCGTGGTGCGCATTATGAACCTGCTGATGGATCGGGGAATGATCGTGAAGGAACACTATGGCAAGATCTATCTGACCGATCGGGGCATCTTTGTGGCAAAGGCGGTCAGGGCTCAACTGGAAACGGTGCTGACGCATTTTCCGCCCGTGCGCATCGACATGACCGAGGAGGAACGCTATAATGCCGCTTTGGCCCTGACTTCGGCCCTGCCCGAACGGGCTTTTACCGGCGAATATGACCGTCTGTTCGGCCCGGATGAATCTGAAAAGGAGAACGCTTCGTGATCAACAAAAAACTGCTTTCCTTCGATCGGAAGGCTCTGCGCTATGTGGGGCTGAACGTGCTGTTCCAGTGGCTGGGGATGCTGTGCAATGTGGTGCTGGTGATGACGGTATCCCGCCTCATCGGCGGCGTGTTTGCGGGCAGCCTGACCGGCAATGCCCTCTGGCAGGGGATGCTGCTCTGCCTGCTGACTGTGCCGGTGCGCTATGGCCTTACCCTCTGCGCCTCCGATATGAGCGACCGGGCTTCCAAGGATGTCAAGCGCACCCTGCGCAGCAGCATCTATGCAAAGCTCACCCGGCTGGGGGCCGGTTACAGCGAGACGGTGGCCACCAGTGAAGCCGTGATGCTGGCCAGCGAGGGTGTGGAGCAGATCGACACCTACTTTGCAAAGTATCTGCCTCAGCTGTTTTACAGCCTGCTGGCCCCGGTGACCCTGTTTGTGCTGCTGGTGGGCGTGCACGCGCGCTCGGCCATCCTTCTGCTGTGCTGTGTGCCGCTCATCCCCCTGTCCATTGTGGCGGTGCAGAAGTTTGCCAAGAAGCTGCTGGCGAACTACTGGGGCGAGTACACCACCCTGGGCGACAGCTTTCTGGAGAATATCCAGGGCCTGACCACCCTGAAGATCTATCAGGCGGACGGCTGGAAGCACGAGGAGATGAATGCCCAGGCCGAGCGGTTCCGCAAGATCACGATGAAGGTGCTGACCATGCAGCTGAACAGCGTGACCCTGATGGACCTGATGGCCTACGGCGGTGCGGGTCTTGGCATCATCAGCGCGGCATCGGCCTTTGCCAAGGGCCAGCTCAGCCTGACCAGCGCCCTGACCATCCTCCTGCTGGCGGCGGATTTCTTCCTGCCCCTGCGCCTGCTGGGCAGCTACTTCCACATTGCCATGAATGGCGCGGCTTCGGCTGAGAAGATCTTCAGGCTGCTCTCTGCCCAGGAGCCTGAAGATGGCGAAAAGACTGCCGACCCGGCCGACAGCACCCTTGCGCTGGAGCATGTCACTTTTGGTTACGAGAAGGAGCGCACCATCCTGCACGATGTGTCCCTGACCATCCCGCAGGGCAGTTTTGTCTCGCTGGTGGGCGAAAGCGGCTGCGGCAAGAGCACCATAGCGGCCATCCTGTCCGGTGCCCGCACCGCGACCGAGGGAGAGGTCACGCTGGGCGGCATCCCGGTCAGCGAATGGAAGCAGGCCGACCGCCTGCGCCTGCTGACACTGGTGCCCCACAATGCGGCCATCTTCAAGGGCACGGTGGAAGCCAATCTCCGGATGGCCCGGCCCGATGCAGCCGAAGCCGAACTCTGGGCGGCGCTGGAGCAGGTGAACCTTGCAGACTTCTGCCGCAGCCAGAGCGGCCTTGCAACGGCGCTCCACGAGGGCGGCTCCAACCTGTCAGGCGGGCAGCGCCAGCGCCTTGCCATGGCCCGTGCCCTGCTGCATGATTCGCCCATCTATGTGTTCGACGAGGCGACCTCCAATGTGGATGCCGAGAGCGAGAACGATATCATGAAAGCCATCCACAGCCTGGCGGGAAAGAAAACAGTGATCCTGATCTCCCACCGTCTGGCCAATGTGGTGGACAGCGACTGCATCTATGTGCTGGAGGCAGGCCGCATCGCCGAGCAGGGAACGCACAACGACCTGCTGGCGGCACAGGGGGTGTACAGCCGCCTGTACAACGCCCAGAAACAGCTGGAAGACCTTGGGGAGGTGAGCGCATGAACAACACAAAACACCGCAGTCCGTTTGCCATTGCCGCACGGCTGATCGTGCTGGTCCGGCCCATGCTGCCCATCATGCTGGCAGCCATTGCCATGGGTGTCATCGGCCACTTCTGCGCCACCTTTATCACGGTCTTCGGCGGCTTTGCCCTGCTCACGGCGGCAGGCCTGCCCAGCCCGCTGGCAGGCGTGGGCACGGCCTTTGTCTGCATCCTTGTCTTTGCCCTGCTGCGCGGCGTGCTGCGCTACGCAGAGCAGGCCTCCAACCACTATATCGCCTTCAAGCTGCTGGCCCTCATCCGGGATAAGGTGTTTGGCGCGCTCCGCCGCCTGACCCCCGCCAAACTGGAGGGCCGTGACCGGGGCGACCTGATCTCTCTGATCACCGCCGACATCGAGCAGCTGGAGGTGTTCTATGCCCACACCATTTCGCCGGTCTGTATCGCGATCCTCTGTGTGACCGGCATGACCTGCTTTACGGCCAGTTATCATATTCTGCCCGCACTGGTGCTGCTGGCAGGCTATCTGCTGGTGGGCATTGCTCTGCCGGTGTGGTCTGCCAGACGGGGCGATAAAGCCGCCCGCGAGTACCGGCAGGCCCTGGCCGACACCAACAGCTATCTGCTGGAAAGCCTGCGCGGTCTGCGGGATATCCTGCAGTACCAGAACACCGCCGCGCGTGCCGAGGGCATCACGGCCCACAGCGAGACGCTGGGGGAGAAGCAGAAGGCCATGAAGTACCGCGAGGGCGTGACTGTGGGTGCCGCCAACACCCTCATCGTGCTGACGGCGCTGGCTGTGCTGGGGGTGAGCATCCGGCTGTATCAGAACGGCCAGCTGGGCGCGGAGGGGGTGCTGATCTGCACCCTGTCGGCCCTGAGCTCCTTTGGCCCGGTGGTGGTGCTGGCCAACCTCGGCGCCAGCCTGACCCAGGTGTTCGCCAGTGCCGACCGTGTCCTTGACCTGCTGGACGAGGACCCCGTGACTGCCGATGTGACCGATGGCGCGGATACCGTCTTTACCGGTGCACAGGCTGAGCATGTCAGCTTTGCCTATGCCAAGGAAGAGGTGCTCCACGACCTGAGCCTGATCATCCCGGAAAAGAAGATCGTGGGCATCACGGGCCGCTCCGGCAGCGGCAAATCCACCTTTCTGCGGCTGCTCATGCGCTTCTGGGATGTGGGCAGCGGCACCATCCGGTTTGGTGAACGTGACATCCGCACCGTGAACACTGCCGCCCTGCGCGCCCAGGAAAGTCTTGTGACCCAGGAAACGGAGCTGTTTGACGATACCATAGAAAACAACATCCGGATCGCCCGTCGCGATGCCACCCGTGCCGAGGTGGAGGCTGCCTGCAGAAAGGCCGCGCTGGATGGCTTTATCAACAGCCTGCCCAAGGGATATGATACCCCTGTGGGCGAGCTGGGCGGTGCACTCTCCGGCGGTGAGCGTCAGCGCATCGGTGTGGCCCGTGCCTTCCTGCACGATGCACCCTTTCTCCTGCTGGACGAGCCTACCTCCAATCTGGACAGCCTGAACGAAGGAATCATCCTCAAGGCCGTGCGGGATGAGTGCAGGGAAAAGACCGTCCTGCTGGTCTCCCATCGCAGATCCACCATGGCCGTGGCCGACCTGAGCTTCTCGGTAGAGAGCGGACGGCTGAGCTGAGAAAACCGGATATCAAGCAAAAAAGACGCGCTCTGTGATGAGCGCGTCTTTTTTGTGTGCAGGGAGAAATTTACTGCTTGCGTGCAAACACGATGCCGATGGTACCGGGGCCGGAATAGCCGCCGATGGTGGTGCCGATGTCGGTCTCGTAGACATTCTCAAAATTGCCGTACTGCCGCAGTCCGGCCTTGATGGCCTCCATGCAGCCGGGCTTCGCCTGAGTGGAAGAGATGAACACCATGCTGCGGTCGATGTCCTCCCGGTTCGCCAGCTGGTCGGTGATGTACTTGCCCACGCAGATGGGCAGACTGCCCCGGTACTTCCGCACGACTTTCAGTTCACCATCGATGACGGCCAGGCTGGGCTTGATGCCCAGAATGTTGGCCCCGAAGGCCAGCACGCCGGAGCAGCGGCCGCTTTTGGCCATGTAGTCCAGCTGGTTGAGCACAAAGCTCAACTCGACCCGCTTGGCAAGGTCCTGTAAGCGCATGGAAATGTTCTTGGGCGGCAGGCCGTCAGCGGCCCACTTGGCTGCCTGCAGGACGAGATAGCCCTGCCCGGTGCAGATATTCTCGCTGTCCACAACATAGACGTTGCCGAACTCCTGCGCCGCCAGCCGGGCGTTCTGGAAGCAGGAGGAGAATTTGGAGCCGACATTGATGTGGATGACGGCATCGTAGTCTCTGGCAAAGGGGGCGAGGAAGTCGGTGTACTCCACCAGATTGGGGGCGGCGGATTTGGGCATTTTGCCGCCGTTCTGGGCATGGGCGAATACATCGGCGGGGTGGATGGTAACGCCGTCCAGATAGCTTTCCTCTCCCATGAGGATGTGCATGGGGATCAGGCTGATGTTCCACTGCCGGAGCAGCGCTGCGGACAGATCGCAGGTGCTGTCCGCAGTGATCTTGATGTTCAAAATGAGATTCCTCTTTTCCAGCCGCGCGTCCGGCGGCAGCGTGATAGTTCAAAATTCGCAACTATCATACCACAAATACTTCAAAATTGTTAGCTATCAAGCCGATAAAAAATGTAAATCTTTTATGAAGTGTGCAAAAGGGGCGAAAATCCATGGGCTATCTGTACAGTTGTCACAAAAATGTGCCGGAGTTTCTGGTTCTTTCCGAAAATTCGCTCGGAACTGTTTATTTTGTCGGCCAAAAATTATATAATAAGTAGTACCCAAGAATTAAGATGGATTCGGTCTGCCTTGCGGCCGTTTGTTTATTGGAGGTTTGCCTGCTTATGTTCGTTACTGATTATACCATGCATCTGCTGGATCATGTAAAAAAGATCCACTTCATCGGCTGCGGCGGCAGCGGTATGTATCCGCTGATCCAGATCCTCTCTGCCAAGGGATATGATATCTCCGGCAGCGATGTGCTGGACGGCAGCATCATCCGCTCGGAGCGGGAGATGGGCGTGAAGGTCAGCCTGGGTCATGCTGCGGACAACGTGATCGGCGTTGACCTGGTGGTCTACTCTGCCGCCATTGCCAAGGACAACGTGGAGCTGAACGCCGCCGCTTCCTATGGCATCCCCACCGTGGAGCGCAGCGTTCTGCTGGGCTATGTGAGCCGCCTGTACAAGGACAGCATCTGCGTTTCCGGCACCCACGGCAAGACCACCACGACTTCCATGATCACCACCGCGCTGGAGCTGGCAGGCCGTGATCCCTCTGCAGTCATCGGCGGCAAGCTGCCCCTCATCGGCGGCTACGGCAAGGCCGGCAAGGGCGATGATATCGTCATCGAGGCCTGCGAGTTCTCCGAGACCTTCCTCAAGCTGACCCCTTATATGTCCGTGGTGCTGAACATCGATAACGACCATCTGGACTATTACGGCAGCATGGGCGAGTTGAAGTTTGCCTTCAAGCGCTTTGCCCTGATGACCCATTTTATGATCTTTGCCAATGCAGATGATAAGAACACCATGGATGTCATGTACACCCTGGACCGCCGCGTGCGCACCTTTGCCATTGACAATGCGGCCGATTACCGTGCTGTCAACGTGCAGGAGTACAAGCCCGGCTTCTTTGAGTTTGATCTGAAGGAGTGGGATACCAATGAGCTGGGCCACATCCGTCTGGCAGTGCCGGGCCGCCACAACATTTACAATGCACTGGCCATGTGTGCTGTCTGCCGCTCTGTGGGCCTGACCGTGGAGCAGTGCGCCAACGCTGCCCTGAACTTCAAGGGGGCAGGCCGCCGTTTTGAGGTCTACGGCGAGTGCAACGGCGCGGTGGTCGTGGACGACTACGCCCACCATCCCACCGAGATCCGCGCGACCCTGAACACCGCCAAGGAGCTGGGCTACAATCGTGTCATCGCAGTCCATCAGCCGTTTACATACAGCCGGACCAAGATGCTGTTCAACGACTTTGTGGATGTGTTCAAGATCCCTGATATCACGGTGATCCCCCCCATCATGGGCAGCCGCGAGCCCAACGACCCCACCATTACCAGCGCAAAGCTGGCGGCGCAGATCCCCAACTCTGTGCTGGTGGACAGCCTGGAGGCTGCCGCTGACTGGGTCAAGCAGAACGCCCGGGAGGGTGATCTGGTCATCACTCTGGGCTGCGGCGATATCTATAAGGCCAGCAAGATGATGGTGAAAAAAGACTGATCGTTTGGAATAGCTGAAAGCCGCCGGGTGTTTCACAGACCGAACCGGTCTGCAATACCACCCTGCGAAAGCGCCCTGCCGGGAGACCGGCGGGGCGTTTTTGCGCTATGGGATGGGCGTGATGAAAAATATCTCAAAAATTTTACACAAATCAGACCCAGAAGGGTGGCGGCGGGGGTGGGATTCTGCTATACTGATTCTGGTACGAAAAGGAGGAGAGAGGATATGCCATCTACGTATGCACACCGCCGCTTTGGTGCGGATGTTCTGGTGCAGCTGCCCAGGGAGCTGCGGGAAAAGATCACCCCGTACCGGCCGCTGTATGATATGGGCCTGCACGGGCCTGACCTGATGTTCTACTACCGGGCATTGCAGTCCAACCCCGTGAACCGGCTGGGCAACGCCATGCATGAGCAGCCGGGCCGGGTGTTCTTTACCCGGGCCCGGGGCGTGGTGAACACGGCCCGCAACAAGAATGCCGCGTTGGCCTATGCGCTGGGGTTCGTCTGCCACTTTGCACTGGACAGCACCTGCCACCCCTATGTGGAGCGCTACACCCGGGAAAGCGGTGTGAGCCACTGCGAGATCGAGACGGAGTTTGACAACCAGCTGATGCGGGAGGACGGGCTTGACCCGATGCACTTTTTCACGGCGGGGCATATCCGCCCCAACCGGGAGTTTGCAAAGATCATTGCGCCGTTCTACGAAAATGTCACGGCAGACGAGACCTACGGAGCCATGCGGGGTATGGTGCGGGTGCACCATCTGCTGCAGGCTACCAGCCCGGTCAAGCGCTGGGTGGTGTTGACGGCCCTGAAAGCGGCAGGTACCTATGATGTCATGCACGGGCTGGTGGCGAACCTCCAGCCCAATCCCCGGTGCGAGGCCAGCGACAAAGAGCTGGAAGCGCTGTATCAGCAGGCTCTCCCGCTGGCAGTGCGGCTCATCACGGAATATGTGGAAGGGCTCTCCAACGGCGCACCGCTGGACAAGGCCTATGACCACACCTTCGGAGAATTTTGAGAGGAATGCAAATGAACGAAGCAAAGCAAAAATTTCGCCTGACCAGCCTGGAACGGGCGTGGATCTTATACGATGTGGGCAACTCGGCGTTTGTGCTGCTGGTGGCAACGCTGATCCCCATCTTCTTCAACGCACTGGCTGAGGGGGGCGGCCTGAGCTCGGTGGAGTATCTGGCCTACTGGGGCTATGCAGCCTCGGCGGTCACGGTCATCACGGCGGTGCTCAGCCCGATCCTTGGCACACTGGCCGATACCCGCAACTTCAAGAAGCCCATTTTCACCTTCTGCGTGGCAGTGGGTGTGATCGGCTGTTGCGCCATGGGGATGGCAAACACCTGGCTGCCGTTCCTGCTCATCTTCATCTTTGCCAAGGTGGGTTTTTCGGGCAGTTTGGTGTTCTATGACTCCATGCTCAGCGATGTGACTGTGCCGGACCGGATGGATGAGGTTTCCTCCAAAGGCTATGCCTGGGGTTACATTGGCAGCTGTGTGCCCTTTGTGGTCTGTCTGGCGCTGGTGCTGGGGGCCGGGAGCATCGGTATCTCCCAGATGACGGCGCTGAACCTTGCTCTCTTTATCACCGCCGTCTGGTGGCTGGTGACCACCCTGCCCCTGCTGCGCCAGTATAAGCAGGTGCACTTTGTGGAGGTGCAGGAACATGCCATCCGGCAGAGCTTTGCCCGCATCGGCCACACCCTCCGCCACCTGAAAGAGGACAGGCAGGTGTTCTGGTTTCTGCTGGCCTTTTTCTGCTACATCGATGGCGTATACACCATCATTGATATGGCCACGGCCTACGGCACGGCCCTGGGGCTGGACACCACCGGCCTGCTGCTGGCGCTGCTGGTCACCCAGATCGTGGCCTTTCCCTCGGCACTGGTGTTCGGGCGGCTGAGCGGGCAATACCCCTCGGGCACCCTCATCCCGGTCTGCATCGCAGCCTACGCGGGTATTGCGCTGTTTGCCTTTTTCCTGAAGCACCAGTGGCAGTTCTGGGTGCTGGCCGTTGTGGTGGGCATGTTCCAGGGTGGCATCCAGGCGCTGAGCCGGAGCCATTTTGCCAAGATCATCCCGCCGGAAAAATCGGGCGAGTACTTCGGCCTGTTCGATATCTGCGGCAAGGGCGCATCCTTTCTGGGCACCATGATCGTCAGTGTGGGCAGCCAGCTGACCGGCAGCGCCAATGTGGGCGTGGGCAGCCTGATCGTGCTGTTCATTGTGGGATTCGTACTGTTCCGGGTGTCGGATCGGAAGTGAATTTAACCCCCCAGTCACCTGCGGTGACAGCCCCCCTAGTAGTGGGGCCCTTGGCATAACGTAAAGCATCATCTCTTTGCCAAGGCCGCCCCTACCAGGGGCGGTGGCATCCCGCAGGGATGACGGTGGGGTTTAACCGCAAGAGCCTTCCCTTTGGGAGGGCCTTTTTTTGTTCGTTGCGTCTTACCGGAAGGCGTGGTACAATAGGGCCAAACACTTTGAAAAAATATGACCCAAAGGAGAAACAACATGAACTATCCCGGTTATACGCTGGTGCGCCGCGAGGACTGCCCGGAGCAGCACGGTGTGCTGACGGTTCTGAACCACGATGTGAGCGGGGCCACTGTCCTGCTGGTGGAGAACGAGGACGCCAACAAGGCGTTCGGCATCGGCTTCGGCACCTTCCCCTCCGACGACACCGGTGTGTTCCACATTCTGGAGCACTCGGTGCTGGCGGGCAGCGAGAAGTATCCCGTGACCTCGCCTTTTTTGCAGCTGCTCAAGAGCAGCATGGCTTCCTTCCTGAACGCCATGACCTTCCCGGACAAGACCGTGTATCCCTTTGCCACCCCCAACGAGACCGACTTCAGGAACCTGATGGACGTGTACCTGAACGCTGTGTTCTGCCCGCTGGCCATGGTGGACAAGGCCGTGTTCGAGCAGGAGGGCTGGCACCGGGACGCGGACGGCACGGTGAGCGGTGTGGTCTACAATGAGATGCAGGGTGCGCTGGCCTCCCCGGACGCGCAGCTGCAGAACGCGCTGGAGCGGGCCATGTTCCCGGATACGGCCTACGGCTTTGTGTCCGGCGGCGACCCGGCCTCCATCCCGGCCCTGACCTATGAAAAATACCAGCGGGTGTACCGCCGCCATTACAGCGCCGACAACTGCTGCATCACCCTGTACGGCAAGATGGATATGGCCGAGAAGCTGGCGTTTCTGGATGAGCACTATCTGAGCAGGATGCCAAAGGACACCAGCCGCCCCCGGCTGACGGTGCAGGACCAGCAGAACGGCGTGCGTGTGCACATCCCGTACTACACCGAAAACCCCGAACCGGATCAGGTGCAGTGTGCACTGGCCTGGTACACCGGCGCGTTTGCTGACCGGGAGCGCCAGCTGGGCGTGGAGATCCTGCTGGATGCCCTGCTGGGCACCAACCAGTCCCCGCTGAAGGCAGCTCTGCTGGAGCAGAAGCTGGGCGCAGATATCGACATTGGCTTTGACGACAGCACCCTGCAGCCCACGCTGGAGCTGGTGCTGCGGGGGGCCACCGCAGAGACTGCCCCCAAATTTGCAGCTGGCGTGAAACAGGCTGTGACCGACCTGCTGGCAGGGGGCATCCCCGAGGAACTGCTGCTGGCCAGCCTGAACGCCATGGAGTTTGCCTCCCTGGAGCGCCCGGGCAGCCTGCCCGACGGTGTGCTGGATGCCATCTATGCCGCCACCGGCTGGCTCCACACCGGCGACCCGGCTCTGCTGCTCCACACCGACAAGCTGTTTTCTTCCCTGCGGGAGAAGCTCTCCACCGGCTGGTTCAATGACCTGCTGAAGGATCTGCTGCTGGCAGAGCCGGTGCAGGTGATCCAGACCCCGGCCCTGCCCAAGAAGGACGAAGAGGATGCTGCCCCTGCCCGCAACGACGGCAAGCTGGTGCTGGACCATCCGCTGACCGTGGCCGACCTGGGCGACGGTGACAGGAGCGCTGCCGGTACGGTGGAACCGCTGGCCGGTGCGGAGCTGCTGCACCACCCCTCCAAGGGCAGCCTGTATCTGAATTTCTACTACGACCTGGGCGAGTGCACCCCGGAAGAGGTGCAGTATCTTGACCTGCTGACCGATATTCTGGACGAGCTGGATACCCCGGAGCACACTGCCCGGGAGCTGCAGACCCAGCGCGCCACCTGGCTGGGCAACAGCATGGCCTGCATCAGCTTCTGGACCGGGCGGCAGGAGGGCAGCCCCTGCCACGCAAAGCTCACCTGGAACATGAGCCTGTTGGAGCGGAATCTGGACAAGGCCATTGCGCTGGGCAGTGAGTACCTCTACAAGACCTGCCTGACCGGCCCCAAGGCCGAGGAAGCCTTTGCCCGGGTGCTGAGCCAGCAGAAGCTGAGCATGGAACAGCAGTTCATCCAGCAGGGCAACCAGTACGCCGTTGTGCGGGCGGCTTCCCACTATGCGGTGGAGTATGCCCTGAGCGAGCGGTGCAGCGGTGTGACCGGATACCACTTCCTGTGCGGCCTGCTGGAACAGGCCGACTGGGCCGCCATGGGCAAAAAGCTGGAAGCGGTGCGGGAAAAGGTGCTGAACCATGCAGCCCTGACCGTCAGCCTGCATGGCAGCGAGGAAGCGCTGGCAAAGCTGCGTGCCCTGCTGCCCGGCAGTGCCTTTGCTGCCCAGGGCCGCACCGCTGCCAAGCCCTACACAGAGGTGCTGACGGCCCCCGTGAACGAGGCCTTTATCATTGACGGCGGCGTGAACTATGATATCCTGACCTGGCCCATGGAGCGGCAGGCCGACCGCCGGGTGCTGGCCCGCATTATGAGTTACGAATACCTGTGGCACAACATCCGTGAGGTGGGCGGCGCTTACGGCACCGGAATGCTGACCCGTGCCCAGACCGAGGGACTGTACACCTATCGTGACCCCCACCTGACCGAGAGCTACGAGACCTTTGCCAAGGCCCCTGAGGTGCTGGCAGGCCGGGAGTACACCGAAAAAGACCTGACCGAGTTCATCGTGGGCGCGGTGTCCGAGATGGATTCGCCCCAAAAGCCCAACGCTGAGGCCAAGGAGCTGGACCGCCGGTACTTCTGCGGCATCACCGATGCCATGCTGGCCGCGGACCGCAAGGCCATGTGCAGCGTGACAGCTGAAACGGTCCGGGCACAGGCCGCAGACCTTGCAGACCGGATGGCAAACGCCACCCGTGTGGCCTTTGGCAGCAAGGACGCTGTGGAAGCAGGCAAGCAGCTGTTTGACCGCATCGAGACCCTGTAAGCAGAACTGAAACTGAATCTGTAACGAAAGCAGGCACTCTGCCTTTGCCCCGGACGGGGCGGGCGGAGTGCCTGCTTTTTTGCGCAAAAGGTACTTCACGCACCTGATGTGCCTGCGCATGAAAAATCCGGAAGAAAAACGGAGATTTCCGAACGGTGCGATACAGCGATGAAAAATGAGAGCTTGCTTTATACAAATGGGATTCTATGACACTAAAAGTACAAAACGGCCCTGCGAAAGTGCGCGCTGTTGCAGGGGACGAAAAGCTGGTATCCTTGTGCCAAGCCAAACAGAAAGGATGTGAGAACACAGGATGGCGCAAGCAAAACAGCCGGGCAGGGACAAGAGCCTTGCCAGCCTGCACAAGGCCACCGACACCCTGAGCACCATGCTGGCGCAGGAGGTCAAGGAGCTGAACGCCCGGCAGAAGGCCCAGCGTGGCGATGGCTCTGACCCCGCCCTGATGAAAGGGCTCAAGGAGGCCACGGCGGTGCTGAAGGATCTGGCCGCGGTGGCCAAGACCCTGAACGATCAGGGTGCGGATGCCGAGGCCCGGGCGTGCGGCGTGGTGCTTCTGCCAGCCGTGGAGGACGTATGAATGCAGAGATCGTATGGCGGCCCCAGCCCCGGCAGGCGGAGTTCATGCGCCGCCCGGAACCGGAGGCCCTGTACGGGGGCGCGGCAGGCGGCGGCAAGAGTGACGCGCTGGTGATCGAGGCCCTGCGGCAGGTGCACATCCCCCACTATCGGGGGCTCATCCTGCGCAAGACCTACCCCCAGCTCAGTGATCTGGTGGACAAGAGCATGGCCTACTACAAGCGGGCTTTTCCCACGGCGCAGTACAACGCCACCAGCCATGTGTGGGTGTTCCCCAGCGGGGCAAAGATCTACTTTGGTTCCATGCAGTACACCAAGGACCGCACAAATTATCAGGGCAAGGCCTTCGACTTCATCGGGTTCGATGAGCTGACCCATTTCGAGTGGGAAGAGTACAGCTATATGATGAGCCGCAACCGCCCTACCGGCCCGGGCACCCGGGTCTACCTGCGGGCCACCACCAATCCCGGCGGTGTGGGGCACGGCTGGGTGAAAGCCCGGTTCATCACGCCTGCCCCGCCCGGCACCCCCATCGTGGAGCAGTTCCCGGTGCGGATGCCGGACGGAACCGAGAAGGTGCTGGAGCGGGCAAGGGTGTTTATCCCATCCAGCGTGTTCGACAACCCCGCCCTGCTGGAAAATGACCCGGACTACCTTGCCAGTCTGGCAAGCCTGCCCGAAGCGGAAAAGCAGGCCCTGCTCTATGGCAGCTGGGACAGTTTTTCGGGGCAGGTGTTTACCGAGTGGCGGAACGACCCGGGGCATTATCAGGACCAGCGCTGGACCCATGTCATTGCGCCCTTTGCCATCCCCAGACACTGGAAGATCTACCGGGGGTACGATTTCGGTTTCTCGAAGCCGTTCTCAGTGGGGTGGTACGCGGCGGATGAGGAGGGCAGGCTTTACCGCATCAAGGAGCTGTACGGCTGCACGGGCCGCCCCAACGAGGGCCTGCGCATCGACCCGGTGGAGCAGGCAAGGCGGATCCGGGAGGCAGAGCAGAACGACCCGATGCTCAAGGGCCGCACCATTCTGGGGGTGGCTGACCCCGCCATCTTTGATGAGAGCCGGGGCGAGAGCATTGCCGCCATGATGGAGCGAGGCCCCCATTTTCTCCACTGGGTCCCCGGTGACCACACCCGGCTGGCGGGGAAGATGCAGTTCCACTACCGGCTGGCGTTCGATGGGGAGGGGCGGCCCATGTTTCAGGTGTTCAGCACCTGCAGGCACTTTATCCGCACCCTCCCGAACCTGGTCTATGACGAGAGCAATGTGGAGGACATCGACACCCGGCAGGAGGATCATATCTATGACGAGTGCCGCTATGTGCTGATGGAAAATCCCATCTCCCCGCCCCGGCAGACTGTGCAGCCTCCGGTGGGGGACGACCCGCTGGAGCTGCACCGGAGGGCGAGATTTTACAGGGTATAAACCTCTCAGGCGCTTCGCGCCAGCTCCCCTGGTAGGGGAGCCTCTGGCGAAACCGGGAATTTTGCGGGGACTGCCAAGGCCTCTCCTATTAGGAGAGGTGGCATTGCGAAGCAATGACGGAGAGGTTTACAGGAAGGAGCATTATGAGCGAATTGGATGACAAACTGCCGATTGGGGCAGAAGAAGTGGCCGAAGCCACTGCCATTTTACAGAAATACAAGGCCGGAAAGGCCGCGCTGGACAAACGCATTGTGGACAACGAGCTGTGGTTCCGGATGGGACACTGGAAGAACTACCAGAACCCCATGATGGAGGGCAAGCCCCAGCCTGCCAGTGGGTGGCTGTTCAACAGCATTGCCAACAAGCACGCCGATGCCATGGACAATTACCCGGCCCCCAACGTTCTGCCCCGGGCGGCAGACGATGCGCAGACCGCACAGGTGCTTTCCAGCATCCTGCCGGTGGTGCTGGAGCAGGCAGACTATGAACAGGTGTACAGCGACACCTGGTGGCGCAAGCTCAAGCAGGGCACCGGGGTCAAGGGCGTGTTCTGGGACCCGGAGGCCCGGGGCGGCGTGGGAGAGATCGCCATCCGGCCCATGAATCTGCTCATGCTCTACTGGGAGCCGGGCGTGGCGGACATCCAGGCCTCGCCCCACTTTTTCTCCCTGAGCATGGAGAACACCAAACAGCTGGAAAGCCGCTGGCCCCAGCTGAAGGGCCACAGCGCCAGTGTGCTGGATGTGCCCCGGTTTCTCCACGACGGCGGGCTGGACACCACCGAAAAAAGCGTGGTGGTGGACTGGTACTACAAAAAGCCGGACGAGGCCGGACGCACCCTGCTCCACTACTGCAAGTTCTGCAACGGCGTGGTGCTCTACGCCAGCGAGAACGACCCGGCCCTTGCCGGGCGGGGCTTCTACGACCACGGGAAATATCCCTTCGTGTTCGACCCGCTGTTTATGGAAGAGGACAGCCCGGCGGGCTTTGGCTATATCGATGTGATGAAGGAATGCCAGACCGCCATCGACAGGATGAACCATGCCATGGATGAAAATGTCCTGCTGGCATCCAAGCAGCGGTATGTGCTCAGCGACACGGCGGGCGTGAACGAGGAGGAACTGGCGGATCTCAGCCGGGACATCGTCCATGTGGCCGGGCGGCTGGGAGACGAGAGTTTCCGTCCATTGCAGACCGCCGGTTTGCAGGGAAACAGCCTGAGCTACCGCAACAGCCGCATTGAGGAGCTGAAGGAGATCAGCGGAAACCGGGATATGACCCAGGGCGGCACCGCAGGCGGCGTGACGGCGGCAAGTGCCATTGCGGCCCTGCAGGAGGCGGGCAGCAAGCTCTCCCGCGATATGCTCAAAAGTGCCTACCGGGCCTTTGCAAGGGAGTGCTACCTCATCATTGACCTGATGCGGCAGTTTTACGATGAGGAGCGGGTGTTCCGTGTCATCGGGCCTGCCGGAGGCAGAGAGTTCGTGCCCTTTTCCGGGGCAGCGCTGCGTGCCCGCCCCATGGGGCTGATGGGCGGCGTGGAGCTGGGAAGCCGGGAACCGGTGTTCGATATCGTGGTGAGCGCCGAGAAGAAATCTACCTTCAGCCGCCTTTCCCAGAATGAGACGGCGAAGGAGTGCTACCAGCTGGGTTTCTTTGCACCCCAGAATGCCGACGCGGCCCTGGCGGCACTGGAGATGATGGACTTTGAGGGCATCGAAAAAGTGCGCCAGAGGGTGCGGCAGAACGGCACGCTGGCACAGAAGCTGACGGCGGCCCAGATGCAGATTACGCAATTCCGCGAAAAATTGAGCGGCGCGGAGGAAAATCTGAGCACAAGAGCATTGGCGAAGAATCTCTCCGGCGCTTTGCGCCAGCTCTCCTGACAGGAGAGCCAGGTTCACGCTGCTGCTGGCTTGCCTCCCCTATGAGGGGAGGCGGCACCGCAGGTGACGGAGAGGTTTTACATGAGAAGGAGGCAGAAATGATCAAGGTGAATTATACGGAATTGGACGGCCCTTACGGCCCGGCCATGCGTCTGGAGGCGGCGGGCCATGCAGGCTATGCCCCGGCAGGGCAGGATATCGTGTGCGCCGGTGTCAGCACCCTGATGCAAGCACTGGTCAGCCTGCTGGCGGGCGAAGAAAACGCCCACAGCGATGCTTTTGACGAGCCCGATGGCCCCCGCCTGACGGTGACTGCTGCCCGGCCCTGTACCGCATGGGTCGAGGGAGCCTTTGAGCTGGCCAAGGCGGGCTTTGCCCTGCTGGCAGAGCGCTACCCGGATAACCTGCGCTTTGCGGATGTGAGCCGCAGCGGACAGCAGAGCATGATGGACTTGCAGCTGTTTGCGGAAGGTGAAGCCGCCCCCGCATTGAGCCCGGAGCAGACCCGGCAGGCAGTGGCTGCGGGCACCCTGAAGCCGGAAGCCCC
>UMLG01047151.1_pt1 | contig 15685 bp, 9 predicted proteins | sample 1966511 | NCBI WGS metagenome assembly UMLG01 (sample SAMEA4836195, study PRJEB28245) | human gut metagenome | biome: gut microbiome; material: fecal sample | place: Denmark | collected 2008
CTGTTCCGGTGTCGTCGGCTGTTCCGGTATTGTCGGCTGCTCCGGTGTCACGGCTGTATCTTTATACACAACTGCGTAAGTTGAGAACTGACCGGTTGTAAATGTAATGGTCATATCATCCTGATTGAATTCAGAAGATAAAACAACTGCATCCTTTCCATGAACTCTTACAATATCATACGTTCTCTTCTTTGATGTATCCGTATTGCGAAGGCTCTCAGGAACTGTAATCTTCATTGTCAGCGCCTCATTTGTATCTGTAACAACACGGGTACTTTCTCCAACTTCCGCTTTTAATACAATATCAAGATACATTCCGGCACTCTGTCCGTCTGATAACTTCTTTGCTATCAGTTCCTTCTCTGTATCTGAAACGGTTGCGGTAATATCTGCTATATGAAGAGATATCGCTGTCTTTGCACCATTGGCCGCAGACTTTTGTTCTTCCTGTGTCAGAACCTTCTTTACAATGTCATCGGTTGTTCCCTCAACTGCAACTGCCGGTGTATTTTCACCTGCAACAACATCAATGCTTACATCAGTTTTACCGTTGTTGTCATCGCCCTTGTTGTCGTCAAGTTTCGGAATAACTTCGGTTTTTGTTTCACCGCAGACCGTACAGGTATAAGTCTTTACGCCCTCGGCTTCTGTCGTTGCTTCTGTTGTAACCTTACCTTCATCCCATACATGTCCTGTTGCCGGAATTTCTTCTTCCTTTGTGTCTCCGCAGACTGTACAAGTGTAAACTTTTACACCTGTTTCGGTACAGGTTGCTTCTTTTTCGATTGCTCCGTCATTCCATGTATGCTCTGTGTGTTCTTTATGTACATCATTGTAAGCTGTCTTTTCCCACTGCAGTGTTGTCATCGTCAGCTTTCCGGCACCTGTGTAAGGCTGTACCTGTGTTTCAAGGTCTGATGCCGCGTACAGGGTGTAGCCGCTGTATGGAAGACTTTCTATAAATTCTCCTCTGTCCTGAACTAATGCCGTTTCGCCTTCTTTATTCGTGTTCAAGGTTATCTTTAATTCTTGTTCTTTGCCATCCAGCAGATACATCGTGTTAAATGCATTAATATAGCCGGCCTCACTGTCACCGTTACCACTGATTAATGCGTTAGTCATGCCGGACATATAGCAGTTTTCAAGAAGCATGTGCGCACCGCAGTTCGAAGAAGCGCCGTTGCTTACAATCTTCTGTGAAAATGCCGAACCGACTGTATTCTGGATATCCAGACGCATATTTCTTAAATCCTGTGCATCCATAATACAATTATAAACGTGTGCCGTACCAAAACGCAGTCTTGGCATTCTGTCCATTGAATCCTTGTAGTAATTGTTTGCCAGTGTTACGGTAATGTTTTTAGCTGACGTATCTGTATCGGACTGTCCGAGCAGATGTGTCTTTTTCTGTCCATATGCATAGTTATAAATCTGCTGATCTGTCATGCCCGCATCCAGTAAATGTTTATAATACGGATAGTTGTCCGGATTTTCCTTCATGGCATTCATCATCGTATCAAAAAATACGCTGTCTTCACTCGCCGGTAAAAATTCACACCATGAAATGGTTACGTTGCTGCTGTCTACCGGTGTCTTAACATCAATCACACCGTCATATGCTTTATAGAACGTACAATGGTCAATCCAGATATTGGAACTTCCCTTTTCAATTGTCATGTAGTCCCAGTCATTACGGTCATATGCGCCTTCGGTTGCATCATCCCACTCCCAGATTTCATCAAATTCGATGTTTCTGATAATGATGTTGCTTGAACCTGTAATATCAATGCAGGTATGTGTAATCTTTGCACCGTTCTTTGAGTAAATCGTCAAGTTACTCATATCCTGTAACTTTAACATGGATACACCTGTCTGTATCAGTGTCGGGTGTGTCAGCGGTGCAAGCTTATGTGCCGTAATAAATGCTTTGTAATTCTCAAAGCCCTCAACCTCGTTCGTTCCCAGTGCAATATCACTTGTCAGTTCGAGCACGGACGGTCTACCGCTTGCTTTTATACTCTGGATAGCCTGTAAAAATTCTTCGGCTGAACCTGCGGTGTAATAATCCTTAGAAGATTCCATTAATAATCCGCCGCCGGTTGTCTTTCCGCTCTGTGCGTATCCTTCGAGTACATATTTATCCAGTCCGGTATCATCACCTTCCATGCCGGAATAGGTATCGGATACGTATTCTTTCTCAACAAATTTGTTCTCAATACCAGTATTTACGGTTCCCACATATCTTCCGCCAATCATCGCTACGATTGTATATGGATCCCAGCCTAAATAACCGGTGGTTGTCATTTCTTCCGCCTTTGCGGATGAAATCTGTCTTCTGTTAACATTAATTGCATAACCCGGTCCAAAGCTTCCAAATTCAAAGAATCTTGCGCCTGCTGCCGGATTTCCGCTCATATCCGAATACGGATTTGCAGTATTGGCACGGAGAATTTTACCCATGTAACAGTCAATCCATGTAATATAGGCATCTGCTCCCCACGGTCTTGCAAGGTAATATCTGCTGCCTGAACAGCCCGTTTCCGAAAGCACACGACACTTGTAAAATGTCAGTCCGTATGCCGCATCAGCTCCTGTCTTTGGAGCACATACATAGCCGGAATTTTTAGCTGCGCTATAACGGAATACCAGCTTACAGTCATTAAAGAATGCCCTTGGCTCATTTCCGTAAATAAAGTCTACATTTCCTGCAATATAACACTTGTAATAATACTGTGTTCCTGCATTAGCACAAAGTGTATCCTGATATCCTAAAATTCTTACATTAACATACAAAGTATTTTCTGCATCATTTCTTAATGCATCGCAGGATTCATTGGAAAGCGAACCGTCACCAAGGTATTTATATGTATTTTCAATGGTCAGGTTTTCTGCTGAAAATCCGGTTGCCGCCTTTCCGATGCTGACTGCACAGCGCTGGCTCATGTCACCGCCGACCCATTCTTTGGTATCATAATAAATTCTTGTCTTTTCACTGTCTTCACCAATGAGTGTAATATACGGTGATGTCACTGAAAGATGTTCTTCGTAATCGCCTTCTTTAACAAAAATCACAACGCGCCGTTCATTGGACGCTGCTACAGAATTGACTGCTGCCTGTACGGTCTTGTAGGTTGCAATTCCATTTACCTCTTCGCCGTCTGTTCCATCATAAGCAGCATCAACCACTTTCTGATAATTCGTCAGATACACAAAATTAAAGGTTTCTCTTGTGATATTGCCATCTTTATCCGTGAACCGTAATTCCACATCATTTCTGCCCTGTGCAATCTCCTTATCGTCAAATGCAAAGTTTTCTTTGGCTTTCACACTCTGTGTGTCTACTGTTTCTCCGTTAATCACCAGTGAAACATCTGCCATCTTTTCAACGACACCTTCAAGGGTAATCTTACCATCAAATACGGTGTCATAAGACCTCTTTGTAATCGTAAATCCTACCGCATCATCCTCGTATACATAATCTCCCTTATGTCCGGCACTTGGCACTGCCCATACCGTTTCTGACGGATTGCTGTAGTTATCCAATGTGGTTCCAATGTAAGAATTGGCAACAATATAATAGTAATACGGCATTTCTTCAGTTACGTCCGTATCCTCGTAAGCACATTCTGTTGTCGTTGCAATTTTCTTAGCATTTTCCTCTGTGTCATCATAAGAATAACGGTATACGTCATACGCTGTTGCATCATATACCTTATCCCAGGCAAGCTTTACTTTGTCTGACGTTGAGGAAATGCTGACAATCGGTGTACTTAACGGTGCTATCACCGTAATCGCATCGGTCTGAACAAAGTCATTGTACTCTCCGCTTACACCGAGTTTTCCGCAGACTCTGAAATTATAATCCCCGGCATTTTTCAGCTCATACCGGTATGTTGTATCTGTAATAGCCGTGTCCACATTTTTCCATGTCTGACCGCCGTCATCTGATACCTGAAGCACATACATACCGTCACCGTCTGCTTCTACTGAATTCGTCCAGCTTACGGTAATATAATCTCTTGTTTCTGCCTGCTGTGCTGTTACACTTTCAACTACCGGTGCCGTACCCTGCGCATAATAACATGCGTTCTGGTCATACAGACACGTTCCGTCTTCTGCCGTATATTTCATATTCTGAATCACAGCCTTGACCCCTGCAAATACAAAACCATAGGACACGGCTGTATTTTCACGGTCTGTCTGAAGCAGCATTGTTGAACTATATTTATAAACGATCTGCTGCTCTTTATCGTCTTTTGGTGTAATGCTGATAACCAGACCTTCATCTGTCTTTACAAGTTCAAATCTGACACGTGTTCCTAAAGTCACATTTCCTGTCAGTGCACCTGCCGCACCCACCATTTCTGATGAAGATTTGGAATAAATCATCTTTAATTCCGTACCTTTACGGATACCTGCCGTTGCAATGCCGTTTCCGTTAAATGCGCCAAAGAACACGCCGTTAGAACTGCTTGTGCCGCACTCTAAAATCGTCACATCTGCCGTGAGCTTATTTATATCCGCTGTTTCATTAAATCCAAAGTAGCTGACACTGTCACTGATACTTTCTTTTCCGGTTAAAGTACCACCTGTCTGTGTAACGACCAGTCTTTGACCTGTCGGCTGTACAACCAGCGCATCCGGTGTACCGTAATCATATGTCTTTGGCATTTCCGGCTGTTCAACATATTCTACGTCCTTTGCTGCATAGACAACGGATATTTTACAAAGATATGCGCTTCCCGTTGATACGATTTCTACCGTTCCGGCTTCTTCTGAATCATAGGTATAGGTAGAAACCGCCGTTGTCGTATCTGCCGCAGTTCCTCCGATTGTATACAGCGCACGCTCCGCCTGATATGCTTCAACCGAAATCGTACATTTTCCGCTGACCGGCACGGAAATCTTTGCGCCTGTCGTAAACTGTGCTGAATTCGGTGTAGGACCGTTTGGTACAAGCTTACCTGTTGCTGCATCAACATAAAGTCCATTATAATAACCGGTTGTTCCATTGATACTCTGCTGATAGTAATTTCCATCATCACTGTATACAAAGGACCAGCTTGTCACTTCTTCAAATGTAAGTGTCTGTGCAGCTTTTTTCCCTGCAACCGTTACATATAAACCACTCTTTACGCAATACGGCTGTGCAAGAAAATCTCCTGAAAGCTGTAACAGATACGTACCGTCTCTTAATGAGATTGCTTCCTTATTACTAAATATATAAGTATATCCGTCATCCTGATTTATATAGGTATACGTGATATTTTTACCGCTTAAATCCGGTGTATCCGGCAGCGTAAGCGATACCTGATACGTAGGCTTTAATGCTACCGTCATATTCAGTGTACTGTCTTCTGAATAGGTAACATTTTCTGCCGGTGCAGTCAGTTCATAGTCATTGACACCCTGTAATGCTACACTGTACGGCATATCCTTTTCGAGCTTTGCCGTATAGGTCTTGTTCTTTGTATCTACTGTAACTTCCGGCACATACTCTGTTTCCCCAGCTGCCTTAAACAAAACATCCAGTCTGCTGATATCATAATCATCAGCAAATCCGCTGATACTGCCTGTTACAACACAGGTACTTAATTTCACCAGCTTTAAATTCGCTGTAATGTCTGCACTCTTGTCTTTACTGATAACATGTGTTGTCACACCGGATGCAATCTGATATTCTGCATCACTGACTGACAGTTCATAAGTCATTTCTTCATCTTCTGCCGGAACGGCGATCTCATACGTTCCGTTTGTAATTACACCCGTATAGGAAAGTCCTGTTGTCTGATTGGTTGCAACAATAGCTGTTCCATCAGGGATTTCTGCAGAAGATGTAATACTTCCTTTAATCGTTGTCTTGTCGAGTGTTTCACAGGCAATGGCAAGGGACTTAAAATAAGTATTCGTTAATACCTCTAATGTCAGTTCGCCCTCCTGTCCGTCTAAATAGCAGACAATCTCTACTTTTCTGCTGTTAGCATCCTCCGGTGCTGTCACATTGGAAATACATTCTGCTTTTAAAAGTCCTGTACCTGTGAGTTTTAAATGTGTACCGTCAAGCACTTCTGAAATGTCCGTTCCTGTACCGCCTTTGTATACAACAGCCGTTAAAACTGCCTTATCCCCAATGACCGGAACTGTCATCTTTGTTGTATTGTTTATCTGGATATAATTGCCGGACGGTGCAAATTTACCTGTAGATGCATCTACATATAAAACATCCCCGTCTGTATTCGTATAGGTTCCCGTTGTCTTCTGAATAGAACTTGTCGAATTGGATGCCAGCACACTGCCGTTGCTGTTTGTCCATTCTGCCGTGGTATCCCCGCCGTCTGCAAAGCTGGCAGAAGTCACTGCAAGGCTGGTTGAAGAATCTGCCTGTACAGACCTAAAATACTCCTGCTTCTGCATGGTGAGTGTCACTGCCGACACATTTTTATCCGGTGTACCGGTAATCGTATAAGTTGACCAGTCGCCTGTTCCTGTTCTTGTGATTTTTACATTCTCCATGCCGCTTACAAGCACTGGATTTGCATTACTTTCTGTAATATCATAATAAGATACGATTGTAAGCGTACAGGTCTTTGCGCCATCTACAACCGGAATGTCCAAAGACACCCCGTTATTTGCCAGAAAGTCACTATCCCTTTTTGTAAATATGGCTGTTCCTGAAATCTGAATCGTATCGCCTGTATCATTGGTAAGTTTTCCACCTTTTACACTTGCCGCCTCGGCATCGTCGGAATCGGTTAATGTTGAATTGGCAGCTGTCCATGTTGCCGACATCTTTACTGCTGCCGCCGCTGTTACATGAAACAGTCCTTCCGGAAACGGTATCACGGAAATAATCATGGCTGCCGCCATAATCATCGCTGCAATCCGCCGAAATTCCGGTTTTTTGCGTTTAATTCTGTCCATTTTTCTCTCTCCTTTTTTGTTTTTTTTCCTTCCTTAGTATCATTCTTCTTTTGTATGGAAATTAGCCTTATATAGTTCTAGAGTACTATATTCGACAAAAGACGACAACTGATTTTTGGTTGTATTTTAGTCAAAATCACTGATTTTATTGTATTTTTGTAAATTTTTTATAAAAGTTTACAAAAGATAAGCCCCGCAGGAAAACAACACGTATATCACGCACTTTCACTCTGCGGGGCAGTTCTTTTTAGTTCTGTCTATTAAATGTATGTAACTGTGTCTGTCAGATTCTTTCTACTGTTATGATTTGGCAATGGCATTGTTCCTTCTGCGGCAGTCCCCAGATCAAGAAGCATTAAAATCTCTTCATTTTCCGGGAGCTTTAAAATCTGTGCCAGTTCATCCGGATCAAAAAAGTTAATCCAACAACTGTCAACGCCTTCATTATAAGCTGCAAGCATCATATGGGTAGCAACAATACTGGCATCTTCTATTCCGGAATCTCTTTTTCCGCCAGGATAAGTAAATACACTATTCTTATCAAAAGCTACCACTAAAACCGTCGGTGCATTATAACGGCATGGTGTTACCTTATCAATTGCAGCCAGTCCGTTTTCAGACTGTATTACATAAATATGCTGTTCCTGCAGATTTTTGGCTGTAGGTGCTGCCTGTCCTGCAGCAAGAATACGATCCAGCTTCTCTTTTTCAACTTTTTTTCCGCTAAATTTTTTACAGGAATACCTGTTTTTTACAACCTCTGAAAAATCCATTTTAAGCCATCCTTTCTTTGTCAATCATCGTCAATTTTTTCATTGCTCTGCAAGGTGTCAAATTGACATTTATTACCCTTACCGCTATAATCATATATTATATATTCGCATATTACAAGAACGTACATTATTGTAATATACTATCAATTTGTATAGTAAGGAGCCCTTATGGATAAAGAAAGAATAAAAAATTATAACTGTCCCGTTGATGCTGCAATGGATATCCTCGGCGGAAAATACAAAGCCATTATTGTTTATAAGCTGATTAATAAAACACTTCGGTATAACGAAATTCAAAAACTTATTCCCAAAGCAACACCGCGCATGTTGAGTAAACAATTAAGAGAATTAGAACAGGATAATATTATCAGCAGAAAAATCTATCCTGTCGTTCCACCTAAAACAGAATATTCCTTAACCGAATGGGGAAAAACGCTGATTCCTGTTGTGATTGCACTTGCCGATTGGGGAAAATTACTGTACCACCAGGCGGGTGTTGACCTTCCCTGCTAAACACAATCCTGGCAGCGACAAATCCCCCGGAAAGATATGCCGTTTAAGCACATATCCAGCCGGGGGATTAAAAAATCCGTCTTATAATCTGTATTTTATCTCTTGATTAAATATTTAACAAATCGCTGTAAACCTTTAATGCGCCGTCCGTTTCATGCGCAAGCACACGCTTTGCCAGCACCTTGCCAAGCTGTACGCCTTCCTGGTCGAAGCTGTTGACATTCCATAAGAAGCCCTGGAACATAATCTTATTTTCAAAATGCGCAAGCAGAGCACCCAGTGACTTTGGTGTAAGGCTGTCACCAATAATAATGCTGGACGGACGTCCGCCTTCAAAATTCTTGTTGCGGTTGTCATCTGCCTTACCACAGGCAAATGCAACAATCTGTGCGGCAACATTTGCACACAGCTTCTGCTGGCTTGTGCTGCCCTGAATTTCAATATCCGTGCCAATCTGGCTGTTTCTAAAGCCTATAAACTGCAACGGCACAATATCCGTTCCCTGATGAAGCAGCTGATAGAAGGAGTGCTGTCCGTTGGTTCCCGGTTCACCAAAAATGACCGGACCTGTCGGATAATCCACCGGTTCGCCAAAACGGTTCACGGACTTACCGTTAGATTCCATGTCTAACTGCTGTAAATGTGCCGGGAAGCGGCTTAATGCCTGTGAATACGGAAGTACTGCCGTACCCGGATAGCCCAGTACATTGCGCTCATATACGCCGATAAGTGCATCTAACATTTCAGGATTTTCCATAACATTTTTATTGGCTGAAAGCTTGTCTTCTGCCGCCGCACCCTCTAAGAACTGTGCAAAAACGTCCGGTCCGAATGCCAGTGACAGTACAGCGCCGCCAACGGCTGATGTTGATGAAAAACGACCGCCGATATAGTCGTCCATGAAAAATGCAGCCAGATAATCATCACTCTTTGCAAGCGGTGAAGTTTCGCTTGTTACGGCAATCATATGCTTTGAAGCATCTAGGCCTGCTTTCTTTAACGCTTCCTTTACAAAGGATTCATTGGTTAATGTTTCAAGGGTTGTGCCGGACTTTGACACCAGTACGAACAGGGCATGTGCCACATCCACTGCATTTAAAACTGCGGCGGCATCATCCGGGTCTACGTTGCTGATAAACTGCGCCTTCATCTTTAACGTATTGTTCTTCTTTGCCCAGTTTTCCAGTGCCAGATACATCGCGCGCGGTCCTAAATCGCTGCCGCCGATACCAATCTGTACAACCGTTGTAAACTTCTCGCCTGCGGCATTGGTAATTTCACCATTATGTACTTTATTGGCAAATTCCGCAATCCGCGCCTGCTGTTTTACATAAAATTCACGCTTGTCCACGCCGTCTGCTTCTACTGCATTACCCAGCTGTCCACGGGTCAGCTGGTGAAGTACCAGTCTGTTTTCTCCGGTATTTATTACCGCACCGTTGTAGAGTTCTTCAAATTTTTCTGCAAGCTGAGCTTCTTCTGCCAGTGCCTTTAACGCATTTAACACTTCATCATCCACCTGCTTTGCGGCAAAATTATAAGAAAATCCCTCTGCCATCGGTACACTGTACTTCTTTACACGCTCTGCACCTTCTGCCCCTGACATTGCCTCTGCCAGCTTCACGCGTTTTACCTCTGAAAGTGCCTTAAAAGTTTCCAGTGTGTCTAAATTCTTCCATGTAGCCATAACCATGTCCTCCCCAACATTTCATAATATAATATGCGTATTTCAGGTAAAATAGAAACATTCCCTGATACCTTTGATACATATGTTAAATTATACTCTCAAACCTATTGAAGTTCAATGTCATAAATCGTAAATTTAGATGCATTTTTATTTTGACCATGTCGATTCCTGCGTATCTTTACTGTAATCAAATTTTCCGTCATTTTTTTCTTCCAGCGCCTTAATCATGTGGTAGGTATATTCATTATACGGTGTCGGAATGCCTAGTTCTTTTCCCATCCGCATTAACGCCCCGGAAAACATATCAATCTCGGTGTGCCGTCCCGCATCTAAGTCCTGCAATGTCGAATAGCGTGTCTTTGGCGGCACTGCACTGCCGTGGGAAGATGACTTGTCGGCTTTTCCGATGTCAATACCCTTTGCCTGTGCAATAGCTTCAAGCTCTTTTTTCAGTCCTTCACTGATGGCTTTCATATGCGTGCTATCGCTGTAACAGCCGACACCCGCGCCTAAGATTGCCTGCGGCAGGTTATTGCACACATTCAGGCGGAATTTGCTCCACATTTCTTCCTTAATATAGTCTGTTACACGGAAATGTATCTGCGCATTTTCAAAAAGTGTGCACACCGCCTGTACACGTTCACTCTCAAACGGCGGCTTGATTTCCCCGAAGATGATACCGATTGTCGTTTCGGGATTAAAGCAGTAACCGTTCTCTTCTTTGTGGGATGCCACTTTAATCAGTGCATGCAAAATGTTATCGGGATTCACTTTCTGCGCAATAATTTCTTCGCTGTCTACACCGTTCATTAAACTCATTACGATTGTGTGTTCTCCCACCGCCTGCGCAATGCTGTCCAATGCGCCCGGCAGTGCGCCGTATTTTAACGATACAATTAAAAGGTCTGCGCCGTGCGCTTCCTTTGGTGTCCAGACCTCCGGACGGTAAACCTGTCCGTTAATCAGACAACCGTTTTCTTTTAAGCGCCCGGCGCGCTCCCCTTCCGCAATCACGCCAAGGCTAAGATTCTCTGCCTGTGAAAGTCCCCATATTACATAAGAGCCAACCGCTCCCGCTCCTAAAACCGCAACTTTTTTTATCTGCATATTAATCTCCATTCCGCAGGCATTCTAATGCCGGAGGAATCGCGGACTGAATTTATTCAGTTCTGCGATAAAAAGCGGATTTGTGACGCCTGCGGCACAAAGCGCTGTGTGAACAAGCTTTCATTTATGGCTTGTTCACACTAATCTCCATTCTTACTTACTTTTCGTCAGCAGCTTCCGGTACGATAAATCAATCGCAAATGCCCCGAGCGGCGCAGTCAACACAATTGCCAATACCGCAACCGTCAGTACCGTATCGCCGCACGCAAAACCCAGTGCCAGCGGAATCCCGCCGATTGCCGCCTGAACTGTGGCTTTCGGTGTATACGCAAGCATTGTAAATGCCTTTTCGCCTGTTTTCAAACCCGTACCCAGCAGACAGACCCAAACGCCCGCCATTCTAAACAGCAATGCACCTGCAATCATCAGCAATGCACGCACGCCAACCCTGCCAAGATAACCGATATTAACAGTTGCACCGACCAGTACGAATAAAAAGACCTCTGCCGCTACCCACAGTTTTCCGTATTTTACGGCAAGTCTTTTTGCAACAGCTTCCCGCTTTCTCTGCAAGCCCACGCCGATAAACATAATTGCAATCAGCGCCGAAAAAGTAACCGGTGTTGTCAGGCTGTCTTCGGCTGCTGCCAGCAGAAATGAAATACCAAGAATAATCAGTACCTTTGCCGTATCTCTAATATGCACTTTTTGAAAATAAAATGCAAGCAGAACGCCAATTGTCAGACCGATAATCATTCCTAAAATAATAGACACCGGAATATTGACAAAACGGATAACCGATGCGCCTTCCCCCTGCATCATGCCCGAAAATGTCGAAAACAGCACGATGACATAGACATCATCGACCGATGCCCCCGCAAGAATCAACTGCGGAATCCCCTCTTTGACACCGTAGCCTTCTTCCATAAGCTTTACCATGCGCGGAACAACGACCGCAGGCGATACTGCCGCAAGCACCGCGCCCATGACCGCCGCTTCCAGAAGGCGCATTCCCATAAGGCGCGGCGCTGAAAGCAGCATACCCGCCAGTTCAAACGTTGCCGGCACAAAGCACATTAAAACCGCAGGTCTTCCGATTTTTTTTAGACTCGTTAAATCCAGTCCAAGCCCCGCTCTTGTCAGAATAATAATCAGGGCGATTTTTCTTAAATCTGCCGATATGCCAAGAAGCTTTATATCCAGCACATTTAACACATACGGACCTAGCACAATACCGGTAATCAACATTCCAAGCAGACCCGGCAGTTTTATTTTCCTGCAAATCCAGCCCATAGACATTCCGACCAGCAAAATCAATGCAATACTTAATAACATACATTCCTCTTTTCTACGCAAAAAAAGCTGACAGCTTCTGCGTTTATTTCATCGCAGAAGTCATCAGCTTAATAAGCGGTTTAAGTGTTTTTCACTTCGGGAGTACTTCATTCCCTTGTTTTATAAGATAGCATAACCGGAAGTTATTTTCAAGATATTAAAAAAGGAGTATCACACGAAATTTCCGCATGAAACTCAAAAAAACTCCCATGAACTTACTTTTTCCTTTTCTGGTTCCTCTGGATACCTCAACCAATCCCTCCGCCTTTAACTGCTGTAAAATTTTTCTTACAATCACGGGATTTGTCCCGATACTGCCTGCCATAAAATCACTGGTCATTTTCTTATTTTGCATACCACTTTGCAAATCAAATACAATTACAGACGGGAATTTTATTTTTTCTGTTGCAAATATTATTTCAGTATAGTATTTTATATATAGAATATATGAAGCCTTTGGACTTGCCAAAGGTATAAAGGAAGCCAAAATGCAGCTTGCCGCCAAGCTTTTAAAGAACGGAAACGGTGTCCGGGACACCGCAGACCTTACCGAGCTGCCAACAGAAACCGTTGCAGAGCTGACGCGTACAATTTCGTCCGAAACTGAAAATTAAAAGTAAAACGTATCTTTTCAGTTGCACCTATTGCCGTTTGAAAAGATACGTTTTTTATTCGAAAGCGTTCTACAGTCTTCCTGCTATACACCAAACAATTCCGGGTGGCATGACAGCGCATCTTCCTCTGTAATCTCCCGGATAACCCGGCACGGAACACCTGCCGCAAGAACACCCGCCGGAATATCGTGTGTCACCACACTTCCCGCACCGATAACCGTACCACTGCCAATCGTGACACCGCCGCACACTGTTACATTTCCGGCAAGCCAGCAGTTGTCCCCGATTGTAATCGGTTTTGCATATTCCCGGTCTGCGTATACACCATCTGCGCGCCGGTACATATTTCTGTCCTGAAAACGAAACGGATGTACCGGTGTCAGCAGGGATACATTCGGTCCGATAAATACGTCGTTTCCGATTTTTACCGGTGCGCAGTCCAGACACGTGAAATTAAAATTTGCATATGTATTCTTTCCAATTTCCGTAAAACAGCCGTAATCAAACTGGACAGGACCCTGTAAATACACATTTTCACCCATATGCGGTATAAGCTCATGCAGTAAATCCGTCCTCTGCGCATCTGTTTCAAAACAGTCATTATACTTTTTACTTAAAATATGCGCATTCTGACGAAGCTTTAACAGTTCTTCATCTGATGGGTCGTATATCTGTCCCGCGAGCATTTTTTCTTTTTCTGTCATAATTTTTCTACAGCAGGCTCTTTCTTAATTCAGCGCCATCTTTTGCACTTAAATAAGCCGGGGCAATGTCAAATACTGTCTTACAGCCTGTCTGACCTTCCTTGTACAGACGATATGCCGCTCTTGCGTAAGCCACGATAACACAAGAGGTAAATTCAGGATTAGAATCCAGTTTTAAGCTGTATTCAATCACGTGCTGGTTTTCTTTATTCCAGCCGGTCTTTCCGGAACGGATTACAAATCCGCCATGCGGAATACCACTGTGCTTTTCCTTTAATTCTTCTTCACTGATAAAATGAACAGTCGTGTCATAATCTGCAAAGTAGTTCGGCATATTTTTAATGGTTTCTTCTACCTTTGCCGCATCTGCACCTTCTTCAAGTACCACAAAGCACTCTCTTGTGTGCTTCTGTCTTGTAGTAAGCTGTGGATTTTCTCCGTTTCTTACAGCTTCAAGTGCCGCTTCCACAGGAATTGTATACTGCTTGCCGTCCTTTACGCCTTCTACGCGGCGGATTGCATCAGAATGACCCTGACTGACCCCCTTACCCCAGAATGTATAGTCCTGTCCGTCCGGTAAAATTGCATTTGCATACATACGGTTTAATGAGAACATACCCGGGTCCCAGCCGACTGAAATAATGCCGACATGTCCGCTTTCCTTTGCCGCTGCATCTACATTGTCAAAATGCTCCGGGATTCTTGCGTGTGTATCAAAACTGTCTACCACATTAAACAGCTTTGCATACTTTGGTGTCTGCTCCGGTAAATCCGTTGCACTACCGCCGCACAGAATCATGACGTCAATCTTATCCTTCCACTGTTCCACATCATCAACGGAGCATACTGCCGCACCTTCTGTCAGGATAGACACCGTTTCCGGCGCACGTCTTGTAAATACAGCCGCCAGCTCCATATCCGGATTCTGCTTAATTGCACACTCTACCCCTCTGCCGAGGTTTCCATAACCTAAAATGCCAATTCTCATCTTTGTTCTCCTTCTATTATAAATAGTCTTTATTTATTTTACTTTTTGTGTCCGTAACTGTCAACTGCCGTTGCTTTCTGCTTTACCTTTTTAACAAATGTGTTTTTATAAAGAATCCCTGTACTTTTCCTTCATAGAATCCCAATCCATAATTAATACATAAAACACTTTTCCGTAATGACCGCTCTCCACAATTCTGCCATGGTCAAGCACCTTAAGATAGGTACCATCTTTCTTTTTCAGATAAAAATGCACATAATCATTACACTGCCCTGTTCCAATCTGCTGCCAGATACTCTGCTCCACACCTTCTCTTTCGTCCTCACGAATCAGACTGCGGAAACTCCGCTGTGTATATGTCATAAATTCCTCAATATTTTCACAGCCTGCCAACCGTATTAATTCACTGTTTGCAAATAGAATTTCATCATCCGTATAGTCTGCCTTGTAAATAATAAAGGCTCCCGGAAGATTTTCTGAAATATCCCGCAGTGCAAATCCAAGCTGTGTACGGACTTCTGGATCAAATCCCTCATCATATACCAGGCTTCCCTTTTTTCCACGCAATTTCACCTCATAAAGTGCCGCATCGGCACAGTGCATTAATTGCAGCTGCGATTTTGCATGAACCGGATATTCTGCATATCCAAGCGAAATGTTAAATGCGCGTTCCTCACCTTCATAAACAAAGAAACGCTTTTGTTTTGTAAACTGTACCAGTTTTTCTTCTGCTTCTTTGCAGGTGCAGTCCGGCAGAAAAATGCAGAACTCATCACCACCGTTTCGACCAAGCACCGCATGATCTGGAAAAAACTTCCGCATGCTTTCCGCGAGAATCTGCAGTGCCTTATCCCCGGAAGCATGTCCGTAAATATCGTTAATCAATTTAAAATCATCAATATCAAACTGTACACCGACACAGTGCTTTTCGGGATACTTTTTCATATATACTGTCACATGCTTATCAAAACCGTGACGGTTATAAATACCTGTCAAGGCATCCGTCAGCGCAAGTTTTCTTAACTCCTGACGATTCTCATCAA
>UMLG01079597.1_pt1 | contig 15639 bp, 13 predicted proteins | sample 1966511 | NCBI WGS metagenome assembly UMLG01 (sample SAMEA4836195, study PRJEB28245) | human gut metagenome | biome: gut microbiome; material: fecal sample | place: Denmark | collected 2008
ATCGGTGGTGGCCATGCCGTCCAGATAGCAGGCTGCCAGACGGCCCAGACCGCCGTTGCCCAGACCTGCATCAGGCTCTTCCTCAAAAATGCTGTCCAGATTGATGTCGGCGTCAGCCAGTGCCTTCTTGGCAACCTCGTCCAGACCCAGATTGAACAGGCTCATCTTCAGGCTGCGGCCCATCAAAAACTCCATGCAGAGGTAGTAGACCTGCTTGGTGCCGGTGCCGATAGCCTTGGACTGGAACTTTTTGTGGTTCTCGCTCATCATCTGACGGCAGATCAGAGCCAGAGAGCGGTAGATCTGCTGGTTGGAGGCAACATTCAGCTCCACACCGTACTCACTGGTGAGCTTGTCCTGAAGAATTTTGCCAAATTCTTTTGATGTCATAGTGTGCTCCTATCCGCATAAGCGTTTGCTTTGCTAAAATAATTGAGTAGATAATAGCAGCAGAAACGTTCCCTCTTTCGCCCGGCTGCCAACATAACACCGTTATTATAATATGAACGATTTATAAATGCAAGGAAACAGGCGCTTTTTTTCCGTAACTGCTATTTTTTCAGGCCACTTTCTGACAAATATGCCGAAATTTCAAAAATTACACTTTTTCTTGCGGCGTATTTATATTATAATAGAGGGTAGAACTGAACCGCGAAACGTTTTTCGGGGAGTAATTCCGGCAGTAATGGCACAGGAAACTCCGCCGAAACGTTTTCGAAAACCGAAACGTTACCGGGAACGGTGCCAAATCCCGGTAAAATGCAGAACAAACGGCCTTGCGCCGTACAGATACAGGAAAAAAGGGGAAAACACCATGGTAAACAAGGTAAGGGTCAACATTGCAGGCACACCGTATGCCATCGCCACCACAGATTCGGAAAAGTACATCCTCGGTCTTGCCAAAAAGCTGGACGAGGACATCACAAAGCTGCTGGACACCAATGATAACCTCTCGGTGACCAAGGCGGCGGTGTTCTGCGCGATGGATTATCTGGACGAATACCGCAAGAGCACCGGCAGTGCCGAGAATATGCGCAGCCAGATCCAGGACTACATTGCAGATGCAGCCCGGGCAAAGCTGGCCGAGGACAAGGCATTGGCCGAGAATGCTGTGCTGCGCCGGGAAGCTGCTGCCCTGCGGGAGCAGCTTGCCAAGGAGCGCCAGCGCGAGACCCGCCGGGAAGAACGCGCCGCCCGCGCTGCGGCAGAGACGGCACAGGAGCAGTCCGCAGCCCCGGAAACCCCGGCGGCAGACAGCGCGCCGGCAGACGCAGCCAACTGAATGTACCTTATATAAATAGAAGTCAGAAGGAGAACTATGGCAAGGATCGAGATCTTAGCCCCGGTGGGCAGTGAAGAAATGCTCCGCGCGGCGGTGTTCAGCGGCGCGGACGCAGTATATCTGGGCTTTTCGGGTTTCAACGCCCGCACGGGTGCCGGCAACTTTGATGCAGACAGCCTGCAGGAGGCGGTGCGCTTCTGCCACGCCCGGGGCGTGGCGGTGCACGTTGCGCTGAATACGACCGTGTATGGCACTGAGCTGCCTGCGCTGGAGCAGGCTATCCGGGCGGTGGCGGCCAGCGGCGCAGATGCGGTCATCTGTCAGGATCTGGCAGTGGCTACCTTAATTGGTAAGATCGCCCCGCAGCTGCCCCGGCACGGTTCCACCCAGATGAGCGTCCACACCCTGCAGGGCGCACTGGAACTGAAGGAGCTGGGCTTTACCCGGGTGGTGCTGGCGCGTGAGCTGAGCCTGCCCGAGGTGGAGCATATCACAAAGCACTGCGGCATCGAGACTGAGTGCTTCATCCACGGTGCGCTGTGCATGAGCGTGAGCGGCCAGTGCTATATGTCCGCCTTTCTGGGCGGACGCAGCGGCAACCGGGGCTCTTGTGCGGGACCCTGCCGTCTGCCCTTTGAAGCCAACGCCCTGCCAGAGGGCAAGCCCGGGAGGCTGCATCACCTCTCCCTCAAGGATAACTCTGCCATCGACAAGCTGGACAAGCTGCAGGCGCTTGGCGTAGCATCGGCAAAAATAGAGGGTCGTCTCCGCACGCCGGAGTATGTGGCGGCGGCGGTCAGCGCCTGTCTGGCGGGCCGCGAGGGCCGCGCCTACGATCGCGACCTGCTGAAGAACGCTTTCAGCCGCTCCGGTTTCACCTCCGGTTATCTGGACGGAAAAATCGACGGCACGATGTTCGGTGTGCGCAGCGAAGCCGACGCCGAGCTGACCAAAAAGACCCTGCCCATGCTGCGCGAGCTTTACCGCCGCGAGCGCTCCCGCGTGCCGGTGCAGATGAAGCTGGAGATCGAAGAGGGCGGCGAAAAGCTGACCGTTACCGATGCCGATGGCAACAAGGCCTTTGCCTATGGGGATGCCGAGCCGCAGCCTGCCCGCACCGACCCCACCGAGAGCCTGAACCGCAGCTTGGCCAAGACCGGCGGCACGCCCTTTGCGGCAGAGAAGATCACAGTGGAAATGGACGGCGGGCCGTGGTTCATCCCCGGCAGTGCCGTGAACGAGCTGCGCCGGGAAGCACTGGATGTCCTGCTCAAAAAGCGGGAGGTGCTGCGCCCGTGGCCTACCACCGAGGAACACGTTGCCGCCCTGCCGCAGCGTACCCTGCCGCCTCGCCGCACCCTGCGCGCCCGGTTCGAGCGCTGGGAACAGGTGCCGGAGCGGGCACTTGACGGGGTGGAATACCTCATCCTGCCCATTGCGCAGGCCGACCGTGTGCCCCGGGAGTGGCGGGCTAAGACCATTCTGGAGCTGCCCCGGGTCATGTTTGGTGCGCTGGAACAGGACACCGCCCGCCGCATCGCAGCCACGCAGGATGCGGGCTTTGCCGGGTACGAGGTCAGCAACATCGCCCATCTGCGGCTGTGCCGTGGGCTGCCCATGACCGGCGGCTTCGGGCTGAACATCACCAACAACATAGCGGCGCAGTTCTATGCAGAGCAGGGGCTTTCCAGCCTGCTCATCCTGCCGGAGGTGAAAGACAGCGATATTGCGTCCATTGCACCCACCCGGAACGGTAAGCCTGTGCCCACCGGCGTGATGATCTACGGCCATATGCCGCTGATGCTTACCCGCGCTTGCCCGCTGCAGAACATCCACGACTGCGCCCACTGCGACAAGACCGGCGTGCTGACCGACCGCAAGGCCAAAAAGTTCCCGGTGCGCTGCGGCCTTGGGGTGCGCACCATCTATAACCCTGTGCCCATCTACATGGGTGACAAGCCCGGTGCACTGGCGGTGGACTACGGCGTGGCCTACTTTACGCTGGAATCCCGCGAGGAAGCGGTGCAGATCTTGGACAGCATCCGCACCCACGCCCCCTTTGAGGGCGATTTTACCCGCGGACTGTATTTTAAAGGGACGAACTGACAGGAAGCCACCGGCATTGCCCCAAGCTTTGCCTGTAAAAAACAGAAAAAACGAAACGAGGTTATACGATGGAACCCATCACTGTAAAATATAAGGTACTGGATGCCCGGGCAAAGGTGCCCGCCTATGCCACCCCCGGCGCAGCTGCTGCCGACCTGTGCGCTGTGCTGGACGCACCGCTGACCGTTGCCCCCATGCAGCGGGTGCTGGTACCCACCGGTCTTGCCATCGAGCTGCCGGGTGCCCACAGCGTAGCGCTGGTGTACGCCCGCAGCGGCCTGTCCATCAAGCACGGCCTGTGCATGGCCAACGGTGTGGGCGTGGTGGACAGCGACTATCGCGGCGAGCTGAAGGTGCCCATGGTCAATCTGGGTGCCGAGACTTACACCATCCAGCCCGGCGAGCGGGTGGCGCAGCTGTGCATCGCTCCGGTGTACACCGCCGCCTTTGTGCCCGCCGAGGAGCTGGGCGATACCCAGCGCGGCGCGGGCGGCTTTGGCTCTACCGGCCGATAAGGAAGGGACGCGGCAAAAATGAAGGAAAATGAGCTGATTTTAGCTTCCGGCAGTCCCCGCAGACGGGAACTGCTCTCCCTATATACCACCGACTTTACGGTCTGCGTCAGCGATTTTGACGAGAGCGCCGTCACAGCACCCACCCCGGCGCAGCTGGTGGAGCAGCTGGCCATCGGCAAGTGCCTTGCGGTGGCAAAGCAGCACCCGGATGCCGTGGTCATCGGCTGCGACACGGTGGTGGATGTGGATGGCACCGTGTTCGGCAAGCCCCACGATGCAGAGGACGCCAAGCGGATGCTGCGTGCCCTTTCCGGCAAGACCCATCAGGTGCACACCGGCGTGTGCATTGCAAAAGGGGACAGGGCAGAGCATTTTGTGGACAGCTGCAAGGTGACCTTTTTCCCACTGGGGGAGGAGGAGATCGCGTTCTACACCGCCACCCCGGAGCCTTACGATAAGGCCGGTGCCTATGCCATTCAGGGGCGCGCAGCCCTGTGGCTGGACCGCATCGAGGGCGACTACTACACCATTATGGGGCTGCCGGTCAGCCGCACCGTACAGCTGCTGGCGCATTTTTTGTGAGAAAAATGGAAAAATGATAGAAAACTTGCCGAAACGCTTGAGAAATGAAGCACTTGCGGCTATAATAGAACCGTGTTATTCTGCGCAGGAGGGTCTGTTTGCAGCAGACTGTCCGGCATTCTGGGATAGATTTAAGGAACGATCGTAAGGAGATTTGGAACAATGAGTTTTCTGTCAAAGGACGTTGGCATTGATCTGGGTACTGCCAATACTCTGGTCTACATGAAGGGCAAGGGCATCATCATGCGTGAGCCCTCGGTCGTGGCGGTGGACACCAAGACCGACGAGGTGCGCTGCGTGGGCGGCGAGGCAAAGGCTGTCATCGGCCGTACCCCCGGCAGCATCGTGGCGGTGCGTCCCCTGAAGGACGGCGTCATCGCTGATTTCGACATCACCGCAAATATGCTGGAGAACTTCCTCAAAAAGGCCTGCGGCAACAGTATGTTCTCCCGTCCCCGGGTGGTCATCTGCATTCCCTCCGGCGTTACCGAGGTGGAGCGCCGCGCTGTGCGCGAAGCTACCCTGAAGGCCGGTGCCCGTCAGGTGTCTGTGATTGAGGAGCCCATGGCTGCTGCCATCGGTGCAGGCCTGCCCATCAGCGAGCCCACCGGCAGTATGATCGTGGATATCGGCGGCGGCACGGCGGAGATCGCCGTCATCTCTCTGGGCGGCATCGTGGCCTCCCGCAGCGTACGCATGGCCGGTGATATGTTCGATCAGGCTATCATCGCCTTCATCAAGCGCAAGTACAACCTGCTCATCGGTGAGCGCACTGCCGAGCAGATCAAGATCGAGATCGGCTCTGCCTATGTGCTGGACCCGGAGCTGACCATGGAGATCAAGGGCCGCAACCTTGTGGACGGCCTGCCCAAGAACATCGTGGTGCACTCGGAGGATGTGCGCGGCGCTCTGCTGGAGTGTCTGGTCAAGATCACCACTGCCATCAAGGAGACGCTGGAGCGCACCCCGCCGGAACTGAGCGCAGATATCATCGACCGCGGCATCACCCTGACCGGCGGCGGCGCTCTGCTGCGCGGTCTGGATCAGCTGATCCAGAGCGAGACCGGTATTGATGTGCATATTGCGGAGGATCCGCTGGACTGCGTGGCCAAGGGTGCCGGTGCGGTGCTGGATCATGTGGACGTGCTGCATGATGTGCTGGACACCGATGGAGGACATATGTAAGAGCGGCTCTCTGGGGAGAGTGCTGCTCAGAATGCGGAAAAGTTTCAGACACAGCAGCTGTGCGTTTTTCCGCTGCAAACACTGCATCTTGCGCGGATGGCACGGCTGTCCGCGCTTTTTTCATGCAAGGGCCTGCGGTAGGACGCGGGCATCCCGACAGGAGGGAAGGACCCTTTGAAAGATTTTTTTGATACCTGGAAATTCAAGATCCTTGTGGCCGTGGCGGTATTTCTGGTGGGCATCATGGCCTACGCCGGTGCCAACGGACGACTGACCGCTGCCCCGCAGGAGCTGCTGGGCGTGATCCTGACCCCTTTCCAGAAGGCGGCGGCTGTGGTCAGCGGCGGCGTAGGTACGGTGTGGGAAAAATACACCAGCATCGACAAAGTCATGGAGCAGAACGAGCAGCTGGAAGCGGAAAACGCCGAGCTGCGCCAGCAGATGGTGGACTACGACCGTATCAAGGCCGAGAACGAGGCATACAAGGCACTGGCCAATATTCAGAAAAAGAACAGCAACGCCACCTATGTGTCCGGTTTTGTCATTGGCCGCGACCCGCTGGACGAGTTTGGCGGTTTCACGCTGGACAAGGGCACCGCAGACGGTGTGGCGGTGAACAATGCCGTCATCAGCGACCGCGGCTATCTGCTGGGCATGGTGGTGGAAGCCGACCCGACCAGCTGCAAGGTGATGACCATCCTGCACCCCAGCTTCAATGCGGCGGGCGTGGTCTCCCGCACCCGGGAAAACGGCATCCTGAACGGCAACACCACCTATGCGCCGGACGGCCTGTGCACCCTGACCAATCTGGAGCGCAGCACCGAGACCCGTGCGGGCGATCAGGTCATCACAACCGGTCTGGGCGGGGTGTTCCCGCCGGATCTTCTGGTGGGTACGGTGCAGGATGTGGTGCCGGAAGCCAGCGGCAAATCCTCCATTGCGGTGGTGCGCCCCGGTGCCGACCCCCGCACCGCCAAGCACGTTTTTATCATTACTGCGTACTAAGGAGGGCACACTGCTATGGAATCTCGCCGCAAGCGCAGCCGCAGTCAGCTGCTGAAGTGGGGCTGCTATGTGCTGGCGCTGTTTGTGTGCGCCGCGTTGCAGACCACGCCCGGGCTTTTTCAGCTGGGGCAGGCAAAGCCGCTGCTGGTGCTGCCGCTGTGTCTGGCGGTGGCAGTATTTGAAGGGGAGTTCGCCGGGGCGCTGCTGGGCACGGTGGGCGGCCTTTTGTGGGACTACGCCGCCGGGCGCACGGTGGGTATGCTGGCGCTGGAACTGCTGCTGCTCTGCTTTGGGGTATCGGTGCTGGTGCAGCTGTATCTGCAGGTGAACCCCGGCAACTTTGCCGCCGTAAATACTATAACGGCGCTGCTGGTGCTCTCGCTGGACTGGCTGTTTTTCTATTATATGCCGGGCTATGCCGGCGCTGCGCTGCGGTACATTGCCTTTGTACTGCCCAGTGCAGTGCTGACCATCCCGGCGGCGCTGCTGGCCTTCTGGCTGGTGCAGCGTATCCATGACGGGTTCAGGATCGACAACGGTGTGGTCTAACCCGTAAAAGGAGAACCAGATGAACGAAAATGAACGCAAGGTCGTGGTGCGGCGGATGCTGCTGCTCATCGCAGTGGCCTGCATCATCATGGGGCTGTACACCTTCCGGCTGATCTTTTTGCAGCTGGTCAACGGGGACAGTTTCAAGGCAAAAGCCACCAACACCACGGATTATAAGTTCACGGTCACCGCTGCGCGCGGCAATATCGTGGACAGCACCGGCAAGCGCATTGCCACCACCAGCACCGGCTATAATGTGGTGCTGAACAAGCTGCAGATGGGGGATCAGGATCTGGACACCATGCTGCAGCAGATCGTGGAACTTTTGCGCAAGAACGATGAAAAATGGCTGGACACCCTGCTCATCAGCGAGCCGGATGCCGCCGGGAACTATACCTTTACGGACAGCGCCGACAGCACCAGCGACCAGAAAACGCTGGCTGACATGAAGGAGACGCTGGGCTTGCAGCAGTACGCCACCGCCAACGATGTGATGGAGATGCTGGTGGAGAAAAACCATCTGGAAAGCTTCTCCCTGCCGTGGCAGCGGGTGCTGGCGGGCATCCATTACGAGATGGACCGGCAGGCCTTTTCCAACGTGAACAACTTTGTCATGGCGGAAAACGTCAGTCAGGTGACGGTGGCTACCATCAAGGAGCACTCTCTCACGCTGCCGGGCGTGGAGATCGTGGAGACCAGCACCCGCAGCTATGAGCAGGGAGATATCCTCCCCGCCGTGCTGGGGCGTGTGGGCAAGATCACCGCCGAAAAGTGGAAGGTGACCGACGAAAACGGTCAGGTGACCTATCCGCTCAAGGAAAAAGGCTATAACATGAACGATGTGGTCGGCATCTCCGGCCTTGAGTCCGTGTACGAGGACGAGCTGCGCGGCAAGGACGGCGTGGAGACCATCACCCGCAATTCGGACGGCGTGATCGTGGACACCAAGATCACCACCGTGCCGGAGCCGGGGCATACCGTGCAGCTGACCATCAACAGCGACTTTCAACGGGCGGTGGACAAGGCCCTTGCCAACAATATCGACATGATCAACCGGGTGTACAACACCGGCGATATGAAAGCTGCCGCCTGCGCTGCGGTGGTGCTGGACGTAAAGGACGGCAGCGTGCTGGCGGCTGCAAACTACCCCAGCTTTGACCAGAATCTGTACGCCACCAACTATTCTGAGTACAGCGCCGACCCCAGCCTGCCCCTGTTCAACCGGGCGCTGCAGGGCCTGTACACCCCCGGCTCCACCTTTAAGCCTGCGGTGGCGGTGGCAGCGCTGGACAGCGGCCTGATCAACCAGTACTCCACCGTCAACTGCACCGGCGTGTACACCTATTATAAGGACTACCACCCCCGCTGCACCCGCCACGGCCACAGCGGCAACATTGACGTGGTCACTGCCATCAAGTGGAGCTGCAACATCTTCTTCTACGACGTGGGCCGCCGCCTGACCAGTGACGTCTACGATGCCTACGCCTACAAGCTGGGTCTTGGGCAGCGCACCGGCGTGGAGGTAAACGAGGTCGTGGGACGGCTGACCAAAAAGACAGACAAAAACTACACCTCATCGCTGGATATTCAGGCCGCCATCGGGCAGGGCAACACGGTGGTAAGCCCCATCCAGCTGGCTACCTACGCCGCCACGCTGGCCAACAACGGCGTGCGCTACCGCACCCATTTTGTCAAGGCCATTCTGGATACCAACACCGGCGAGGTGCTCAGCGAGACCCAGCCGGAGGTGATGGATGTCATCGAGGGCAACGGCAACACCTTTGAACTGGTGCGGCAGGGCATGACACTGGTGCCCAGCACCATCAGCGGCAAGATCTCCAGCTATCCCATTGCCATCGCCTGCAAGACCGGTACCCCCCAGCGCAGCGAGACCTACGCATCGGGCAAGCACTACCTGAACGCCATGATGATCGCCTATCTCCCGGCAGACGACCCGGAGATCGCCATCGGCATTACGGTGGAGTACGGCGGCTACGGTGCCCGTACCGGTGATCTGGTGGTGGATATCGCCAACGCCTATTTTGCCATGAAGGACGGCACGCTGGAGGTTGACCCCTATGTAGACCCGCGCACCGTGGTGCAGGAGGACGCCGCAGCGGCAGATACCGCCGCCCAGACCGCCCCGGATGCTGCGAATGATGCACAGACCGATGCAGCCGCCGCAGAACCGCAGCAGACGACCGCGCCCGTAGGGGTGACAGAGGAAGAAAACAACGATGCAATGCTTGCGCAGTAAAGCGCAGCTGTGTGCAAAGTGCTGAACTTGAACGAAAATTTGAATATTGTGTCCAAAAACCTGTTGTAAATGAGTTGCGTTTGTGATATCATGTATAACAAAGGAAATTTATCAAGCGTTTTATATACAAATGTTTCAATAGAGGAGAGATCTACAGATGACGATTGCCCTGATCGCGCATGACTCCAAAAAGGAGCTGATGGTTCAGTTCTGCACGGCGTACTGCCGTATTCTGAGCCAGCATAAATTGGTGGCGACCGGCACTACCGGCAAACTGATTTCCGAGGCCACCGGCCTGCAGGTACAGCGTTTTCTGGCCGGTGTGCAGGGCGGCGACCAGCAGATCGCGTCCCGCATTGCCTGCAACGAGATCGACCTGCTGCTGTTCTTCCGCGACCCCATCAATGCCAAGCCCAGCGAGCCGAATGAGATGACCCTGCTGCGCCTGTGCGATGTGCACAACATCCCCATGGCCACCAACATCGCCACCGCCGAGGTGCTGATCCACGGTTTGGAGCGCGGAGATCTGGACTGGCGCGATATCGTGCACCCGCAGAACTAAAGTATGCAAAAAAGAAGCGCTGCATCGTATAGATGCGGCGCTTCTTTTTTGTGTGGAAAGCGGTTGGATCAGACCGTTCCGTTCACCTTAAAATCCTGTGCCATCTCCTGCACGTCGGCGGCGGTAAATTCGCCTAAGGGCAGCAGCAGACGGGCAAGGGTGTCCTGCGGCAGCGCTGCCAGTGCGGCACTCTCATCCAGTGTGGCGTCCACAGCAGGGCAGACGGCGTGCACGCCGTCGCTGCCCAACTCCACCCGGGCGTGGTGGCCGGTGGCAATATACTGGATGCCCAGCTTGTCGGCAGCGGTCAGCAGGGCGGCAAACCGGGCGTCGTTGCCGCTGCCCAGTACCTCGGCGGGCTGGTCGGCCAGTGCTTCTGCCTTCAGCACGATGCACTCGATGCCGAGAGCCTCGGCAGCCTGCCGTGCGGCTGCTGCCCAAGCGCTCTGGTCAGCGGCCAGCTGCACCACAGCCCCGGCCACGCCAAAGCCCTGCTGCTGCAAAATGCGCACAACAACGCCGCAGTCCACAGTGCCGTCCATGCTGACAAGCACCTTGTCCTGTGTTTCGTAGGTGTCGAACCCGTTGCCGGGCAAAAATGCGTCGCTCATGTTCCTTGCCTCCCGCCATGTGCTTTGCTTTGTGCTACGGCCAGCTGGTCGCAGCGTTCGTTTTCCGGGTGGCCTGCGTGGCCTTTTACCCAGACGTAGGTGATCTTGTGCCGTGCTTCCTGCTCCAGCGCCTGTGCCCATAAGTCCGGGTTCAGGGCAGGGGAGCCGTCGGCTTTTTTCCAGCCCCGGCGCTTCCAGCCCTTGGCCCAGCCCTTTTCCAGCCCGTTGATGACATACTGGCTGTCAGAGCACAGCCGCACCTCGCAGGGCTCCTTGAGCTGGCGCAGCGCCTCGATAAAGGCCGTCAGCTCCATGCGGTTGTTGGTGGTGCTGACGTCGCCGCCGCTCAGTTCCTTTTCGTACACTTTGCCGTCAAAGCGGTAGCGCAGCACCGCACCCCAGCCGCCCGGGCCGGGGTTGCCGCTGCAAGCGCCGTCTGTGTACACCTCTACCTGTTTCATGGGGTTCTCCTTATAGAATAGAATACCTTTATTTAGCGCTATTTTGCCCGGGATGTCAAGAGCCAATGTATACGCCGGCCCAGTTTTGCCAAACCTTGGAATTGACAAAACCGGTGCGAGATACTATACTTAGCGTAACAAAATGCGTATAGGGGTGCACCAAAGGTGTGCGCCCGGCTGTTCCGGCAGAAACGCCACGGTCGCATCGAACAGATGGACTTACCTGGCCAAGAACCTCTTGCGGAACCAACAGCGCTGCCGCAAAAAGCACGCTGAACGATAAATTCTATACGATGCATCAACCGGAAGCCGATGCAGTTTCAGGTGCTTCCCCTGTGCAAGGTGCGGCTGCTCTCCCCGGTGGGGGCGCGGCCTGACCTGCAATTGAATCTGGAGGTAAAGAATGGCTCAAGCAAAAGAAAATAATCCCGCATCCCGCGCAAAAGCTCCGGCAGCGCCCAAGGCAGCCGCCGCAAACGGCACTGTTCCCGCAGGGGAAAAGCGCACACGCCCCACCACTCGCCGCCCCTACTATAACCGCCGCCCGCGCCGTGCGCAGCAGCCCAAGGAGGCAGCGACTCCCATCCATATCTACCCGCTGGGCGGTCTGGGCGAAGTCGGCAAAAACATGACCGTCTACGAGTGCAACGGCGATATGATCATCGTGGACTGCGGTCTGGTGTTCCCGGACAGCGAGATGTTCGGCGTGGACATGGTCATCCCGGACTTCACCTTTGTGGTGCAGAACAAGGATAAGATCAAGGGTCTGCTCATCACCCACGGCCACGAGGACCACATTGGCAGCATTCCCTATCTGCTGCAAAAGTTCAGCCTGCCGGTGTACGGCACCCGCCTGACCTGCGGCCTGATCAAAAACAAGCTGGAGGAGTTCGGCCTTGCCGGTAAGACCAAGTTTGTGGAGATCGTGCCCCGGCAGAAAATCAAGCTGGGCTGCTTTACTGTGGAGCCCATCCATGTGAACCACTCTATCCCGGATGCCGTGGCCTTTGCCATCGACAGCCCCGCCGGTACCATCATCCAGACCGGCGACTTTAAGATCGATTACACCCCGCTGGCCTGCGGCGTGACCGACCTGTCCACTCTGTCCGAGTACGGGCAGCGCGGTGTGCTGGCCTTGCTGAGCGACTCCACCAACGCGGAGCGCCCGGGCTTTACCGCCACCGAGCAGAAGGTGGCTGCCGGTGTGCGCAGCCTGTTTGCCCGCGCCCGCAATAAGCGCATCATCATTGCGACCTTTGCCTCCAACATTTACCGCGTGCAGCAGATCATCGATCTGGCCGTGGAGGATGGCCGCAAGGTGGCCTTCAGCGGCCGCAGCATGGTCAACAACACCGCCATGGCGCAGGAGCTGGGCTATATGCACATCCCGGAGGGGACTCTGATCAGCGTGGACGAGCTAAACCAGTACCCGCCGGAGCAGGTGGTGCTGGTGACCACCGGCAGTCAGGGCGAGCCCCTGAGCGCGCTGAGCCGTATGGCCTCCTGCAGCCACCGTCAGGTGCGTGTGGGCCCCGGCGACTTCATCATCATCTCCGCAAACCCCATCCCCGGCAACGAAAAGAGTGTGACCAAGATCGTCAACGGTCTGCTGCTGCTGGGCGCAGAGGTCATCTATGAGAGTATGTATGATGTGCACGTTTCCGGCCACGCCTGTCAGGAGGAGCAGAAGCTGATGCTCACCCTGACCAAACCCAAGTATTTCCTGCCCGTGCACGGCGAGTATAAGCAGCTGAAAAAGCACGCCCTCACCGCTGCAAGTCTGGGCATCCCCACCAGCAATATCCTCATTGCAGAAAACGGCTCCAACGTTATCCTCTCGCAGGACGAGATGAAGCTGGGCGAGCCGGTGACCGCCGGTGCCGTTATGGTGGACGGCCTTGGCGTGGGCGATGTGGGCAATGTGGTGCTGCGGGACCGCAAGCACCTCTCTGAGGATGGCCTTGTCATCATCGTGGCTACCGTGGACAGCAAGACCGGCAAGGTGCTGGCCGGGCCGGATCTGGTAAGCCGGGGCTTCGTGTATGTGCGCGAGAACGAGAGCCTGATGGACGGCGCCCAGAGCATTGTGGAAAATGCATTGGAGCGCTGTGTGGACGAGCACGTCCGGGACTGGAACAGCGTAAAGACCCGTGTGCGTGAGGCACTGAGCAGCTATATCTACCGGCGCACCAAGCGCAGCCCGATGATCCTACCGATCCTGATGGAGGTTTGACCCGGGCGCACCGCAAGGCGGTGCAGCGTCTGAGGAGGCAAAAAAACCAATGAAACGTAAACCAAGATGGACACTGGAAATGCTCACGGCCAGTCTGGCGGTGCTGTGCGGCCTTTTGCTGCTGGCGCTGCTGGTGCAGCGCCCCATGGCATGGCCGCTGCTGGCTGTGCTGGTGGTGCTGTGGGGCATAGGGGCAACCCTGTTCCGTTGCAAGCTGCGCAGCTGGGTGGTGCGCTGGACAAGCGGCACCACCTTTGAAAAATCCAAGGTGCAGTTCAGTCTGGAGCCCCTTTCCCAGCCTGCGGCGCTGCTTTCCGGCGAGACGGTGCTGTGGTACAACAGCCAGTTCCGCACCCGTCTGCTGGGCGGGCAGGATGTGCTGGCCAGCCGGGTGCAGAAGCTGCTGCCCGGGCTGGATCTGCAGCTGTGCCGCAAGCGCGAGGGGCAGCTGCTGACCCTTGCCGACGGCTACTGGAGCGTGCACAGTTCCACCGTGCCCGGCGAAGCCGAAAGCATGACCCTGCTGGTGCTGAACGAGGAGACCGAGCTGCGCCGCATCGAGGCAGAGTATAAGGCCAGCCGTCCGGGGTATCTTGCCTTTCAGCTGGACGGCTACGACGATGTGTTCGGGGATCTGATGGACAGCGAACGCGCCCGCCTGCTGGAGGGCGTCAACCGCATTCTGGAGGAGATGATCGGGCGCGGCAGCGGCTTTCTGCGCCGGGTAGGCAGCGGCGGCCGCTACATCGCAGTGGTGGAGGAGCGCCAGCTGGAGCAGTTCGCCAACCGCGGCTACGATGTGCTGGATAAGATCCGCGCACTGAACCCCGGCGTGAGCCTTTCGATGTCCATTGGTATCGGACGCGGTGCACGCACCCTGCGGGAAGCGCAGGATATGGCAGAGCACGCGTTGGATATGGCGCAGGGACGCGGCGGCGATCAGGCCGCTGAGATGACGCTGGACGGCTTTACTTTCTACGGCGGCGTGAGCCACGGCGTGGAAAAGCGCAGCAAGGTGCGCAGCCGCCTTGTGGCCGACCAGCTGGTCAAGTTGATCAAGGAAGCCGACCATGTGGTCATCATGGGTCACCGCATGAGCGATCTGGACGCTATCGGCGCAGCCGAGGGCGTGCTGCGCATTTGTAAGATCTGCGATGTGCCGGCGGTCATCGCCGTCCGGCGGGACGCCACGCTGGCTGCCAGCCTGATCGATGCACTGTGCAAGGCGGGGCAGAAGGATGACTTCATCGACCCCAAGGACGCCCTGCCCATCATCTCTAAGCGCACCCTGTGCATCGTGGTGGATACATATCAGGTTGGCCTTGTGGAGAGCAAGGACATTCTGGAAAAATGCGGCAAGGTTGCTGTCATCGACCACCACCGCAAGGGCGTGGGCTACATCGAAAACCCGGCGCTGGTCTGTCACGAGCCCTATTCCTCCTCGGCCAGCGAACTGGTCACCGAGCTGTTGCAGTATGTGGGCGAGCGGGACGACAAGCCCAACCGCGTGGAAGCCGAAGGTCTGCTTGCCGGCATTCTGCTGGATACGCAGGACTTTACCCTGCACACCGGTGTGCGCACCTTTGAAGCTGCTGCTGCTCTGCGCCGCTACGGCGCAGAGACCGAGCGGGTGCGCAGGTTGTTCGATGTGACCATGGTGGAGTACAACGCCAAGGCCGATCTGGTGGAAAAGGCGCAGATGTACAAAAACTGTGCCATCTCCATCGGCGGCGAGGTGGCCCCGGAAGCCCGGGTCGCCATTGCGCAGGCCGCCAACGATCTGCTGCGCATTCAGGGCGTGGACGCCAGCTTTGTGGCGGTGCAGGTGGGCAACGGCGTAAACGTCTCTGCCCGCAGCATGGGTGCCGTGAATGTGCAGGTGATCATGGAGTCGCTGGGCGGCGGCGGTCATCAGACCATGGCAGCAGCGCAGCTGAAGCATATCACCCCGCAGGCGGCACGCAGCCGCATTCAGGACGCCATCGACCAATATTATCTCTCCCAGAAAAAGACTACGCCGGAAGCACGACCGGCAAAAGGGGAATAAAACATGAAACAGTATGATTATCTTATCGTTGGTGCCGGTCTGTTCGGCGCCGTGTTTGCCCACGAGGCCAAAAAGGCAGGCAAAAAGTGTCTGGTCATCGATAAGCGCGACCATATCGCGGGCAATATCTACACCGAGAATGTGGAGGGCATCAATGTGCACCGCTACGGCGCGCATATCTTCCACACCAACAACAAGGCCGTGTGGCAGTATGTGAACCAGTTTGCAGAGTTCAACCGCTACA
>UMLG01036458.1_pt1 | contig 15623 bp, 9 predicted proteins | sample 1966511 | NCBI WGS metagenome assembly UMLG01 (sample SAMEA4836195, study PRJEB28245) | human gut metagenome | biome: gut microbiome; material: fecal sample | place: Denmark | collected 2008
GCGGGTCGTTCTGCTGCAAAAGCGCAAGAAGCTGCTCTGCCCGATGGTCAACACTGAGCGCGGCAAAGTCAGCTTCCTCTGTAGTAGCCTGGATGGTATTTATGATCTGGTTTGCCAGCTGGATCTGCGCCTCGATGCCGCCGTTATCCTGTGCGTTCTCAAGACCCTTCTGCACCACGTCGGTCAGATACTGCGCCAGCACCTTGGCAGCCTCCGCCGTGTCGATGGGCGCAGTGGACTTGCGGGCTTCCGGGATCTCTGCAAGCTCGCGGTTCAGCGCGTTGTTGATGACCTGTTCGTACAGTCCGGGGTAGAGCATAGATGCACTTCCTTACCGTTTTCTTTTATTATAGCGCCCGTTAGAAGAATATTCAATGATCGAGGGTATGAGATATGCTTTGCGATTCTCTACCACTTAGATCAGGGTGACGACTCGCATGATGTCAGCCTTGCGCAGTTTGCCACAACAATGCATCCTTTCAGTCCGTATTCAGCCAATTTTAGCTCTAGTTAAACATGAACGTTATCTGGAAGAAAATAACAGTATTTATATTTCGAACAATAGGAGCGGAACCTTGAAAAGAGACGCCACGCTTATTGTTGAACGAGTGGGAACGGTGTATTTGATATACAAAAACCTTTCCGAGATTTGTAAGACCTTTGCATTGATTTCGTTCGTTTGTTGGAGTAAAATAAAAATGGTTTGTTATAGACCGCCACCATCCGTGAATGAACGATGTTGAGGGTTACTATGGAATACGTATCAATTAAACAAATCTCTGAAAAATGGGGCATTTGTGCAAGACGAGTGCAGACCTTGTGTACAGAAGGCCGCATCGAAGGAGCACAGCGTGTTGGGCACCAGTGGATCATTCCTGCAGATGCTCCAAAACCAAAAGATGCTAGAGTAAAGAGCGGAAAATACATTAAATCGAAGAATGAAAATGGAGAAGATATAGATGAACAGAAAACCATATAGTGCAGGTGCCGTGAAATTTTCATTCTGGTTTATTGAGTTTCGGAAAACGGTCCAGTTACTGGCAGAGGGCAAGAGCTTTTCGGAAATAAAACTGCTGAACGAGCAGGAGAATATTTACAGCGCATCCACAAAGGCACGGGCACAGATAATCTACTCTACCGTCACGGCACGCATAAAGATGCTAGACCCCAGCTTTTACCCGGTTTTCCTGAGCAGCGATATTGCAACGCAGAAGATGTTTGCGCTGGTAGCAGCACTTGCACACGATACGCTTTTCTTTGACTTTGTGTACGAAGTAGTGCGGGAAAAGATGATCCTTGGAGTGGACGAATTGACCGATGCGGACATCCGGGTGTTCTTCAAGAATAAGCAGGCGCAAAGCGAGAAAGTAGCTGCCTTTCAGGACTACACGCTGCATCGGCTGGGAGCGGCATACAAAACGCAGCTCTATGAGGCAGGAATGCTGGACGGAAACAAGGGCAGCTCGCGTAAGATCCTGCGCCCGATTTTGGACATTGCGCTGGAACGCTGGCTGCAAGACAATGGATATGCCAGTATGGTCAATGCGCTTACGGGGGTAAGATAAGATGGAAACTGTGAATGGATGCCTGAGCGACCGGCTGGATGAGATGGAAGCGGCAATCCGGAAAACGTCCTTCCGCAAGGGAACCGGCAGAGCCAACGAGGTGAACTACTGGGTTTTCGACTATCCACCGGAAAAAGAGCTGGAAGTTCGTGCTCGAATCGAGTATATGAAAGGCAAAAATGCCCGTGGCGATGATGACTTTGATCTGGTGGTATTTGATCTCTACGATGTCATCATTGATTTCTTGGAGAAGAAGCGCTTTTTGGAAAAGTGCTATGACTTTGAAAAGAAAAACGGGATGGAGCGGATCACCAAAGCGGTTACCAACGCCATGAAGATCAATGACAACGACAGCCTCATCGTGCAGTATATCAAGGAACATGCGCCGGAGAACGCCATCGTGTTTTTGACGGGTATCGGAAAGTGCTATCCGATTTTGCGGTCCCATAAGGTTCTGAACAACCTGCATCAGGCATTTGTCCGCTGCCCGGTCGTAATGTTCTTTCCGGGCACCTACAACGAACAGGAACTGATCTTGTTCAACGAGATTAAGGACGATAACTATTACCGGGCATTCCGGCTGGTGAAATAAAGGGAGGATACAGTAGCTATGCAGATCAAGGAGATGTTCCGTAAGGAGATCGACCGTGAACTTCAGGGTGTTATCGTAGTCGGTCAGGGCGCAGAGACCAATGTTGCACAGGAACTGGAAGAGTATGTGGTGACCCGTGAATTGCAGCGGCACTTTGCGGATTTTTTTGCGGCTTATAAAAAAGGTATTCTGGGCACCACGCCGAAAATGGGCGTATGGATCTCCGGCTTCTTTGGAAGCGGTAAATCTCACTTTCTGAAGATCCTGTCCTATCTGCTGGAAAACAAGCAGGTGGGCGACAAGCACGCACTGGATTTCTTCATCGATGATAAAAAGATCACAAACCAGATGGTTCTGGCAGATATGAAGCTGGCAGCAGACACGCCGACGGATGTGATCCTGTTCAATATCGACTCCAAAAGCGAATCCAACAGCAAGGAGAACAAGGATGCCATCGTGAACGTGTTCCTGAAGGTGTTCAACGAGATGCAGGGATTCTGCGGCTCCATGCCCTACCTTGCGGATTTGGAACGCCACCTTGCTGAGGCGAACCAGCTTGCTGCGTTCAAGGAAAAATTTGAGGATGCCTACGGCGATGCGTGGGAGGATTCCCGGCAGGACTTTGATTTTATTCAGGACACCGTTGTGGAGGTTCTGGTGGAAATGGGCTTTATGAGCGAGCCCGCAGCCCGCAACTGGTGCGAAAAGGCAACGGAGCCCTACCAGATCAGCATCGAGGACTTTGCCAAGCGTGTGAAGGCTTATCTGGATAAGAAGGGCAGCAACCATCATGTTGTCTTTTTGGTGGATGAGATCGGTCAGTATATCGGCGATGACTCCAAGCTGATGCTGAACCTCCAGACTGTGACTGAGGAACTGGGCAAGGAATGTCAGGGCAAGGCGTGGGTCATTGTGACCTCTCAGCAGGATATCGACTCCATCACCAAGGTGAAGGGCAACGATTTCTCCAAGATTCAGGGTCGCTTTGATACCCGTCTGTCTCTGTCTTCCGCAAACGTGGATGCCGTTATCAAAAAGCGTATTCTGGAAAAGACCGACACCGCGGCCCAGAGCCTGCGGCTGATCTACGACCAGAAGGGCACCATCATCAAGAATCTCATTGTTTTCAACGACGGTGTGGAGAAAAAGCTGTATGCCAATGCGGAGGATTTTGCAGAGGTGTACCCCTTTGTGCCCTATCAGTTCAACCTTCTGGCAAGTGTGCTGACCAGCATCCGTACCCACGGTGCATCCGGTAAGCATCTGTCCGAGGGCGAGCGCTCTATGCTGGCACTGTTCAAAGAGTCTGCCATGCAGTTGATGAACGAAGAAACCGGTGCCATCGTGCCGTTCCATAAATTCTACGATGCACTGGAAAACTTCCTTGACCACAGCCACAGCAGCGTGATCATTCGTGCCTACGATAACAGCTACATCAACCCGGAAAAGAAAGAAAAGGACGTCTTTGCCATCAACGTGCTGAAGACCCTGTTCCTGATCAAATATGTGGTGGAGATCGAGGCAAATGTGGACAACATCACCAGCCTGATGATCTCCAACATCGACGATGACCGCCTTGCCCTGAAAGCAGAGGTGGAGGAAGCCCTGAAGGTGCTGATGCGCCAGATGCTGATCCAGAAAAACGGCAGCGTTTATGTGTTCCTGACCGACGAGGAGCAGGAGATCAACAACGAAATTGAAAAAGAAAACGTGGAGATGCCGGAAGTCCTTACCAAGATCGCTGAGATGATCTTTGAGGACATCTTCCCCAGCAAAAAGTACCAGTATCCGGCATTCGGCGGACGGTACACCTTCCCGTTCAACCAGACGGTGGATGACCGCCCCTACAAGGCAAACCAGAGCTACGATATCGGGCTGCGTGTGCTGACCCCGTGGTATGAGGGCGGCGTGGAGGACTCTACCCTGCGGATGATCTCCGGGCAGGGCAAGGAAGTGCTTGTGGCACTGCCCAACGATGATTCTTTCCTGACCGAAATGCGCGCCTACCTGAAGATCGAGCGCTTCCTGCGCAAAAACACCTCGGTGCAGCTTGCAAAATACGAGGCCATCAAGGAAGCAAAGCGAGTGGAGATGCGGGAGCGCAATAGCAACGCCAAGCTCTACCTGACCGAGGCACTGAAGGATGCTACCATCTATGTAAACGGCGATGTGCTGCGTACCTCCGGCAAGGAAGTGAACAGCCGCATCAATGAGGCAATCGGTCGTCTGGTGCAGACGGTCTACCATAAACTGTCCTACATTACCGCCCCCATGGGCGAGACCGACATCCGCAAGCTGTTCCGCAGCAGCAACCAGCTCTCCCTCACCTTGGAGGACAGCTCTGAGGCAAATGTCCATGCGCTGGATGACGTTCTGCAATTTATCGGCGGCAACTCCCGGATGCACATGAAGACCTCCATGAAAACCATCAAGGATCGGTTCATGAAAGCTCCCTACGGCTTTGTGGAGGACGATGTGCAGTGGCTGGTGGCACGGCTGTTCAAACGGGGCGACCTTGCCTTTACGGTGAACGGCGAAAGTGTGAACGCCAACAATCGCACCGAGGAAGAGCTTGTGGGCTACATCACCAAAAAGCAGTTTGTGGACAAGCTGCTGATGGAAGTCCGTGTCCGGGTGCCGGAGAAGCAGAAAAAGGCTGTCCGCACCATTATGAAGGAGCTGTTCAATGTGCTGCCCACGGCAGAGGACGAGGACACCATGATGACCGAGTTCCGGCACTACTGCGAGCGCACCATCACCTCCATCGACCGTCTGGAGCCCCGGTATCAGCTTTACGCCTACCCCGGCAGGCAGGTCCTTGCCGAGGGCAAAAAGCTGATGAGCAGCCTGCTGCAGATCAACGCTCCGCTGGAATTTTTCAAGGAAGTCAGCGACGGGCAGGATGAGCTGCTGGATTTTGGCGAGGATTTTGAGCCGGTGCAGAAATTCTTCAGCCCCAACAGCGAGCAGGAGCAGATCTTCCGCCGTGCACTGGATATGCTGGGCATTTACGATGACAGCAAGACCTATATCGTGAACACCGCACTGGAGGATGTTGTCCGGCAGATGCGCAGTATCGTGGGCATGAAAGCACCCTACCGTGAGATCCCCAAGCTGCCGGAGCTGCGGGAAAAGTTCATGACCCTGTACAACGAGATTCTGGAAGAGGAGTCTGCACCGGTGGTAAAGGCCATTAAGGACGACCGCAACCGTGTGCTGGAGGTGTTGAACGACAAGCCCTACAAGGACGCAAAGCACAGTGGTTACATGGAGCGGTTCGAGGAGCTGCTGGACGGTGCTGCGCACTGCAACAATGTGTCGGTGCTGCGCAGCTATCAGGATAAGTCCGATGCGCTGAAGATCCGTCTGCTGAACGAGATGGTAGGCGAGGACAACCGCTTGGCACAGCAGGCACTTGCACAGGCAGAAGCGGAACAGAAGCGTTTGGAAGAGGAAGCCCGCAAGCGTGGCGAGACCGTCACCGTGCCGCAGCCGAAAGTCCAGCAGCCTGCCGTCAAGGTGCGTACCACCAAGAATCTCTCCATCAAAACGGTGGCACGGGCAGCGTCCTGGCGGTTGGAAAGTGCAGAGGATGTGGATAAATATCTGGATGCTCTGCGGCAGAGCCTGCTGAAAGAACTTGCCGATGATTCGATCGTGAACGTGGAACTGTAAAAGAAAGGCGCATCCATGAAGTTTACAATTGGTACAGTGTCTAATTCCCTGAACCTATTGGAGGAATTGAAGCTGATTAAGAGTTCTATTCTGTATGCCGATGAGATTGAACTAATTGGCATGGTCGAATATGCCGTTTATAAATATCTTCCAGAAGATGTTTTTAACGCCAAAGACTTGGACGGCATGATTGCCGCAATGAGAGCTTTTTTGCAGTCGTTTCAACCTGAAGGTAGCAAGGAAATTGAAACTCAACTTGCTTTAGCAGAAAGTCAATTGAATTTATATGCGCCGTACCTGAAAAAGAAAAAGTGCAGGTCGAAACAGGAAATTATAGCGCAAATCAAACTCAAAAAGATAGAAGATGATTGCCGAAAGTACCTTGAAGCAGGGACGGAAACTCTCTTATCAAATCCTGGCACACGCGAAATAAAGGATTTGTTGGATCGCCATATTGTTTCAGTATATGACTATGGTTTTCATCGTTTTGACGTAAATGAGTTGAGCGGTGGGTACTTTGCCAATTTGATGAATGCTATGTACAATGGTACGGCATACCCTCTTTTTGATAAACAGAGTAGCAGCATTATTGAATCCGTCGTGAAAACAAAGGTTCTTGATATTGGTCGAATGGATGATAAAGTGCTGCGGCATGCAGGTGTTGCATCCGGAATCCTTATGACGCTTCCGACGCTGGAATCTGCATCAGTGGATGAGCTACTTGACTTGAAGAAAGAAAATCAAGTTCCGCTTACAAACTTTCGGAAGGCAATATATGGGTTTTCAAATCAAATTGAATCGTTGCCATGGGATGATAATTTTCAGTATGATTGTTTGCAGCTCTACAATACAGAAGTCGTGCCAAGAATCCAAGAGATCAACGAAGTCATGACGCAGACAACCGTACTTAAGAATCTTGGAAATAAAGTTCTTGCAGATGAAGAAATCCGAAAGAAAGCTGGCTATGCTGTGGCGGGTTTGACAACAGCGATTACGACATCGACAAATCTTTCGGGAGTATTTGATGTCTTGCGGAACTTTATATTAGTTGCCGGATTGGCAACAGTTTCAGCAGAAGCTGCAACAGGATTCTTAAAAATCGCCAATATGTACAACCAAGCTCGAATTGAGGTAAAAGAGAAAAAGGATGCAACCGGGAAAAATGTGATGTACTATTACTATCTTGCATCGAAACTCTAAAAAATGGAGACACAACCATGAACAAAACAGCCATTAAAAACTTTGCCATCTGGGCACGGAACAAGCTGATCGCAGATATCTGCTACCGTGCTGGACTGATGGGCATTACGGAAAAGGGCATTGCAGACCCCCTGCCCCAGAGCACGCTGGATGCCCAGTTCTACGATATTGGCGCAGCGGAGCCGTATCTGGTGGCAGGCGAGGCCATCAAGCAGCGGCGGCAGCTTGTGAGCGCCATCCGGGAGAAGGAGGCCGATACCGATTACGCCACCGCCTACCAGTACATCATGGAGGAAGTGGCGTATACATGGTTCAATCGCCTGATCGCGGTGCGGTTCATGGAGGTCAACGACTATCTGCCCTCCCACCTGCGGGTGCTTAGCTCCGAGAGCGGCAAGGTGGAGCCGGATCTGGTCACCACCCCCTTTGATGCCGAGCTGCCCTTTACCGCCGAGGAAGAAGCCCAGATCATCCAGTGGAAGCAGGACAACAAGCTGGACGAGCTGTTCCGCTTTTTGTTCATCAAGCAGTGCAATGCGCTGAATGAGATCCTGCCCGGTCTGTTTGAAAAGACTACCGACTACACCGAAGTCCTGCTGAACCTTTCGGTGGTGGATCAGGAGGGCGTGGTGTACAAGCTGACCCACGATATCCCGGAAAAGGACTTTAACATCGAGCAGGGCGGTCAGGTGGAGATCATCGGCTGGCTGTACCAGTACTACAATACCGAGCCCAAGGCGGCGGCGTTTGCCAAGAACGGCAAGATCACCAAAGAGGAGATCCCGGCGGTGACCCAGTTGTTCACCCCGGACTGGATCGTCCGCTACATGGTAGAGAACAGCCTTGGCCGCCTGTGGGTAGAGGGTCACCCGGACAGCGACCTGCGGAAAAACTGGAAGTATTATCTGGACGAAGCCCCGCAGGAGCCGGAGGTGCAGGCAAAGCTGGCGACGATCCGCAAGGAGTACGCCGCCCTGAACCCGGAAGAGCTGACCCTCATCGACCCCTGCATGGGTTCCGGTCACATTCTCGTGTATGCCTTTGACGTGCTGATGCAGATTTACGAAAGCATGGGTTACAGCCAGCGGGATGCCGCCAAGAGCATTCTGGAACACAACCTCTACGGTCTGGACATTGATGACCGTGCCTATCAGCTTGCCTATTTTGCCGTGATGATGAAGGCACGGCAGTACAACCGCCGCATCCTCAACGGCGAAAACACCTGCCACGTCTACGCCATTCAGGAAAGCAACCCCATCAACCGGGCTCACCTCAAGTTTTTTGGGGCGGGTCTTTCGGACTTGGAAAAGAACACCGCCAAAATGCAGTTGGAGAGTCTGCTGGACATCCTCACTGATGCCAAGGAGTACGGCTCCATCCTCAATGTGCCGGAGTATAACTGGGCATTGCTGCGCCGATTTGTGGGCGGCATTGACGATGAGGCGCAGATCTCGCTGGAAAGTGCCGGTGTGGAGCAAACCGCCGAGGAGCTGCAAAAGCTTATTGACCTTGGCGAGACCATGGCACGGAAGTATTGGGTCACGGTTACGAATCCGCCCTATATGGGTCTGAAAAAGATGACCCCGCAACTTGTTGATATGGTTTCGGTGGATTATAAAATTGCAAAATCGGATTTAGCAACTACATTTGTATTGAAGTGCTTGCGGTATGTTCAGCCTAATGGATACGTATCGTCTATTACACAGCACGCATGGATGTTTCAAGCTACCTATGAAAAGCTCAGAAGAGAGCTACTGGAAAACACTTTTGTCAATATGACACATTTAGGAGCAGGTGCGTTTGAGGAAATAAGTGGTGAAGTAGTACAAACTGTGTCATTTGTTATTTGCAAACAAAAAAATGAAGGGTATTCATCAGCTGTTTTTCGCCTGGTTGATAGTAGTAACAAAGAACAGGATTTTCTTGAACGGAAGCATAATTTGAATGAGAAATTTCAGAGATGCCTGAAAATTCCAGATGCAATTTTGGCTTATTGGTTGTCAGATGATGTAATAAAAGCATTTTCGGAAAATGCCATCGGAGAGTATGTTAATAACTTTCAGGGGATTATTCCCGGGAAACCTGATTTTCTCAACCTATGGGAAGAAGTAAATTATGAACGGATTGACTTTGGCTGTGAGAATCCACAGGAGCTGGAAAAAACAAATTGTTTTTATCCATATGCAAAGGGAGGGTCATTCCGTAGATGGCACGGGAACAACAACTACATTTTGCATTGGCGATTTAATGGTAGTGAGTATATTCGTTCAAGAACGGAAAATAGAAATTTGTTCTTTAAGGCAGGAATTACTTGGTCGGATATCTCGACAGGAATGTTCTGTGCTAGAAATTTTGGAGAAAGTCAACTGTTTGATGCGGCTGGACCAGTAATCATTCCATTTAGAGAGTCTGATAAAAATTATATCCTTGCATACATGAACACGAAGGTATTTCAATCCCTTATTGATATTATTTGCCAAGGGCTGCATTATGGAAATGGAGCGGTAATATCTCGTCCAATAATAATTGCAAATGATTATATGCACGAAGTATCTGAATTGGTTGATGATAATATAGCAGTATCAAAAGAAGATTGGGACTCTTTTGAAACAAGCTGGGACTTTAAGGAGCACCCGTTGGTAAAACTTCGGATGGCTGGAGCCTACTCTTGGGGTAATAATGCACCTGCGATGAGAATTGAATCTGCCTATAAAGCGTGGGAAGAAACCTGTGAGGGGAGATTCCAGAAGCTGAAAGCCAATGAGGAAGAGCTGAACCGCATTTTTATTGACATTTACGGCTTGCAGGATGAACTGACCCCGGAAGTGGAAGAGAAAGATGTGACGGTACGCAAGGCTGACTTGCAGCGGGATATTAAGAGCCTGCTCAGCTATGCTGTGGGCTGTATGTTTGGCCGTTACTCGCTGGATGTGCCCGGGCTTGTGCTGGCTGGCCAGCCCTTTGAAGAGAAGTTTGTCCACGCCAGCAATGCTGTGACCGGAACTGGCGTTTTGGGTGCACCGGGTCTGCTGCGTGCGCCGGGCGCACTGTACCTCCGCACCGAGGATGGCGTAAAACAGTGCACCTTTGCCCCGGATGTGGATAACGTGATCCCCATTACGGATGAGGAGTATCTGGAGGACGATATCATTGCCCGCCTGTGCGACTGGCTGAAGGTGGTGTACGGTGCGGATATGCTGGAAGCAAACCTCGATTACATTGCCAAGGCACTGGGCAACAAGGGCACCACCAGCCGGGAGGTCATCCGCAACTACTTTGTGAACGACTTTTTCAAGGATCACTGCCAGACCTACTCGGTCACCGGCTCCGGCAAGCGCCCCATCTACTGGCTGTTTGATAGCGGCAAGCAGAACGGCTTTAAGGCACTGGTCTACCTCCACCGCTACACCCCGGATACCATCGGCACCCTGCGTGTGGACTACCTGCACAAGATGCAGCGTGTGTACGAATCCGAGATCAACCGGATGCAGGACATGATGGACCACACCACCAACGCCCGGGAAGCCGCTGCCGCCTCCAAGCGCAAGGACAAGCTGACCAAGCAGTTGAAGGAGTGCCGGGACTACGACGAAAAGATCAGCCATCTGGCGCTTTCCCGCATTGCGCTGGACCTCGACGACGGCGTAAAGGTGAACTACCGCAAACTCCAGACCGCCGCCGATGGCAAGTTCTACGAGGTGCTGGCCGATAGCAAGAACATCATGGCGAAAGAGAAGAAATGAGGGAGTACTATGAGTTTCAGGATTCAGTCGCTTCATCTTAAGAACTATGGCAATCTGCCGGAGTTCCACTGCGAAAAATTTACCGGGTTGAATCTGATCATTGGCGAAAATGCCACCGGCAAGACCTTTTTGCTGAAATCGCTCTATTCGGCTGTTCGTGCTATGGAGGATTACAAGCGTGGCGATGATATCCGCCCGATGGTGGATATCCTTTCGGATAAGCTGCGCTGGACCTTTCAGGCAGATAAACTGGGCGACCTTGTCACCCGTTCGGCAGCCGAGGGCCTGACCTTCAAAATGCAGTCTGACCAGCAGGATATGGCGCTGGAGTACCAGTTTTCTCAGAGCGCAGCCACCAAGGTGGGCAGCGCAACGGCACCTGAATCTCCCAAGGCTGGAAACTCTATCTTTCTGCCTGCAAAAGAAGTGCTGTCGCTGTTCTCCATCATTCTGAAATCCCGTGAAGTGGATCGCAGCTTCGGCTTTGACGATACCTACTATGATCTGGTAAAAGCACTTCAGATCGCACCGTCTAAGGGCAAGAACTTTATGGCTTTTGCGGAGGCTCGGAAAGAACTGAGCCATGTGGTAGACGGTAAAGTGGATTTTGACAACGACTCCGGCAAGTGGTACTACAAAAATTCCAGCGGACAAAAATTCTCCATCGGTGCTACCGCAGAGGGCGTAAAGAAGATCTCCATTATGGATCGGCTGCTGGCAAATGGCTACCTGAGCAAAGATTCGGTGATCTTTATTGATGAGCTGGAATCGGCTTTGCATCCTACAGCGATCTGTGAGTTTCTGGATATGCTGGCACAGGTGTCCAAGGAAATGGGCATTCAGGTGTTTATCTCCACACATTCCTACTTTGTCGTCAAGAAGATGTACCTGATCGCACTCAAACAGCCGGAAGCTGTCACCTGCATTTCTCTTAGCAAGGGGCAGGAGCCGCTGATCTGCAACCTCTATGACGGTATGCCCGACAATTCGATCATCCAGACGTCCATAAAGCTCTATGAACAGGAAATCGACGAGGAATTGTAACGATGAAAATTACAGAATCTCACATGGAATTTGGAGAGTTCGAGGAGTCTAATGTTTTCCATATCGAGGAAAGTTCACAGTATAAGTTGATAAAAACACATGGAGTTTCCTGCTGTGAATTTATTCTATTGAGAGATGATAAGCTCTTTTTGGTTGAAGCCAAAGAATCTTGCCCACGAGCAGTAAGGGAAGGATATCCAGAAGGTGAAAAGGAAAAGCAACTCAAAAACTTTCAGGATTTCATCACGGAAATTACCACGAAAATGCGGCACACGCTGGAGTTATATGGAAGCGTTTTGCTAAATCGTCAGCCGCAGGACTCGCTTTCTGAGTTGATGCGTGAAAAGGGATTGCATGTGGCAGAAATCAAGCCTGTGCTGGTTGTAAACACCAAAGGTAAAGGGTGGAGTCCCGACCATGAAATTCAGGAAGCACTTCAGATGAAAATGAATCCCGAGTCGAGAATTTGGAAGGTTAGACCGATTCTGGTAATCAACGAGGTCAAAGCCAGAGAAAAGCATTTGATTATTTGATAAGTGAATTATTTACATAAAAAGGACAACCGTATGGCCGAATTAAACCTAAAACAAATCATAGACCGTCTGAATGCAGAGTTTACCGGCGATACCCGCAAACTGGTGTTCTGGTACGATGACAAGGCAGACTTTGCCGAGGATCTGGAAAACGTGGAGCTGGAAAACGCAAAGATCTACCGTCTCCAGCCCGATAACCAGTTCTATACCAAATACTTTCTGGAACGGGTGGACACCACCACCAATTACCTTGTCTACGCCCCGTTCCCCAAGCCCGATGTGCGGGAAAACCACTTGGAGGACACCCTGCTGTACTCCCGCCGGTTCTTTGCCGACCGTGCCTCACTGCTGTCGGTAGACCTTGGCATTGAGGAAAAGTACAAGCCTATCCTCGAAAAGCACATCAAGTTCTTTGCCGATAAAAAGCGCACCCAGCGGTTCTACGATCTGGAGATCGAGAACTTCAACGAGGAAAACATCCTCACCGGGTTGCTCAGCGCCATCTGCAAAGCACGCACCTGCTCCTTTGAGGAGGTGGTGCGGATTGTGCTCACCGAGGGTAGTCTTGCGGAGAATGCCTACTTGCAGCAGTTTGAACAGTACGACCTGCTGCCGTCCTTCTGGCGGCTGTGCGAGCAGCATTTTGGCTATACGGACGTAAAACCCACGCTGGAACGGCTGCTGGTGACCCTTTTCGTCACCTATACCGCCCGCTATGTGCAGACGGAGCTACCCGCGGCATGGAAATCCTTTGTCTCCTACAAGGCAGGCAACATCATTGCCTTCCTCGACAGCCTGATGAACAGCGTCCTCTACCGGGATAAGTACGATGAACTTTCGGATCATGTGGCAAAGGGGCTGAACGTCTATCAGGCGTTCTCCGGCTGCCGTGCCGATGATCTGGTGGAGTGCGATACCTTCCTTGCAGTGGATCAGGTGCTGGTCAAGTGGCTGATGGGGCGGCTCCTTGCCGAGGATACCGGGGCAAAGCTCAACGAGCTGACCATCCCGGAGGTGTGCGAAAAGCGTGCCAAGATGCACTTTGGCCGGAAGACTGACAAGACCTACCAGTTGCTGCAAAGCGCCTATTGCATGGTGCAGGCGGCAAACTATCACAGCGCCGAGGGCTTCAAAGCCATTGTGGACCGGTATCTGTCCGCAGATCATCAGATAGACCAGCAGTACCGGAAGTTCTACTTCTATTACGATAAGCTGGAAAACACCGAAACCTTTGAGCCGCTGCGGGAGCTGGTGGAGAACATCTACACCAACGAATATCTTGCCACCCTTCTCCCGGCATGGAACGAGGGGCTCCGGCAGGAGGAGGCTCTGTCAGTGCTACCCTTGCAGCGGGATTTCTACAACGCCAACTTGCGCTACACCAAGGAGCGCACCGTGGTCATCATCTCCGATGCTATGCGGTATGAGGTAGGGCAGGAGCTTTTTGCCCGGATGCAGGATGACCCCAAGTGCTCGGCGCAGTTGAACGTGCAGTTGGGCGTGCTGCCCTCCTACACCCGGCTGGGCATGGCTGCGCTTCTCCCGCACCGCACGCTGGAAATGACCGATGACTTTCAGGTTCTGGTGGATGGCACCCTCTGCGATACGCTGGCAGGGCGTCAGCAGGTGCTGCAAAGCTATGTGCCGGACAGTGTCTGCATCCAGTTTGACGTGATCAAGAGCATGAAGGTGGCAGACCTACGGGATGTCCTTACCAAGCGGCAGGTCATCTATGTGTACCACAACCAGATCGATGCCCGTGGCGACAAGCCCAACACCGAGGATGAGGTGTTCAACGCCTGTGAGGAAGCCGTGCAGGAGATCATGGATCTGATCCGCCGCATCAATGGCAGCGGAAACACCCATCACTTTATCGTAACGGCAGACCACGGCTTTATCTATAAGCGGGATAAGCTGTCCGAGAGCGAGAAGATCGCAGGCAAGAGCATGGAAAATGCTTTTGTCAACCGCCGCTTTGTGGTGTCCGCTGCTCCGCTTCAGGATGACGGCATCGGGCACATGAGCATGGGCACAGTACTGGGCAATCAGGATGCCAAGGTGGTTTCCTACCCGGTCGGCAGCAACGTGTTCAAGGTTGCCGGGGGTGGTGCCAACTACGTCCACGGCGGCTCCTCGCCGCAGGAGATGCTGGTGCCAGTGCTGGATATCAAAATGGAGCGTGGACATCAGGAGACCAAGAATGCAGAGATCGCACTGGTCAGCATTCTCCACAAGACCACGAATCTGATCACCTCCATGGATTTTGTCCAGTCGGAAGCCGTCAGCGATACTGTGAAACCGGCAAAGTACCGGGTGTTCTTTATCTCGGAGGACAACGAGAAGATCTCCAACGAAAACACCTATGTGGCAGACAACCGGGAGCTCAGCGCACAAAAACGCATTTTCCGGCTGCGTTTTACCTTTAAGAACAAGAAGTACGACAAGGATAAGCAGTATTATCTTGTGGTCTACGATGAGGATACAGGTCTGGAACAGTGGCGGCATCCGGTGATGATGGATATTGCCTTTGCAGACGATTTTGGCTTTGGATTCTAACAAAAAGGAAGGCGGGTACACCGTATGCTAATGATGGATCAGGCAGCAGAGGGAAACCGGGAAGAACTGCGCCGGAAACTGCGGGAAAACTTTGATGGTCGCATCGTCCGCAAGGATCTGACCAAAAAGATCAAGGAAGGTGCCAACGTACCGGTCTATGTGCTGGAGTTTCTGCTGGGGCAGTATTGCAGCTCGGACGATGAGGAGATCATCGAGCAGGGCGTGCAGAACGTAAAGCATATTCTGGCAGATAACTTTGTGCGCCCGGATGAGGCGCAGAAGGTGCTTTCTCAGTTACGTCGGAACGGCAGCCACACCATTATTGATATGGTGACCGTGCATCTGGATATCAAAAAAGACTGCTTCTTTGCAGAGTTTTCCAATCTGGGACTCTCCAATGTGCCCATTACGGACGACTACCCGGAAAAATATGACCGTTTGCTCTGTGGCGGCATCTGGTGCATCGTTCAACTGGAATATGAATCCGAAGGTGACAGCAGCTTTGGCATGGAGGACTTTGATGGCGAACCCCGGCAGAAAAAACAGAAGAATATTTCGCCTATCAGCATCCGCAAACTGACCCCCATCCAGATGCCTCATATCGACATTGAGGAAGTGCGCGCTGGACGTAAAGCCTTCACGCGGGACGAGTGGATGGATGTAATGCTGCGTTCTTGCGGTTATGAGCCGGAGCAGTTGAACCAGCGGGAGAAAT
>UMLG01004422.1_pt1 | contig 15430 bp, 10 predicted proteins | sample 1966511 | NCBI WGS metagenome assembly UMLG01 (sample SAMEA4836195, study PRJEB28245) | human gut metagenome | biome: gut microbiome; material: fecal sample | place: Denmark | collected 2008
AAGATACTGTACGGATTATGCTTTTTGTTCTTCTATGCTTGACGAAACCGTCGAAACGCGCCTTCCATGGCGCGGTTCTCCTTGACTTGCCCTCCATGGCAAGTCATTTCTGTACTTCATGTGCATAATCCTACAGTATCTAAGCGGCTTCGCTATTCGCTCAATCAAATGCATATGCGTATGCCCTGGCGGTGTCGTGGCTTGCAGCCCTTACTCTGTGACAGTATTTTCATTTGCACGGTTTCTTCCTAGTTTCTTCAATAAACTTGGTTGTACTGCAAAGATAACGAGCATCTGTGGTGAAAGGTTACAAATGCAAATGTTCATCTACTGTGGTGGATTTCAGATGCTAATGCACATCTACTGCGTTGAATTGCAGATGCTAATGCACATCTACTGCGGTGAATTACAAATGCTAATGCACATCTACTGTGGCGGATTGCAAATGCTAATGCACATCTACTGTGGTGGATTGCAAATTCCGCACGGAGACAAGCCCATGGATTTTGCTTCATCAAGCGTTACCTCTGTGTCACTCTTTTTCAAGGTGCGACAGCCCGCACGGTGATATTTCTTGCCGGTTGCTGTGATATGAACCATAGTCTCGCTGTTTGAGGAATCTGCAGCGCTATTTTCTGCTGCTGAGCTGTCTGAGCCTGATGATGCACTTCCTGTTGTACTGCCTGAAGAGCCGGATTCTCCTGCCCCGCTTCCAGCGCTGCTCTGCGAGCCTTCATTCTTCGGTGTATCCGTCTGAGCGCTCTGCTTCTGCGGAGTGGTGCCATCCAGCCAGCTGTCACCATTCTCATAGTTTATTCCAACTCCGGGCTGCACATTATAGCAATAGACATTAAAAAGTATGCCGCCACCGTTATCCTCAACCGACTTTGCCTCTATGAGAACGCCGTTTGCAACTAGATTGCTACCCGAGAACATCGGAGTCACTCTGTAAAGCACATGATTTCCTGTATTGTTTACATAATCCGCTACCAGATTCTCAAACGGAAGCATGCCCTCCACATTCAGGTATCTCGTACCGGTAATAAGATTCTTCGGATTGGCATTTTCGCCGGCAAGCTGATAACCAATAAGATGACAGCGATTATATAAATACCTGTCCTTTATCACATCATACTTCACCGTATGCCAGCCTGATGGCTTTATCATTCCTATCTTGCCACGCTCCTCAGTCGGCATGATATCCTTGCAGATATTGGCATAAGCCACACCGCATCTGCCAAGTGAATCCAAATCACTGTAATTTTCAAAAGCAGTGGTAGTCATATCGCTGTCCGTAAAAAAAGGCTCATTATTGTTGACAGCCACATATGCCTTGCCATCATATGCAGGAATCGCATCGAGGGAAACGTAGGAATTGTTATTTACCAGATCCTCCTGCGGCTTTCCTGAATCCGCCTGTCCTGTACCGTTAGCACCTGAATCAGCTTCCGCCGGGTCACTTCCACTCTGTGCACCATCTGCGTTATCCTTGCTGCCTAAAGCACCGGAAGAATCCTCCCCTGCCACTACAGCTCCTGCGGCATGCCCGGCTCCTTCAGTGCCGGATAAATCAGCGGAAGCACAGCCTGTAAAAATTGTAGCAATTGCAAGTAATTCACATAATGTAATTGCAGCTGTTTTCCTTAACTTTAGCCATATGTTCATATAAAATCACTCTTTCTATCAATCGATTGATATTGGATTTTCCCTAATTACAATAAATTAAATAAATACTTAAATTACTAAACCTAATATACTTATATTTCCTCGCTTCATTTATTATAGCAAACATTTGTTTGTTTTTCAACCCTTGCTGTAAAGCTATACATTTCCCACTATTTGGGTATTTTAGTGACTTTCCCCGATAGTACGCGCCTATGTCGCGTAAACTAAAAAAGGGTTCGAGCAAATGCTTGAATCCTTATAAATACCAGCTTATTAAACTATCATTTAAGATTGCTCGATGATACTAACAACTCTTGAACTTCTTTTTAGAAAATATGCACACAATCAAAACTTATATGTATATTTTCAAAATAAAAAGGAAGCCGGACGCATCCAACTCCCTTAGGCATAGTCCGCAGACGTCCGCCGCAATTCTGTAATATTATGCCATAATGAAAACTTTTATGCAATAGCACTTTTGAAGTTTCCACAAATATTTTTGAAGTTACTGTTCACACCCAACAGTGTGACCAGTAACACTCTCCTGAGTGGATTACCACCACAGCGTAAGGGCCGTAAGCCCCGCCCGGCGGGGTGAACACTGACTCTCGTGAGAGCGCATAGCGAAGCTGTTTAGATACTGTAGGATTATGCCCATGAAGAGCAGAAATGACTTGCCAAGGAAGGCAAGTCAAGGAGAACCGCGCCATGGAAGGCGCGTTTCGACGTTTTCGTCAAGCCTAGAAAAACTCAAAGGCATAATCCGTACAGTATCTTAACAGCGCAGCGTAGCGAAAACGAGAGTCCGTGTGCACCACAACCGGGCGGAGCTTACGGCCCGAACCAACTAAAAAAGCCACCCCAGGCATAACACCCAGTGTGGCTTTTAATCATGTATTATGAAATTATGTGAATCACCTAATGTGAATCAACACTGCTATATTGCAGAACAAATCTACTCGCAAAGCTTAGAAAACTCATCCGCAACAAACTGAACCTTGGTTCCGATAATAACCTGAACAGAATTCTTGCCAGGCTTCATAACGCCTGCAACACCTGCAGATTTAATCTTCTTATCATCAACCTGAGTGATATCCTTAACCTCAAGTCTGAGTCTTGTGATGCAGTTGTCAATGCTTGCAATATTGTCTTTGCCACCGCAGCCCTCAAGAATAGTCTTTGCAACTGCTGTGTAGTCATTGTTAGTAAGCACTGCCTTCTTCTCTGCCTCAACATCATCGTCCTCTCTACCAGGGGTCTTAAGATCCCATTTCTTGATAGCGAAATAGAATACAATGTAGAATACGATAAAAGCTGCGATTCCAAGAGGAATGATGAGCCATGTCTTTGCTGCAGCCGGAAGTGAAGATGAAAATAATAAATCCATCGCACCGGCTGAGAATGAGAAGCCTGCTCTAAATCCAAGAGCTACTGTAATCATTGTGAAAATACCATAAAGTAAAGCATAAATCACATAGAGAACAGGAGCAAGGAACATAAATGCAAACTCGAAAGGCTCTGTAACACCACAGATGAATGCACAGATAGCTGCAGAAGCAAGGATACCGATGGCAGCCTTTTTCTTAGCAGTCTTTGCACACTTAACCATGGCAAGTGCAGCACCTGGAATACCAAACATCATACATGGGAAGAAACCTGACATGTACATTCCGAGGCTCCATGAAACATCCTTTGATGTCTCGCCTGCCCAGAAATGAGAGAGGTCTCCAAGTCCGATAGTATCGAACCAGAATACGTTGTTTAATGCGTGGTGTAATCCTGTAGGGATTAACAGACGGTTCAGGAATGCATAGATACCTGCGCCGACTACGTCAAGACCAACGATTGCTTTACCGATAGCTACAAGAGCACCGAAAAGTAATGGCCATACGAACAGTAATACTACAGATACAAGGATTGAAACAACACCTGCAATAATTGCTACGCAACGCTTGCCACTGAAGAATGACAGCCAGTCAGGAAGCTTTGTATCCTTAAATCTGTTGTAACACAAAGAACCAATAACACCGGCTAAGATACCGATAAATGGGTTTGCAATCTTGTCGAATGCAAGTGTCTTTGTAGCGCTGTCAGCGATAGATGGCATGATTGTTGTAACAAAGCCTGTAGACAGGAGTGTTGTCATCATCAGCCATGAAGCTAAAGCTGCAATACCGCCGGTACCGTCGTTCTTTTCCGACATACCGACACCAACGCCGATTACAAAAAGGATGGCCATGTTGTCAATCAAAGCGCCCCCTGCTTTAACTAAAAACAGACCTATTAAATTACGCACTCCCTCGATGTCACCACCCTGCATGGTTGCAGGACATAAAAAATATCCAATACCCATGAGGATACCACAGATAGGAAGTACTGCTACGGGAAGCATTAAAGCTTTACCCAGTTTTTGAAGAAATTTCATAAATTTCCCCTCCTTTACATTATGTATACTAAACTGGAGATACTCCAATAAAGTTCGTTATTATTATATAATTATATTCAAATCTACGCGAGACTTAAAATCTCATCACCGGCGGATACATCACCCTCTTTGAGCATCTTTATCTCACTATAATCAGCAGTATTGCCAATTAAAACCGGAGTAATGACATTAAGATCTGCTGCCTTAATCTGCTCCAGGTCAGCCTCCATCAAAAGGTCGCCCTTCTTCACCTGATCACCAACGGAAATATGTGATGTAAAAGGAGCCCCCTTTAGTACCACTGTATCCAGACCAATGTGCAAAAGCAGCTCGACTCCCTGAGTGGTCGTCATGGTAAAAGCATGCAACGTATCAAATACAGCTGTCACCTCACCATCCGCCGGAGCGTAAAACCTGCCCTCAGAAGGAATCACGGCCACGCCGTCTCCCAATATCTTCTCAGAAAATGTAGGATCCGGAACCTCTGTAATAGGAACCACTCTACCGTTGCACGGAGAACAGATCACCTTTCCCTTTGATTTATTCTTAAAAAAACCTAACATGATATCTCCTTTCCGTCGATATACACACTCACAATATCCAAATCATCATTGAGAAGCACAAAATCTGCTCTCTTTCCTGCAGAAATGCTGCCTGCTTCATCATAGATGCCAATCTCCTTAGCAGGATTGGCTGTAGCACACATAATTGCCTCCTCAAGCGGAATACCTGCCTGCCTTACTGTGAAACGCATACAATCCATCAGATTGGTTGCCGAACCGGCAATTGTCCCATCATGGAGTGTGGCAAGCGAACCTCTGACCGTCACTGCCTGTCCACCGAGTGTATACTCACCATCCTCAAGCCCTGTGGCTCTCATGCTGTCACTTATTAAAATCATGCGCTCAGCCCCAAACATGGCAAATGTCGCCCTGATAACCGACGGATGAATATGCACTCCGTCACAAATGAGCTCTGCATGACATTTTTTTGAATCTCTCACAGCCCCGATAACTCCCGGATTTCTGTGATGAAGCGGTGGCATCGCATTATACAAATGTGTAGCATGGCTTGCACCATGCTCAATAGCCTCTACTGCGGTGTCATAATCCGCCGCTGTGTGTGCTATTGAAACCACAACACTTCCTCTTACCCTGTCTATAAAATCAATCGCGCCCGGCTCCTCCGGAGCGATATCTACAAGCTTTATCAAGCCATGGGCCGCATCCTGAAGCTCACAGAAATAATCATAATCACATCGTATGATATTCTCTGCCGCCTGTGCGCCCTTTTTAGAAGGACTGATAAAAGGTCCCTCCATATTGATACCTACAAGATGTGCACCACCATGATAATTATAATCACCGGCATTTTTCATGACACTCAAAAGCTCATCCCTTTGAATGGTCATAGTAGCCGGACACACGCTCGTCACTCCGACAGAAGCCTCGTATGCTGTAATCACATCAAGTGCCTCTGTGGTACCGTCACACATATCAGCTCCCTTGCATCCATGAAAATGAATATCCACAAGACCCGGTATCATGATAAGACCTGATGCATCTATAATCTCCTGCGATTCGCTGTCATTAGCCGCGTCCGTGTCAGCTGTTCTCTCCAAAACACTGTCAAAACGGCCATCCTTAACGACAACATCGCCTTGCATGAAGCTGCCATCCTCTGTAAATACCCTTGCATTTTTTATTATCATATACATGCACCTTCTCAACTAAAAAACATCTACAAACAACTCAATGCAGCCTCATCCGCTACAAGCGTAACATCATTGTGCAGCTGCAATACAGAAGCCGGCACCTGTGGTGTAATCGGTCCAAAGAAAGCCTTGTGAACAATCTCTGCCTTATCCTCACCACTTGCAACAATAAGAATCTTCTTAGCCTGCATGATGGTCTTGATGCCCATTGTATAAGCCTGCTTCGGAACATCATCAGCCGATGCAAAAAAGCGCTTATTAGCCTCAATAGTAGACTCTGTAAGATTCACACAGTGTACCTGCTTGTCAAAAGACTCGCCCGGCTCATTAAAACCGATATGACCATTGTGTCCGATACCAAGAAGCTGTAAATCAACACCGCCAAGAGACTGAATCAGCTCTGTATAGCGCTTGCACTCCTTCTGTGAATCCGGCTCCATGCCGTTTGGCAGGTGAGTATTCTCAACCGGAATATTCACATGATCAAACAAATTCTGATGCATAAAATAATAGTAGCTCTGGTCATTCTCACGGCTTAATCCCTTGTACTCATCAAGATTCACCGTCATAACCTCTGAGAAGTCCAAATCCCCCTTCTTGAACCACTCAACGAGCTGCTTATACAAGCCGATAGGTGTAGAGCCTGTAGCCAGTCCCAATACACAATTAGGCTTCATAATCACCTGTGCCGATACGATATTTGCAGCCTTTCTGCTCATATCTGCATAATCCTTAGCATGATATATTCTCATGAAAAATCCCCCCAATTCGTAAAATATGCCCAATACTTTCTGCACAACCTTCAAATGTGCTGCTTGATTGCATATATGCATTTTACCCCATATAGTACATTTTGTCCAGTACTTTTTGTCATATTTTGCACATTTTATAAAAAAAATATTAAATTTTAATGCGGTGAAGTGGTAAAATTGCATAAAAATTCACTTCACCCGAATCTATAATTTCTTACCTACCACCCTGCATCTCTTTCTGCAGAACTAAAATAATCCGTTACACTTATATCTAATATAGCGGATTACCCTGTAAAATACAATTATTTATAATCTTGAGTGTCCAGCCATAGACCATCATACTGTCATTATTAAGAGAAAATGACAGCATATTTTTATCAGAGAGCAGTGAATTACTTTGTCCCATATGTCAGAAAGGCGGTCTTGTCTTCCGTGATTAGCATTGTAAGCAGATAAGCACAAAAGAAACCACCGCAGGAATTTAGCTTAGTTAAAGCGTTAAATTCTGCGGTGTTTTTAATTATGCAGTCTTTTTAATTTCTATATCCATAATACCAATACCAATATAGCGCATTCACCAGATTTTTTAATTCCTCAGATGAATTTCCGCTATCAATGACCTTCTGTGAATAGCTGAACGGACCATAGTCCAGCTCTAAAATACAGCCCTTATTCTTTTCGATGACTTTGCATGCATAATTACAATTCAGGTTGCGTGCCATTATTCCGTTTATATCTACACAATACACCCCATCTGAAGCCTTTTTAGGTGTCAGACTGACTTCATTGCCATCTGCATTAACATAGCTGAACTTGTAATTGTTTATATCACAGCCTTCGTTCACCATAAAATAATGTCTTACTGTCATCTCAGACTTACATATCAGAGAGCTTCCGTAATATGTCAGTCCATTACTCTGACTATTTGCACTATCTGTTTTAATAACAGCCTTATATTCCTCAAAATCAGCCGCTGCTACAGCTTTATCGGTATCGCTCAAACCAGCATTTGCCGGCTTATCAGTGTTATATTTAAAGAAGTTCTGCGCTGCGGTTCCATAGTTTAAGAGTGCCTTCACAAGCTTAATGGTCTCCGCCGGATACTCGTTTGATTTTGACAGGAGCTCGGTGGCATATTCTTTTACACTGTAAGTGTATTCATTTCCACTACTACCATCCACCACCATTTTGGCTTTAACCGTATCTGACATCTGTGCAGCATTTATTGGACATGCAAACTTATATATAACCTTTCCGTTTTTCTCAACAGGGATTGCATCGTTTACACTGACCTTGTATAGCTGGCTACTATTCACCGTAAACTCCATATATGCGTTGCTGTTTGATTTGATACTTTCAGGAAGCTCCATATAGTAGTTCATATCAATATTATCTTTTAAAGTAAGGCTCCTGCCAACAAGCTTCTCAGAATCTTTTTCTACATTATTGGCGGTAAATGCTTTAATACAGAAATTACCATACACATTCTGATAATTCCAATTGCGGGAATATGCCAACCCTGTACCATAGAAATAATAGCTTGCCGTATTATCACTTGACACATGATTCTCCCACACCATTTCATTATTATAATTTACATCACCGGTCATCGCTGCCTCAATGTCAATGGCAGGTGTATCAGTAGTCACTACAACCGAATAGCTTGTCCCAGGCTTCAGATTAACCGCTGCTTTAAGTGGAATGGTATATACTCCGGCATAGGTTGTCTGCCCTGTAGTGGTAGCAGTCTCCTGCTTTGTTCCGCTTATTGGCTTTGTCTTATCCTTTAAATCTGTATAAATCTCTATTGTATAATTAACATTTGTTTTAGATGTAATAGACAGGGAAACTGCTTTTAAGTCCTCAGAAGATACTCCCTGTTTTGTCTGAGTAGTAAAAACATTGGCCAATTTCCTGCAACTGCTTTGATGGGCTACATTTAATCCTCCATCAACCTGATAATTGTTATCATATCCATCATTAGCAGAAAAATCAAACACCCAAGCCGTATCGGATAAAGAAAAAGTTTCATATGACATCCAAAAATAACTCTGATTATAATATGAACCGGTTCCGTCTCCCCAACTATTACGAATAAGCCATGCACCATCTTTTTCAGGTTTAACACCATCTCTGAAATTATCTTTAGAATAGTTATCATCCCATCCAACAACCATTACCGCATGACCTGCTCTGTTATTTGTTTTATCATTATAACTGTTATTTATGTAATGATATCCGGTATCATTATGACTATACATAATTCCCACTGCACCATATTTTTTTATGGCTTTTTTCACATCTGATGCATTTTCCTTGATATTAATCATGTATGTATTTTCCAGATGTGCCTTGTCCTTTGAATATGCATATTCATCCGATAAACCTGTATTAAGAAAAGTATCAATAGTGCTTGCTGTATATCCGTTGCTTGCCACCTTACTATATGGTACATCACTCTCGCTTACCGGACCACACCACTGTCCCATTCTGCGTGCCGCCATCAAATAGTTGCCACCACGATTGAGATAACCATACTGAACACTTGTATTATTCATATAGTACTTTGCATAGTCCCCCTCTGTTCCACCAAGCGGATCTAACAGCGAATTATATGCATAATACGCCAGATGCAGTTCACTAAGATCTATATTTTTATCAAACGCACCATCATTAATCAGATCAAACTCTGCAAGGCCTATTGACGAAAATGTCCAGCATGTGCCAAGTGGATTTTGATTACGAACAGACGGATATTTCGCCTTGATATCGCTGACTCCATTTGCCGGATACCTGTTCTCTATAGTTTCATCTGCAGAATATCCCCAATCATCAGAATACGGCACCGCCTCATCCGGTTCATACACCGGTGTATTATAATCCAAATCACTCAGAATATATCCACTTGTAATGCTATTTTCTACAATTGGCTGTTGTTCTGCTTCAACGCTTTGCTCTGCAGACACCGGTTCTGCTGCCACCGGAACAGCCACACCTAATATCATAGCCGCACTTAACACCAATGATAAAAACTTTTTTGTCTTCATTCGACTTTCTCCATTGTATTAACTCCTCTTACGTTTCTTCTTCAAATGTAGGTAAAACCACAACTGACGTCACATTAGTCAATCGGTATAATTGGAAGCTCTATCACTCCGTTATCAGATTTCGGTTCATTATTATTATTCATTCCTGAATTGTCATTATTTGAATCATCTGTGCCTGAACCACTATCTCCTGAATTGTTTATTTCAGATTTTTTATCAATCTTATCACCTGTTTTATTTACATCGTCTGAAGTGTTTTCTGATTCATCATTTTTCATTATATCAGTCTCATATGAATTCCTGGAATCATTATTATCGGTGTTTTCTGATGAGCTCTTTGTATCTTTCAAGCTTTTGCCCGTTTCTTTTGTAGTTGTTGAACTTTCGTCAGAATTCTTATCCACATTACTAGTCTCTGTATTTTCTGTATCCAATATCATCTCTGTAGCTGATACTGCCTCTGTGGCTATTTCTGAGCTTGTTTTATTTTCAAGCGCTATATTCTTTGCAGACAGTGCTGCAACTGTAATTGCTACGCCAAAAATCAATATCACTATTGTGCTAACCATTTTTTTATTAAAATTAAATTTCATTTTCTATATCCTAGTATAATTATGGTGTAGTCAATCAAGACTACTTGGTTAATAAATTTCTGTAAATCAGATAACTAAAGAAGGGATTCTTCCTTCATCAGATACTCTTTGCTTGTCCAACTATATGGCAAAAATACTTGTGGCATTCCATCTCTTCTTACACTAATTTCAAAATACTGCCGATAATACTCAATTCCTTCAAGCCCAGCCTTGCTCAAATAATCATCAAATATTCTATTGATATTTGCAAATATTTTCAAAGCCTGCTTACGGTTGTGCACTACAATGCACTCGCTTAAATCATCAATTGAATGCTCTTTAATATACCCATCATTGCATATATATCTATGTTCCTTTTTTACCAATTCAGCCAAGCTGCAAGTAGATGACTTTTTAAATTCGAAATAGAAATCTATAGGTTCTGTCTTATAATCGTCAGACACTGAAAAAGCCTCTAAAAAATTCCACTTTTCATAATTTTCTTTTATATATGCATGCTTTTTAGCAAGCTGAATTTCCTCTAACTTCAACTCTCAAAGTCAGGAATTATACTCTAGTACTATATTTTATGCAAAATCAACATAATATTTACCATCTTTCTTAACCGGTTTTAAAATCTGATTTCCTACTGTAAACTTATAATCAGATATATTTTTACTATCAATGCTGAAATAGCATAGTCTTCTAAAACTATAGTACTCTTTCTATATGAAATTTACAAGCAAAACTATGCCATTTGTTGTTTCTGATATTCGAACCAGTACAATGAATTCAGTAAAATCTCTGCATCAACATTGCATTTTGTATATGCCTTGGCAACATAATTCCGGTACCTTGAATTGCTTTCTCTGCTCACGAATTTTTCTGTTATCTGTTCTGTCCTTTTTCGCCATCCTAATCTCTCCGTTCCACTCCGGTCGATGCTAAACCAATGTCCTCCGACCACCCATCTCCCTTAAAAATATCAATACTCTTTAAGGTAGGAATTGCACAATACTTTCCTATCAGATAATTTTTCTCATAGTTTTCGTCCTTACGGATAGGTAATAGTATAGCTAAAAACCCCAAAATACTAGTAAGTTCCTGCAAAGTTTACCATATCCACTGATTACGTACCTCGTTTGCCTCATCAGATGATTTACAAATCTCACGCCATTTTTCCACACCCTTACCGCAATTTACTGTCTTCCAATCAAATAGTCTAAAAGCCAGAGCCGCACAAGCCTGTCTAAGCTCAATACAATGCTTAATATTTTTCATGGCAGCATTATCGTAGTTAATTAATTCTGCCAAAAAAAACAGTAATCTATCTATTCTTTCAATTCCAATAGTATCTATAACCGTATTCTTCGCATATACCAGATTATGTAATATCCATATAGCTGAAAGCAATCCCGGTTCTTTTCTAAGCTCAATTAATTCGACTATCTTTCCAAGCATTTCACTGGTAGTAATACTATCAGGATAACGTATAATATACTTTTCCATAGCTCTAAGTGAATCTATTGATTGAGATGCATTCATTGAAAAAATATTCTCTTGTACATCACGCTCCCATTGTTCATCCCGCAAAATAAATATATCAAAACACTTTGTATAAATCCCCTTTTCATTCATTTCATGTGCCAATTTAATAAGAATCTCTCGTGCTTCATCGGAAATCATACCATTGCAATTTTCCAGCATAGCTGCTATTGCATATACGGCCTTTCTAGAATTATCCTCAAACATAATATTCGCTGTATTCTCTGCAATTTTGTACCAGTATTTACTTATCTTATTTAGAATAATAAGCACCTCTTTTTCATTCCAATAGCCCAGCTCCGTATTTGCACATAAAAGTGTCAATTGTTTTAAATACAAATCATTGCTATCCTTAGCAATATCATTTGTAATAAAATAATTCTTAACCGACAATTTGGGAATTGATTCATCAATGTATGGTAGCGTTTCATATACCCATAAGTAATAACCGGCCAATTTTGGCAATTGAGTTTTCTCTTCAATATTTGACCAAAGTAACTTCACATATTCATCATGCTGTTTAGTGTTTAAAAGATGATATTCATCTAAAATCTTTAATCTTACGACTTTTGTCTTCCATTCGTAATCAGACTTCCAATCATCTTTTAATAGCCAATTTATCACATCTTCATCTATCAACACATGATATTCTTCAAACAAAGTATCCAATCCTTGCTTGTTAAAATAACAGTCAAAAATATCTATTCCATTTGAACCGTCAACTCTCGAATGCATTGTTACTTGCTCTACAATCTCAGTTTCCATCATTAGAGGAAGTAGCTTTACCTTCATACGTTCGGATATTTGCCGTAATAGCTTATCCATTAATTGAGTTACTTCAAATCGAGGTGGAATGTTCCTATAACTCATAATTTTCTGAATAAACTGTAATTCCTTTTTTTGCATCCTTTCAGATGCCCGGCTTGAAAATCTTTGCAATAATATAGGAACATTTTCCCTTATATGCCCAGCTAAATATTCCGGGAAACCATTTCCCATTGCAATTATTTCACCGATATTAACCTCAATAGCATTTATTAAAATATCTATAACATCGTCAATATACCCACTCTCTAAATCCATTACAAATTTTCTATTAACAAGTTTTTCTATTGTCCCTGTACTGGAACAACGAACTAACAGTAACAAACCCAGTCTATTATTAATATCGCAAATAGAAGATATCAAAGACAATTCCATATCTGAAATAACAGTAACGCATCCACATTTAAATGGGATTCCAAGTTTCTCTAACACTTTATAAAGCTGGTAGCCTTCCGCATGACCCGAACGACTATATGAGCATATGGTCATTGTGCTCCTGTTTAGTTCAAATGTTTCCTTTTCAAATTGATTATCAACACAATGGTTAAAAAGTTCTTTAGCAACATTATTTTTCCATGATTCCCAGTCAAAAAATTCTTTTTTTCGCTCAATCTCTTCTAATATCTCATCGATTCCCATTTGCTCAAATTCGTATATTTCTTTATGCAAAGAATATGCCTGCTGACAAATAGAAAGTAATTGTAATACCGATGCCTCTAAACTCTTTAGATAATAATTTTCATTATTCTCATCTACTTTACAAATTAAATCTTGTCTGAGCTGCTTTAACTTTTCAAGTGATTCTTCCAATTTTCCACATTCCAAATCGAGCCCTATTACCAACAGTCTCTGTTCATAACACTCCTTAGGAATATCGCACTGATCCAACTCCTTTCTCAAACTCGGTATGTCTAACTGAAAATAACATGCCTTAGCTCTTTCTATCATTAAGTCGACTTTACCATTATTTCCACTATCCTGATAGACAATCAAAATGTCCATAAGACGCTGCCATTCGTTCCAATTCATAGACTCCCTATAACAAGAAAGCAGTATCTGTCCTATATAGAACCACTTTCGTATTTTGTCTGAACCACCGGCATTTTCCTTAATTTTTATATAATACTTGTCCCATATCTGCCTTAAGTGAAATACTTCATACTCGCTATATGGTAGCATTGTTTTTATACGTCTCCAGCACAATTCATAAGCAAAATCCAACATTACGTCAATATCTTCCGTCTCATGCTTTTGTAACAATCCATTCTCGTCAGTATACATACTTAACTCTACAGCCGTATTATATGGAATAATATACCAACCCGGATATTCATCACGTTCCTTTTGCCACGTTTCTGTTAGTTTAATAATATCATCCGTATAGCTATCTTTGTGCGCAAATATACCATCAACTTCCACCCTCTCCAAATGCCATTCAAGTAATGTATATGAACTCTTATCCTGCCAGTCTTCATGTGTCGTTGGACTCTTTTGATTGTATTCACCATCATTTTGACTCATCAATTCAAGAATCTTATTGAGCGTCTCGTTACTAGATTGCGTTGAAGCCATCAAACTATTAACATTGTCATGGATATCTCCCAGGCAATAAGAACCATACCTTTGCGGAAATAACTTTTTAATTTGATAAATTACTATATCCTCAAAATGTTTCTTGCATCTAGCTTTATTGATGCTATCAAGTTCACTTAAAGAAAGTAAATCATTAACACATCTATCCAAATCATTTAGCCAATCAAAACTATTACTCTTTCTTATTTCATTAGCTAAAAGTCTCATAGTTTCCTCACAGAACAAAATCTTCCTAATGTCATTCTGCTCTGTGTTATCTTTTTCATATTCAGCAACCGTTTTCCCAGCTGATACGAATATAGCCTCAAACTGTTTCTTATCAAAAACTGATAAACCTATTTTTTTTAAGGCTGACTTAGGATCCCCCAAAAGTAAATCAGTTCCAGCTTCCACTACATCATGCTCATCCATTCTTTACCTCTCCTTCACAATAACTCTTCAGATTGCAGTAAAAACAATTTATACTTTACCACTTTTTCCTATGCCAACTCGGACTCATGCCCTCCACCGTCTTAAAAAGTCGACTGAAATATAAGTATAGTAAAACACTAGCATTTTCTGATACTTATTATGAGTAAATAATTAACTTGTTGCAATCCGTCCTTTCGGCAAACATATTTTCGACAAATTATATTATTCAGTATAGCGAATTTTAGGTTAATATTCAATTGATAACTATTATAAATTGCAAAGTTGCGGCAATGAAATGAGCTGATGCCTGACAAAAATGAGAACCGATTTTGGACAAGATAAGGAATCATAAACACCAATATGTTCCGCCCAGATAACAGCTCGATAATTTTATCTTGCATCAACTTAAGACATTTTCCTTAAGTTGATGCTTTTTGACCACATTGGTGCCTGCCCCCACCACTCATTAAATCACACATCTTCAGATGGACTTTGTATGAAAAAAGCAGCTCCCCTATTTTTCATAGACTAACTGCTCAAACCTCTGGTTCCATCTTAAATTTTAATTTTCTGAAATGTCTTCTGTCCGGCTTAACTGCTTGCGAACATCACGTCCTCGATACATAATTCGAACTATATACACTATTTCATTTTCATCATTTGTCTTATAAAATACCAAATAATTGTCCACCGGAAAGAACCGAAGTCCTCTGCTGTGCCATGGTTCTTCCTCATAAAGCCGGTTTCTATTCGGCATGGTGTCCAGCTTTCGAATAGCAGCCATAATTCGGTCTGTCTGTCCGGCAGCGTTCTCTAGAGCTAACAGTTCCTCTGAAATATATCTGAAAATATTTCTCAGATCTCTTTTGGCTCCTGCTGTA